>Ga0316231_1001363_pt1 | contig 27138 bp, 28 predicted proteins | sample TBH18027metaG_FD_206002 | JGI IMG/M metagenome (GOLD analysis project Ga0316231, IMG submission 206002) | Freshwater microbial communities from Trout Bog Lake, Wisconsin, USA - TBH18027 | ecosystem: Environmental > Aquatic > Freshwater > Lake > Hypolimnion/Profundal zone | place: USA: Wisconsin... | reverse complement strand
GCGGCCCGCACCCTTGAGACCCTCCAGCCAGCCGTCGCGCGCAGCCTCGCCCGCTTCCAACCTGATCACTGCCAGGGCTTCTTTCGGCACGCCCAATATGGGACTAATTAAATCGAAAACGCTCTAGGCCGGGCAGGGGCGATTGCTAGCATCGCGGGATGAAAAATCCATGGACGGGAGCCGTGCTGCTGGCGTTGGCATGGGGGACGGCGCTGCAGGCCATGACACCGCAAGAGGCGCAGGACCGGCTCGCGACACTGCGAGCCGAGATCAGGCATCACGACGAACTCTACTACCGGAAGGCCGCGCCCGAGATCACGGATGCTTCCTACGACCGGCTGCAGCGCGAGCTGGCGGCGCTGGAGCAGACGTTTCCCGGTTTGGCGCAACCGGTCCAAGCTGAGGATGCAGTGGGAGACGATCGAACAGGAAACTTCCCGGTCTATCGGCACCGCGAGCGGATGCTCAGCCTTGAGAAAAGCTACTCCGAGGCCGAACTGCGCGCGTTTTACGCGCGACTGATTCATCAGCTGGGCCGCGGCGATATCACCTGTGTCGTTGAACCCAAGTTCGACGGCCTGGCGATCAGCCTGACTTACGAGCGGGGAAGGCTCATCCGGGCCGTCACGCGCGGGAATGGCGTCGAGGGCGACGATGTCACGGCCAATGTCCTTGCGATCCGGGCGCTCCCGCGGGAATTGGGCCGGACCGCTCCCGATGGTTCATCCAACCCCATTCCGGACGTCGTCGAACTCCGCGGGGAGGTTTACGTGCCGCTGGCCGAGTTTGCGCGGATCAACCGCGAGCGGGAGGCCGGCGGAGAGCTTCCCTATGCGCATCCGCGCAATCTGGCCGCAGGCACGCTCAAGCAGGCCGATCCCGGGGAGATCGCCGGGCGCGGGCTCGCGATCGTGCTGTATGGCTGGGGTGCCTGGGAACCGGCGGCGATGCGACCCGCAACCCAGCAGGAGCTTCATCGCTGCGTGAGCCGCTGGGGCCTGCCGGGTGTGGGGCACTATCGGACGGTGCGGACCGCGGACGAAATGTGGGCGGCGGTGCAGGCTTTCGGCCGGGACCGGAGGAAACTCGCGTATCCCGTGGATGGCGCCGTTGTGAAGCTCGACCCGGTCGCCGGACAGCGCGAACTCGGTGCGTCCGATCATGCGCCCCATTGGGCGATGGCTTACAAGTTTCCGCCGGAGCGGGCCGAGACCCGGGTGAAGGCGATCACCCTGCAGGTCGGCCGCACGGGAGTGCTGACGCCGGTTGCCGAATTGGCGCCGGTGAAGCTCGGCGGGACGACGGTGGCCCGGGCTTCGCTGCACAACCGCGGGGAGATCGTCCGGTTGGATATCCGCGCCGGTGATTATGTTTATCTGGAGAAGGCCGGGGAGATCATCCCGGCGATTGTCGGAGTGAATGTCGCGCGGCGTTCCGCGGAGAGCCGGCCTTTTGCTTTTCCCACGGTCTGCCCGGTTTGCCAGACGATCCTGAGCGGAGCAACGGACGAAGCGGCGGTACGCTGCCCGAATGACGGGTGTCCGGCGCAAGTCCGGCGCCGGCTGCAGCATTTCGCATCGGCCGCCTGCGTGAATATCGCGGGACTTGGACCGGCGACCATCGACGCCCTGGTGGGCCGGGGCGGCCTCAAGGGACTCCCGGGCCTCTATCGGCTGCGGCGCGAGGATCTCGCAAACCTGGGATTGGGCCGGGGTAAATCCGCCGACCGGCTGCTGGCGGCGATTGAACGGAGCAAGCGGGCGGAGTTGTGGCGGTTTATCTACGGCCTGGGAATTCCCCGGGTCGGGCCGGTTGCGGCGAAGGAGCTGGCGCGCCGGTTTGACGGGCTGGAGTCGTTGATGGCCGCCGGTGCGCCGCATGATTCCACGGACGTTCCCGCCGTGGCTGGACTCAGCCCGGCCCTGCGTTCGGCGCTGGCGGATTACTTTGCGGAGCCGGGAAACCGCGTGATCGTTACGGACCTAATCGCAAGCGGCGTCAGGCCGGGAAATGGAGCGCGATAGGCTTTTGGACGCTTGGCTGAAAGGACGGGAAGCGCCGGCACGCTGCCTGGGCTGTAAGCGCTGCGCGATCTGCGCGGTGAAAATTAAATTCCCTTCCCCCGGCTCTGCGTGTTCCGTAGTGGGACCACCATGGAAGTTGTTTTTCTCGGCACAGGCACGTCGCAGGGGGTGCCGATGATTGGCTGCGATTGCGCGGTGTGCACCTCACCTGATCCGCGCAACCGTCGGGAGCGGACATCAATCCATGTGGTGATGGACGGCCTGCACGTCCAGGTCGACGCCGCGCCCGAGTTCCGCCTGCAGTGTGTGCGGGAGCAAATCCGCCAGCTCGACATTTTTGTTCTCACGCACGGGCACACCGACCATCTCGCGGGCATGGATGATCTCCGCCGGTTCTGCGACCTGATTGGCGGCCGGGCGCTCACCGTTTATTCGACGGACGAGGGGATCGGGCGGGTGCGGACGGTCTTTCCCTATGCCGTGGCAGACCGGCCGGCGGCGAAAGGCTACCCGGCATTCCAACTCGCCTCCATGCCGGCCAGGTTGGAGTTTCCGCAGGGCACGATCCAATCCACGCTGCTCCCACACGGGGGTGTCTCCACGCTCGGCTTGGTCTTCACGGAGAAGAGCAGCGGGAAACGGTTTGCCTACTACACCGATTGCAAGTGTCTCACCGACGAGGCCATCGCCCTGGCCCGTGGAGCCGAGGCGGTCGTACTCGATGGCCTGCGGCCGTTGCCGCATCCCTCCCACATGAGCATTCCCGAGGCCGTGGCTATCGCGCAGCAGCTGGGGGTGGGTCAAACTTGGCTGACTCACCTCACTCATCTGACGAATCATGGCCCCGACGAGGCCGGGCTGCCGCTTGGCATCAGGTTCACCTATGACGGGTTAAGGCTGGCGATCTGATCGTGCTTAAAGGAGCCGGCGTCTTGCGCGGCTCCGACTGACAGTCGTCGGCGCTCTGTGTCATAGCATGAATCAGGGCAAATTAGGGCTTGTCTTAATCCATACTAACTCAATGTAGATTAAGTCTGTCATCAAATGAAGCTCTCCAAAAAAGGCGAATACGCCCTGCGGTCACTGATCAACCTAGGCATTGCCGCCGAGGTGGGACGTTCGCTGGTTCAAGTCGCCGAGCTGGCTGATACGGAGCAGCTGCCGGTCAAATTTCTCGAGCAAATCATGCAGGCGCTGAAGGAGGCGGGCTTCGTGACCAGCGCCCGGGGCAAGTTTGGCGGTTACCGCCTGGCCAAGCCCGCCAAGCGCATCACCATCGGCGAGGTGGTGCGGCTCATCGACGGGCCGCTCGCCCCGATCGGCTGCGTCAGCCAGACCGCCTACGAAAAGTGCACGTGCCCCGACGAGGCGCACTGCGGCTTGCGGATGCTCATGCTCGATGTCCGCAACGCGATCGCCGGCATTCTCGACCGCTACACGCTCGCGGACGTCGTCGAAGTCACACTGCGCAAGCTGCGCCGCGACAATGTCCCGCTGCCGTTTTCAGCCGAGGCCGAGGGCGCGCTCACGTCCGCCCGCCTTTCCCCCCGCCACGCCCGCAAGCTCGCCACCCGCACCGTTGCCTCCCGCCTCGATGAGACGGAGGGCGTCCTGCACCAGCTCCTCGGCGACTACACCATCTAACCACCACCCGTCATGCCCGCCTCCCTCGATCACTCCTCCGTCCCCGTTCCTCCCCCCGACTGGATCGCGCTGGTCCGCGAGAAGGTTGAAGGCCTGCGCTTCGGCGTGGTCCAGCTTGTCGTTCACGACGGCCGGGTCACCCAGATCGAGCGCACCGAAAAGACCCGCCTGCCCGCGGTGCGCGACGATTCCGCCGGCGACTGATTTTACCTGCGTCCACCGGTATCCGCCGGCGACGTTCACCAAGCCCACGACCCATCCGGAAAACCCACCAGACCACTGGAGCTATCCCATGAAACATCCCATCCAAACTCATGAGACCCTTCAGAACGGCCCTCCGGGCCGCCGTAATTCCCGCCGCGCTGATTGCCAGTGCCTCCTTCATGCGCGCTGATCCCAGCGACCAGCAGGAGATCCAGTCCCTGCGCGACCAGCTGCAAGCCCTCTCGCAGCAGGTCAAGGTGCTGGCCCGCCAGATCGAGATCAAGGAGGAGGCCGCGGCGGCTGCGCCACCGACAACCCCGACGATCACGGTCAATGACAAGGGCCTTAACGTCACCTCGGCCGACGGCAAGAGCACCTTTCACCTCGGCGGCTTGGTGCAATTCGACTCCCGGGAATATTTCGGCGACTCGGGCACGCTGGCCACCCCGGGCGTCACCAACAACACGTTCATTCTCCGCCGGGCCCGCATCAATGCCGACGGCACCTTCAACAGCATCTACTCCTTCCAGCTCGTGACCGAGTTTGGCGGTGGCAGCCTTGCCTCGACCTCGGGCGGCAATGCCTCCAACGCCTCGGCCGTCAGCATCCTCGACGCCAACCTGAACATCGCCCCGACCAAGGAGCTTCAGTTCAAGTTCGGCAAGTTCAAGTCCCCGGTCGGACTCGAGTTCCTTCAGGCGGATTCCGCCCTGCTGTTTGTCGAACGCTCACTGGTCAACAACCTGGTGCCGCAGCGCGACCTCGGTGCGCAGGCCTGGGGCGTCATCGACAACGGCGTCCTCACCTACTCGGTGGGCCTCTACGGCGGCGTGGCCGACCTGGCCAACACGGCGAATGTGGATTTTGACAATGACAAGGACGGCATCGTCCGCGTCTTTGCCCAGCCCTTCGTCAACGACAAGGATTCGGCGCTGCAGGGCCTCGGCTTCGGCGTCTCGGCCGACGTTGGCCGCCAAAAGGGCGTGACGCCCGCCTCGACGACCACCACTTACGGCGTGGCGCAGGACGCCGGCCTGACCGCCGGTTACAAGACGGACGGCCAGCAGACGTTCTTCAAGTATGGCACGGCGGTCCAGGACGGGGCCGTCTATCGGATCTCGCCGCAGGCCTACTACTACAACGGACCGTTCTCCCTGCTCAGCGAATACGTTGTCTCCACGGTCAACGTCCGGAACCAGGCCTTGCTGGCCAATCCGCCGACGAAGCCGTCCGTCGAGCTGAAGAACACCGCCTGGGAAGTCCAGGGCGGCTACGTGCTCACGGGGGAGAATTCGACCTTTGGCGGCGTGACGCCGGCGGAACCGTTCAACTGGCAGAAGGGCACCTGGGGTGCCTGGCAGGTCGTGGCCCGCTACGCGGAACAGTCGATCGACAAGAGTGCGTTCCCGACGTTTGCCGCCACGACCACCAACGCCCAGGCCGCCTCGGCCTTCGGCCTCGGCCTGAACTGGTACCTCAGCGGCTCGGTCCGCGTCGCCACCGATTACTTCCAGACGAGCTTCACGCTACCTCCCGGGGTCGCCAGTTCCGCCACCGAAATCCTGAATCATGACGAGAAGGCGCTCATCACGCGTTTCCAAGTCTCGTTCTAACCAACCTTTGGCCACCTGCACTGATCCACATGAAAAAAATCAAACCGTTTCTTCTGGCCGCCCTGGCGCTGGCCCTCACGGCCGGCGCGTCGGCCAAGACCATCGAGCTCCTCAACGTTTCCTATGATCCGACGCGCGAGCTCTACGCCGACTTCAACAAGGCCTTCGCCGCCTATTGGAAGGCGAAGACCGGCGACGACGTCACCATCAAGCAGTCGCACGGCGGCTCGGGCAAGCAGGCCCGCGCCGTGATTGACGGCCTGCAGGCCGACGTCGTCACGCTGGCGCTCGCCGCCGACGTTGACGCCCTGCACAACGTGGCCCGGCTCATTCCGGCGGACTGGCAGAAGCGCCTGCCGAACAATGCCGCACCCTACACCAGCACGATTGTCTTCCTGGTCCGCAAGGGCAACCCGAAGGGGATCAAGGACTGGGATGATCTCGTGAAGCCGGGTGTCGGCGTGGTGGTTTCCAACCCGAAGACATCGGGCGGCGCCCGCTGGTCCTATCTTGCGGCCTGGGGCTACGCCCAGAGGAAGACGGGCAGCGTGGACAAGGCGCGGGAATTTGTGACTGCGCTCTACCACAATGTCCCCGTGCTGGACTCCGGCGCCCGGGGGGCGACCACCACCTTCGTGCAGCGTGAGATCGGCGATGCGCTGCTGACCTGGGAAAACGAGGCCTATCTCGCCCTGAAGGAATTCGGCGCCGACAAGTTCGAGATCGTCGTGCCCTCGGTGAGCATTCTCGCCGAACCCACGGTCAGCGTGGTGGACAAGGTGGCAAAGAAGCGTGGCACCGAAGAGGTGGCGAAGGCCTATCTGGACTACCTCTACTCCGACGAGGGTCAGGAAATCGCGGCCAGAAACTTCTACCGCCCGCGCAATCCGCAGGTCGCAGCCAAATACGCCGCGAACTTCGCCAAGCTCGACCTGTTTACCATCGACGAGGTCTTCGGCGGCTGGACCAAGGCGCAGAAGACCCACTTCGCCGACGGCGGTGTCTTTGACGAGATCTACCTTAAAAAGTAGCCGGTCCGGCGGTGGGGGGGGGGGGGGGCGCGGGCCCCCCCCGCGGGGGCGGGGCCCCCCCCCCCCCCAAACCCCCCCCCCCCCACCCCCCCCCCCCCCGGCCCGGGCGCCGGGGCCCACCGCTGTTTTTCCCGAGCCCCGCAACCCTTCATCCTCCTCCGACGATGAGCTCGACTTCCTCCCGATTTATCGCGGTCACGCCCGTGCCGGCACCCGCTGCTTCACCAACCAACGCCTTCACGGCGCAACTCAGCGCGCTCTACGCGCTTTCCCAAAAGAACAACCATATCTTCGGCTCGCCGCTCGGCCCCGTCTATTCCGGCGGGCGGGCGGTCTATCTGCCGCGGTTCGTCTTTTTCGGCCCGCATGCCACGGATGAATCATGGCGGCTGGCGTTCCTGTCCGGGTTCGACCGGCGGGATCTCCGGGCCGGTCAGGCGGTCCTCCGCCTTGTCGCTTCGCTGGCGGAAAATTCAGAGCACGGTCACGGGCTCAATCTCACGTTCTTTCCGCTGATTGACACGGCCGGCGCCCGCAGCGACCCGGATTCCCGGCATCTGGAACGCGCCCATTGGGCCCGTTCCACCGCCCCGGAGATCGATCTGCTCGAAAAGGATGCCCGGCTCCGCGGCTATCATGGTTTCATCCGGGTCGAATCCACCGGCGAGGAGGACGAACTGATCATCGTGCGGGTGCGCGAGCCTGCTGGTTTGCTGCCGTCGCCGGACGTGGAGCTGATCTCCTCCGAGGAGACGGAGCCCTTCCCGGTGCGTTTCGAACGCACGGCGGGAAGCGACATCCCGGACGGTCCGCTGACCGTCGCCGACGACCTGCCCGTGCAACCGTTCGAACTTACGCTGCGCATTCCAGCGGCGTGGTCCGATGACCTGTACCATGAGGCCGTGCGCGTTATCCTGACCCGTTTCATTCTCCGCTACCGGGCCTTTCAAGCGTATGGCCAGCACCTCTGAAACCGGTCCCATGACCTTGGTCCGCACCTGTCTGCTCGGATTGGCCCTCATGGCCGGTGCACGCCCGGGCTTGGCGGAACCGGTCCTGCTCAACGTCTCCTACGACGTCACCCGCGAATTCTACCAGGACTACAACGCCGCCTTCCTGGCCCACTGGAAAACCGCCAGCGGCGGCGGCCCGCTCACGATCAACCAGTCGCATGGCGGCTCTTCCAAGCAGGCTCGCTCGGTCATCGATGGGCTGCAGGCGGACGTCGTCACGATGAACCAGACGCCGGACATCGACATCCTGGCGACCGCCGGGCACCTGATTCCGGCGGACTGGGCGCAGCGCCTGCCGAATCACAGTGCGCCCACCACCTCCACGATCCTGTTCGTGGTCCGCAAGGGCAACCCCCAGGGCATCCACGACTGGGAGGATCTCGTGAAGCGGGGCGTTTCCGTGGTCATCCCGAATCCGAAGACCTCCGGCAACGGCCGTTACAGCTACCTCGCGGCCTGGGGTTATGCCCTGCGGCAGGCCGGTGGGGATGAGGTGAAGGCGACCGAGTTTGTCCGCCGGCTTTTCGCCAATGTCCCGGTGCTCGACACCGGCGGCCGCGGGGCCACCACGACCTTCGCCCAGCGGGGCATCGGGGACGTTCTGCTGACCTTTGAGAACGAAGCCGCGCTTATCCGGCGGGAATTCGGCGCCGACCAGCTCGAGGTCATAGTCCCCTCAGCCAGCATCCTCGCGGAGAATCCCGTCGCGTGGGTGGACCGATATGTCCTCAAGCACGGCACCGAACAGGTGGCCCGTGCCTATCTCGAGTATCTTTACAGCGGCGAGGGCCAGGAGCTGGCGGCCCGGCATTTTTTCCGTCCGCGGAATGCCGCGATCCTGGCGAAATATGCCGACCGGTTTCCGGCCATTCCGCTTTACACCGTTGACGAGGTCGCCGGCGGTTGGGCGGCGGCGCAGCGGCGGCATTTCGCCGACGGCGGGGTGTTTGATCAGATCTACCGGAAATAACCGCCGGCCCATGGTCATGTCCACCTCCCCCGAGCCCGTCCATCCGCACAAGCTGCGCCGCCTTTACTGGCCGTTTCTCGCGTTGGCTGAGGCCTGCCGGGAGGTGGTGGGCACGGTGGCCGGATCGTTCGAGGCCGGGGGCAACCGTTATACGGTCCCGCGGTTTGCCTTCCACGGGCCGGCGACCAGCACGCCGCCGATCCGGCTGGGCGTGTTCGCCCTGGTGCATGGCGACGAACCGGCGGGAGCACTGGCGTTGCAACGCCTGCTCACCCTGCTTGTGGACGCGCCGGCGGCCGCCACGGGCTACGAACTCCTGCTCTACCCGCTGTGCAACCCGACCGGTTACGAGGACGGCAGCCGGCACAACCGGGCCGGATTTGACCTCAATCGCGAGTTCTGGCGCCAGTCTGACCTGCCCGAGATCGCCATCCTCGAGGAGGAATTGCGCACCCAGCAGTTCGACGGGATCATCGCCCTCCACACCGACGACACCTGCGACGGACTTTATGGTTACACACAGGGCCGGGTGCTGAATGAAAACCTCCTCGCGCCCGCGCTCCGTGCCTCCGCGCACGTGCTGCCCGTCGATCCCCGCGGGGTCATCGACGGCTTTGCGGCCCGGGAAGGACTGATCGACGACTGCTTCAAGGGCATTCTGGCGCCTCCGCCGGAGCAGCGGCCGCGGCCTTTTGAGATCATTTTCGAGACGCCGGCGGCCGCGCCCATGACACAACAAGTCGAAGCTACCTGTTGCGCGCTGCAGTCCGTGCTCGCAGAGTACCGGGGTTTCATCGCCCAAGGAGCCAATCTGTGAGTCTCGCCGCCACCTTACCCCGTCCCCCGCGCCGCGTCCTGCCCGGCTTCGGGCTGTCGCTGGGCTTCACGCTGGCCTACCTGGGCCTGATCGTGCTGATCCCGCTCTCCGCGGCGTTCCTGAAGACCGCGGGCATGAGCTGGGATGAATTTGTCACGGCCGTGGCCTCGCCGCGCGTCCTGGCTTCGTACCGGCTCAGCTTCCTGGCCTCGCTGGCGGCGGGAATGGTGAACATGGTTTTCGGCCTGATTGTCGCTTGGGTCCTGGTCCGCTACACGTTTCCGGGCCGGCGCATCGTGGATGCCCTGGTCGACCTGCCGTTCGCGCTGCCGACGGCGGTCGCCGGCATCGCGCTGACCGCGATCTACTCCAAGAACGGCTGGGTCGGGCGCTGGCTTGAGCCGCATGGCATCAAGGTCGCGTTCACGGAACTGGGCGTGTTCGTGGCGCTGACGTTCATCGGCCTGCCCTTTGTGGTCCGCACGCTGCAGCCGGTCCTACTCGAACTCGAGCCGGAGATCGAGGAGGCGGCCGCGAGCCTCGGGGCCAACCGCTGGGACACCCTTACGCGCGTGATCCTGCCCGAACTTTTTCCCGCGCTGCTGACCGGCTTCGCGCTCGCCTTTGCACGGGCCCTCGGGGAGTACGGCTCGGTGGTCTTCATCTCGGGCAACATGCCGATGCGCACCGAGATCACGCCGCTGCTCATCATCACCAAGCTGGAGCAATATGACTACCGCGGCGCCACGGCCATCGCGGTGGTGATGCTGGTGGCGTCGTTTTCGATGCTGCTGCTCATCAATTTGCTCCAGAAATGGAGTCGCCGGCATCACCGGATCTGAGGATGGCCACCGCGATCCCGAGCACCCTGGTGGTTTCGCCAGCCCCGACCGGCGCGTCGCCGCGCGCCACCCACGATCCGGTCTGGGTGCGCTGGACCCTCACGGCGGTGGCGCTGCTGTTCCTGCTCTTCTTCCTCGTGCTGCCGCTCGCGGCCGTCTTTACCGAGGCACTGCGGCGTGGGGTGGGGGCTTATTTCGCGGCGTTCCGCGATCCCGATGCGCTGGCCTCGATCCGGCTGACGCTGCTGGCCGCCGCGATCGCCGTGCCCGCCAACCTTGTCTTCGGCGTGGCGGCGGCCTGGCTGATCGCAAAGTTTCAGTTTCGCGGCAAGAGCCTGCTCACGACGCTGATCGACCTGCCGTTCGCGGTTTCTCCCGTGATTTCGGGCCTCATCTACGTCCTCGTCTTCGGCCTGCAGGGCTGGTTTGGCGAATGGCTGCTGGATCACGACATCAGGATCATCTTCGCCGTGCCGGGAATCGTGCTCGCCACGATTTTCGTGACGTTTCCCTTCGTGGCGCGGGAACTCATCCCGCTGATGCAGGCGCAGGGCGCCGACGAGGAGTACGCGGCCATCACGCTGGGGGCGAATGGCTGGCAGACCTTCTGGCGCGTGACGTTGCCCAACATCAAGTGGGGACTGCTCTATGGGGTCATCCTGTGCAATGCGCGCGCCATGGGCGAGTTTGGCGCGGTCTCCGTGGTGAGCGGACACATCCGAGGCGAGACCAACACCATGCCGCTGCACGTCGAGATCCTCTACAACGAGTACAACTTTGTCGCGGCCTTTGCCGTCGCTTCGCTGCTGGCCCTGCTGGCCATCGTCACACTGGTGCTCAAGGCCCTGGTCGAATGGCGTCACGCCCAGACTCGCCAAGCCTGATTCATCGATGAGCATACACGTCGCCAATATCCGCAAAACCTTCGGTGCCTTTACCGCGTTGGACGGTGTGGACCTGGACGTGCCACGCGGGAAGCTGGTGGCGCTCCTCGGCCCCTCGGGCTCGGGCAAGACCACACTCCTGCGCATCATCGCGGGCCTCGACCACGCCGATCCGGGCAGCGGCCAGATCCAGTTTCACGGGGAGGACGTGACGAACGTCCCCGCGGGCAAGCGCAAGGTGGGCTTTGTCTTCCAGCACTATGCGCTGTTCCGGCACATGACCGTGCTGGAGAACATCGCCTTCGGCCTGAAGGTGCGGCGCCGGCGCGACCGGCCGCCCGCCGCCGAGATCACCGACCGGGTGCACCATCTGCTCAAGCTGGTCCAACTGGAGGGTCTCGACGCCCGCTACCCGAGCCAGCTTTCCGGCGGCCAGCGCCAGCGGGTCGCGCTGGCCCGGGCCTTGGCGGTCGAGCCGAGGGTGCTGCTCCTCGATGAGCCCTTCGGCGCGCTTGATGCCAAGGTGCGGAAGGAACTGCGCCGCTGGCTCCGGCGTTTCCACGACGAGATCCAGCTTACCACGCTGTTTGTGACCCATGACCAGGAAGAGGCGCTCGAGATCGCCGATGAGGTTGTGATCATGAACCAGGCGAAGGTGGAGCAGGTGGGTACGCCACAGGAGGTCTATGACCGGCCCGCCTCCCCGTTTGTGTATCAGTTTCTCGGCAATGTGAACGTGCTGCGCGGCCAGGTGCCGGAACAGGTGGGCGTGCTTCAGAGCCGGTCCGCCACGCTGGTCGCCAACGGTGTAGTCTATGTGCGGCCGCACGACATCGAGCTGTCGCCCGACATGCCCGGGGCTGCCGGGGCGGTCGCCGTCATCCGCTATGTCCACGTGGCCGGTCCGCAGGCGCGCCTGTCTGTCGAGCTGGTCCAGACCCGCGAGAACGTCGAGGCCGAGATTTCCCGCACGGAACTCACGGCCCTCGGTCTGGGCGTGGGCGGCCTCGTCCGCCTGCGCTTGCGGCAGAGCCACTCCTTTGATGACGATTACGCCATCTGATTTCCCCAACTGAACTCAACCCAGAACCAACATGCCCAAAATCTATAACGACATCACCGAGACCATCGGCAACACGCCACTTGTCCGCCTCAACCGTACCGCCGCCGCCCATGGCGCCCAGGCGGAAATCCTGCTCAAGCTCGAGTTCTTCAACCCGCTCTCCAGCGTCAAGGACCGCATTGGCTTCGCGATGATCGATGACGCCCTGAAAAGCGGGAAGATCAACGCGCAGACCGTGCTGATCGAGCCGACCAGCGGCAACACCGGCATCGCGCTGGCGTTCGTCGCCGCTGCGAAGGGCCTCAAGCTCATCCTGACCATGCCCGAGACGATGAGCACCGAGCGCCGCAAGCTGCTCAAGATCCTGGGCGCCCGCCTCGTCCTCACGGAGGGTCCGAAGGGCATGAAGGGCGCGATCGCCAAGGCCGAGGAACTCCAGGCCAAGATCCCGAACAGTGTCATCCTCCAGCAATTCGCCAACCCGGCGAATCCCGCCATCCACCGCCGCACGACCGCCGAGGAAATCTGGCGCGATACCGACGGCAAGGTGGACTTCGTCGTCTCCGGCATCGGCACGGGCGGCACGATCACGGGCGTGGGCGAGGTGTTGAAGGCGAAAAAGCCCTCGGTCAAAATCATCGCGCTCGAGCCCGACGCCTCGCCGGTCCTCTCCGGTGGCGCTCCCGGGCCGCACAAGCTTCAGGGCATCGGTGCCGGCTTTGTCCCGGCCGTGCTCAACACGAAGATCTACGACGAGATCATCCGCGTGAAGGAGGCCGACTCCGGCCCGATCTCCAAGCAGGTCAACCAGCTTGACGGCATTCCGATCGGCATTTCGTCCGGCGCCGCGGTGTGGGCGGCCATCCAGCTCTCCAAGCGCCCTGAAAACAAGGGCAGGCAGATCGTCGTGATCATCCCGTCGAGCAGCGAGCGCTACCTCTCGACCTGGCTGTTTGCGGATATCAGCCCCGAGAGCGATTCACTGGACGATCTCCTCGCCCCCGCGCCGGCCAGCTGAACTGCGTGCCTGCCAATGGAGCCGGACCCGTCAACGGGACGGCCCCCGGCAAAGTGAGTGTCCGTCGTCGGCGGCGGACCGGAATTGATCGCAGCCCAGACAGGTTGGGCGTTGTTTTTTGCGCCCGCTTTTCTGCCGGCCATCCGGCGGGGTAGCCAAGTGGGAAGGCCCGGCTCTGCAAAAGCCGTACGAGTTGGTTCGATTCCAACCCCCGCCTCCATCAACTTCATGCCATGAGTGAACTCAACGTGCCGCGCACCATCGCCATCATCGGTGGCGGATGCAGCGGCGTCCTCGTCGCGGTCCAATTGCTCCACCAGGCGCGGAATCCCCTGCGCGTGCTGCTCTTTGAGCGCATGACGGACGTGGGCCGCGGGGTGGCCTATGGCACGGATAATCATGAGCACCGGCTGAATGTGCCGGCCGCCCGCATGGGGGCACGGCCGGACAACATCGGAGATTTTCAGCGCTGGGTTGCGGCGCGCGCCGGAACACCGGGCTATCCGGCGGCCGTGGAGCCGGGTGATTTCCTGCCGCGCTGGATCTTTGGCGAGTATCTCCGGGCGACGCTGGCGGAAGCATGCGCCTCCGCGGCACCCGGCGTGGGTTATGAGGAAATCAAGGGGGAGGTCACCGATATTGAAATCGAGACAGGTGCGGTCCGGCTGCGCTGCGGTGACGGGCGGGCCTTTGCCGCCAACCGGGTGGTGCTGGCCCTGGGCAACCTGCCGGGCGAGTACCCGATCCGGCGGCCCCTGCCGATCTACCATTCCCAACGCTACGTCCATGTGCCTTGGCGGCAGGGCGCCCTGGCCGGAATCCCGCCCGAGTCAGACGTGCTCATTGTGGGAGCGGGGCTGACCGCCGTGGACATCGTGCTTGAACTGCAGTCCTCAGGCCACCGGGGCATGGTGCACGCCCTGTCGCGACGCGGATTGCTGCCGCAGGTGCACCGGTCCGCGCCTGCGTATCGGCCGTTTCTCGAGGCGGAAACCCCGCCCGCGACCATCCTCGGACTCTTCCGGCGGATCCGGGCGGAGGTGCGGTCCGCGCAGGCGGCCGGCATCGACTGGCGCCCGGTCCTCGACGCGATCCGAGCCCGGACCCCGGCACTGTGGGCGGCGTTGTCGTGGGAGGAGCGGGCCCGGTTCATGCGGCATGTGCGGCCCTTCTGGGAAGGGCATCGTCACCGGCTCGCTCCCGAGGTCGCTGCGAAGATTGACGCGCTTCGGGCGGCCGGCCGTCTCCATTTTTACGCCGGGCGGCTGGAGAAATTGACCGAACTCCCCGACGGCGTGGAAGCGCGCTTCCGTCTCCGTTACCGGCCGCGCTGGCAGACGGTGAAAGTGGCGAAGGTCATCAACTGCACCGGTCCGCGCAGCGACTACTCCAAGTACCAGCATCCGCTGCTGATCAACCTGCTGGCCCGTGGACTGATCGACCATGACCCGCTGGCCCTGGGCATCAACGCGACTCCCGAAGGTCAGGTGCTGGCGTACCGCGGCGGGCCGGTGGCCTGGCTCTACACGCTGGGGGCGCCGCTCAAGGGCGTACTCTGGGAGTGCACCGCCGTCCCGGAAATCCGCCTGCAGGCGAAGGCGCTGGCCAGCCGGCTGCTGGCCTGAGCCGTCTCAGGGCACCGTCTTGTCCGTGGTCGGGCTGCTCCGGCTCCAGCAGAAAAAGCTTACGCCAAAGGCGATGAGCGACACCACCATGCTGACGAGCTTCATCATCGTCCCGGCCAGCAACTGGTCGTCGCCCGCGTTGAAATTGGCCAGCAGGCGGGGGGCGTACTCATAGGTGGGATAGAGCACGTTGGGGGAGAACGTGACGTAGGCGAACACCGGGGTCATGGTGACTTCGAGGCAGAAAAGATAAAGCATCCGGCCGCCGTAGCCGAGGGGCGGGTAGGCGCGCGAGGGGCTCAGGAGCGGCCACCAGAAGAGGATCGAGGCGGCAAAGAAGTTCAGGTGCTCGAAAACGTGCACGACCTTGTCGTCGAGCGCCCATTCGTAGAGCGAGGGGGCGTGCCAGACGCTGATGACGATCGTGGAGATCGCGGCGCAGCTCAGCGGACCAAGCAGCAGTCGCAAGGGCCCGCGGAGACCCGGGCGGTCGAGCGGCGCATCCACCATCCAGCCGGGCAGCCCGCACAGGAACAGCACCGGCACCGGGTACATCAGCAGCTGGTGCTGGGCCATGTGGGCGCTGAAAAGAAAGCGCTCGCCGATTTGGTCGAGCGGCGAGCCGACCGAGAGGTAGAACAGGACGAGCGAGCTGTAGAAATACCAGGCATGCTTCCGGGGGAACGGCTCGCCGGGGGCCAGGCGCGCGCGCAACGGGCCGGCCATGAGCGCCCACAGCCAGCCCAGCAGCACGAGCCCGCCGACGAGGTAGGGTTCGTTGTGCCAGTGACGCCAGTCGATCATGGGGGAAGAAAAACGGCGGCCAAAGGGCCGCCGTGCCAGACCAGGTGAAAATGTCCGGGCGGGTCAGCCGACCTGTCCGAAGGGACGGATGGCTTCCAGCGCGACCGACGACAGCGGGATGCTCTCATGGACGCCGAACAGCTGAAGCAGCGCCCACATCGTCGCACCGGCGATCACGAGGCCGATGAAGAACAGGATGGTGCAGAACGCCTTGTCCCACCGCAGGTGCATGAAGAAGAAGATGACGTACATGAACTTCACGGTGGAGAGCACGACGAGCGTGGTCACGAGCAGCCACTTGGCGAAGGGCAGGCCGATGACGGCGATCTCGACGCCGGTGATGACGGCGAGGAGCATCGCGATCTGCACGTAGATCTGGAACTTGTTTTCCTCGGCGGGCTGGCCGGGAGCGGCGGAGGCGGATGAATCGCTCATGGGGATATCAGAGGTATTCGAGCAGGTAGACGGCGGTGAAGATGACAATCCAGACGATGTCGACGAAGTGCCAGTAGAGGCCCATGGACTCGACGTCGATGGCGTTGGCTTCGCTGAACTGCACCGGCCCGCTGGGCCGGGCGAGGATCACGCTGGCGACGAGTGTCACCACGAAGGCGGCGACCAGGACGAAGTTATGGCTGGCGAAGGAGCCAGCCGTGCCGCCGGTCTCCAGCGTCGAGACGATGGCCAGCACGGTGAACATGGCGCTCAGCACGAGGCCGACGACGGCGGCGACGTGGAGGAGGTTGCGGAGGAACCAGAAGCGGTGCGATGTGGTGTCGGCGGGCTTGAACGACCGCACATACATCATGATCAGCCACAGCACGCCGATCGCCACGTGCGTGCCGTGCGTACCGGTCAGCGTGAAGAAGGTCGTGCCGAGGATGCTGTTGGTGATGGTCAGGTGCTTCTCGCTGATGAAGTGGGTGAACTCGAACACCTGGCAGCCGAGAAAGATCGCGCCGAAGAACACCGTGGTGAGCAGGGAGAACCGCATGCTCCGGAGGTTGCCCTTCTGGATGGCGTTCACGGCCAGCGCCATCATCAGCGACGACATCAGGAGGATGAACGTCGAGAACGACGTGAGCGGGATGTCGAACACGTCGCGGGGCGAAGGCGTGCCCGGAGGCGGGTGCAGCCGGTAGATGAGGTGCGTGGAGATCAGCGAACCGAAGAACATGCAGTCCGAGGCCAGAAACGCCCACATGAGGAGTTTCTTGTTCGGGATGCCCGTGGTGGTCGTGTGATCGTGGTGATGATCGATGGAGCTGGTGGCGGCAGAGCTGCTCATGTGGAAAGGAGAGGGGGATTAATGCTTGGCGTGCGGGTCCTCGACCGGATTGCCGTCGGCATCCAGGTGGAGGTGGTAACCCTCGGCGCCCTCCATCGACCAGAGGTAGACGCCGGCGAGCAGCAGACTGCCGCCGATCAGGGCGATCACGAGGTTGTGGTAAACCGCCCCGAAGCCGCCGACCAATGCGCCGAAACTGGCGACCAGCGGGTAAATCGAGGAAAACGGCATGTGAATGCCGCCGTGGGCCTCGTCCTCCTTGGCGTGCTCGGCGGTCTCCCGGGCGATCTCCTCCTGGTGATGCTTCTCATACCAGTAGGCGTCGCGGGCGTGCACGGTCGGGATGACGCGGAAGTTGTATTCCGGGGGCGGGTTCGGCAGGGACCACTCCAGGGTGCGGCCGTCCCAGTTGTCCCGGGCGGCCTTTTGACCCTTGAAGAAGGTGTAGATCATGACCGTGAAATAGATCCCGATGCCCGTGCCGAGGATGAGGGCGCCGATGGTCGAGATGTAGTTGGCGGTGTTCCAGCCCATGTTGCCGTCGTAGGTGAACGTGCGGCGGGGCATGCCGTTCAGGCCGAGGAAGTGCATCGGGAAGAACGTGATGTTGAAGCCGACGAAAATGACCCAGAAGGAGAGCTTGCCCCAGAAATCGCTGACCACCCGGCCCACCACGAGGGGGAACCAGTACTGGATGCCGGCGAGCAGCGCAAAGATCGAGCCGCCGATCAGCACGTAGTGGAAGTGGGCGATGACGAAGTAGCTGTCATGCTGCTGGGCGTCGGCCGGGGCGGACGCGTGCATGACCCCGGAAAACCCGCCGATCATGAACATCCAGATGAACCCGAGGGCGAACAGCATCGGGGTGCGCATCTTCAGGTGGCCGCCCCAAAGGGTGCCGATCCAGTTGAAGATCTTTACGCCGGTTGGCACCGCGATCGCCATCGTCGCGAGCGAGAAGGCTGCGGTCGCGACCGTGCCCATGCCGGTGGTGAACATGTGGTGGCTCCAGACGGTGAAGCCGAGGAAGCCGATGGCGGCGCCTGAGAACACCACGATCGGGTAGCCGAAGAGCGGCTTGCGCGAGAAGGTCGGCAGGATTTCCGAGATGATGCCCATGGCGGGCAGGATCAGGATGTAGACCTCGGGGTGGCCGAAGATCCAGAAGAGATGCTGCCACAGGATCGGCATGCCGCCATTGGACACCTCGAAGAAGTTGGTGCCGAACTGGCGGTCCATCATCACCTCGACCAGCGCAATCGTGATCGCGGGGAAGGAGAGCACGATGAGGAACGACGTGACCAGGGTCATCCAGGTGAAGACCGGCAGGCGCATCATCGTCATGCCCGGTGCACGCAGGTTGATGATGGTCACGATGAAGTTCAGCGCCGCCGCGATGGAGGCCACGCCGAGCAGCTGCAGGCCGAGGATCCAGAAATCGGTGGCGTGCGTCGGGTTGTAGGCCCGCGAGGTCAGCGGAGCGTAGCCGACCCAGCCGGCATCGGGTGCGCCGTCCGGCAGGAACCAGCCGACGTTGAGGATGATCGCGCCGGCGACGAACGTCCACAGGGAGAAGGCGTTCAGGCGCGGGAAGGCGACGTCGCGCGCGCCGATCTGCAGCGGCATGATGATGTTGAAGAACGCGGCCCCGAGCGGCATGACGGCGAGGAAGATCATCGTCGTCCCGTGCATGGTGAACATCGTGTTGTACTGCTGCGCCGTGAGCAGGGTGTTGTTCGGCACCATGAGCTGGAGGCGGATGAGGAGGGCCTCGCAGCCGCCAACCAGTAGGAAGACCAGTGCGAAGAGGCCGTACATGAAGCCGATCTTCTTGTGATCGACCGTCGTCAGCCAGCTGATGAGGCCGGTCTTGGCGGTCGGGCGCCAGAAGATCAGGGGCTTGGCGGGAGCGTGCTCGTCCTTGGCCGTGAAGTGGGATTTGACCGTGGCGTCCATGGGGGAAAGTTATTTGAGGCTGCTGAGATAGGCGACGAGGGCGCTGATGTCGGCCTCGGTGAGGACGATGTTCGGCACTTCCTTGCCCGTGTCATCCTTCTTCATGTAACCGGCCATGCCGCCGATGCCGTGGTACATCTTGTTGCCGGGCTTGACCTCGTCGGGATGGCGGAGCCAGCGGGCGAGCTGCTCGGGGTTGTTCTCGAGCAGGCCGGCGGCGACGGTGGTCCGGGAACCGACGTGCGTCAGGTTCGGCGCGGTGACGCCCATGCCCTCATGCCCGCGGATGGTGTGGCAGTTCACGCAGGTCTTGGCCTGGAAGGTCGCGCGACCCTTGAGGATCAGGGCGACGTCCTCCCGCTTCGGATCCGGCTCCTGCTGGGCGCGCCAGCTGTCGAGCGGGCTCAGGTCAAACTGGTCCGACCAGCCCTTTTCGTTGCGCTTGAAGTCGGACCGGTAGGAGGCGAACTGGGCCTTGGGGCGGCCGGCGTCGGCCTTGACCGTGCGGGCGGGTTCCATCTGGCGGTTGAGCCAGTCGTTGAACTCCCTCGGCCCGAGGGCGATCACGCGGAAGCGCATGACGGCGTGCGAGTCGCCGCAGTACTGGGCGCACTGGCCCCAGAAATAACCGGGCTGGTCCGCCTGCACCCACAGGAAATTGCCGCGGTTGGGGATCATGTCCACCTTGCCGGCCAGCTTCGGGATCCAGAAGCCGTGGATGACATCCATCGAGCGCAGGTTGATGTGGACGGGCCGGCCGGCGGGAATCACGAGCTCGTTGCTGGTGACGAGCTGGCCGACATCCTTGATCTGCTCGTTGGGATACTCGAAGCGGAACCACCATTGCTGGCCCACGGCGTTGACCTCATAGGCGTTGGCCTTGTCCGCCTCGGGCACATCGTGGGTGTACCAGATGCCCTTGAGGGTGGGGATGGCGATGATCACGAGGGCCAGCACGGAGGCACCAATCAGGCTGAGCTCGATCAGCGGGTTGCCATGACCCTGCTCCGGCGGCACGGCGTTTTCCTCCTCGGACGAGCGGGCGCGGAATTTCAGCGTCGTGTAGGCGAGGACGGAACCGACGATCAGGAAGATGACGAACGTCACCCAGCAGGTGACGTAGAACAGGTCGCGCTGCGACACGGCGACGGGGCCGTCGACCACGATGGTGGACTGGTGTCCGTCCATCCGCCAGAAATTGAGGTCGCAACCCGTGAGGAGCACGGTGCCGCCGAAGGCGAGGGCCGCGCGGCCCCAGCGGGCGGATGTGGAGAGCAGGGAGTTCAAACGCATGGAGAGCAGTCGTGGAAAAAGGAAAACAGCCGGGAAAATGCCAATCGGAAAAGAGTCCGCGAACCTCCGGCCATTTCAAGCCATATTCCTCGCTTAAATTTCCGGCGCCGCCGGGGGCGGACGTCCCGGTGCCCGGAGTTATTATTCGCCGTGGGGGCGGACATTAGGCCGGCGGCATTTGTGAGGTTGACGGTTGCATCCGGCGGACGGACTCCGGATACTGATCCGCCATGAAAACCAGCCTCTTGCTTGCCACTGCGTTGATTGCCTTTGTCACTTCCGGCTGCGGCCAGAAGGACACCTCCGCCCCGGCCGCCGCTGCGGCGCCGGCCGGTCCCCGCACCGTCGAGATCACGGCGGGCGACACGATGAAGTACAGCCTCACGGCCATCGAGGCCAAGCCCGGCGAACAGATCACGGTGGTCCTCACCAACATCGGCACGCAGCCGAAGGAAGTCATGGGCCATAACTGGATCCTCCTGAAGGCGGGCAGCGACGTGGAGGCCTTCGACAAGGCCGCGAGCACGGCCAAGGACACTGATTTCTTCCCGGCTGCGCTGGCCGGCCAGGTTCTGGCGCACATCGACCTGCTGGGGCCCCGCAAGTCCGGCGAGGTCACATTCACCGTCCCGACGACGCCCGGCGATTATCCGTTCCTCTGCAGCTTCCCGGCCCACTTTCAGGTCGGCATGAAGGGCGTGCTGACGGTGAAGTAACCGGCGATTCAAACCCTGCAGGCCACGAAGCCGGGCTGCGCGCCCGGCTTTTTGGCGGAAGGGAGGGCGGATTATCCTTAACCTGTCGTGGGTGGAGCCGGGTGCGTTCGGCTGAAAGAGCCGAATTGCCCCTGACATTCTCCGGCCGAATCCGGCGCGTTAAGGATAACGCGCCCTACCTTTCGATCTTCAGTGCGCCGCCGGCCACCACTGGTAGAGGAAGAAATACACCAGCACGCCGGTTACCGACACGTAATACCAGATGGGAAACGTCCACTTCGCCCAGGCTTGGTGCCGTGTGATATCACCCCGGAGGGCGAAGAGGAAGGTTCGCGGCACGAGGTAGGCGATGCTGATCGCCAGGATGATATGGGAGATGAGCATCGTGTAATACACGGTGCGGATCAGCCCTTCCCCGCCAAATGGCGTATGCACGCCGTGGATCAGGATCTTGTGGGTCACGTAGCCGACCAGGAAGGCCGCGGATACGCCCATGGCGGCCGTCATGACTTTCCGGTGGGCTTCCTTGCGGCCGGTCTTGATGAAGATGAAGCCGGCCGTGATGAGCACGGTCGCGACCGCGTTCAGCGAGGCGTTGAGGGCGGGAATGTCGCGGAGGGTCATGGGGCGGAAATGAGCCGGTCGGCCACCAGGGCGATGAGCACCAGCGGCAGGTAGGTGATCGAGCCAAGGAAAAGTCTCCGGGCCGCGGCATCGCGCCCGACCGGGCGCATGAACTGCACCGCCCGCCAGAGGAACCAGAGCCCGGCGGCCACGGCGGCCCCCGCATACCACCGGCTGGCCAGCCCGTACACCGTCGGCAGCACGCTCACGATGAGCAGCAGGAGAGTGTTGGCGAACGACCAGCCCGCCACCCAGACGCCGGACTCGTCGCGCACCGGCAGCATGGGAAACGCCACGGCGGTGTAGTCCTTCCGGTAGGTCCATGCCACGGCCATGAAATGCGGGACCTGCCAGAAGAACAGGATCCCGAAAAGGATCCAGCCGAGCGCCGACACGCGGCCCTCGGCGGCGGCCCAGCCGATCAGCGGCGGGAACGCCCCGGCCAGCGCGCCGATCTCGGTCGACCACCGCGACCAGCGCTTCGCGGGCGTATACCAGCACAGGTAGGAAATGATGGTCAGCAGCGTGAAGAGTGTCGCGAGCGGATTGACCCTGGCGAACAGCAGGAACAGCGCCGCGATGCACATGAGGATGCCCAGCACGAAGGCGGAGCCATCCGGCACCTTGCCCGACGGGATCGGGCGGTCGGCTGTGCGCGACATGCGGGCGTCGGTCTCGCTTTCCAGCCACTGGTTCAGCGAAGCGACACCCCCGGCGGCAAGCATCGTGCCGAGCAGCACCGCGCCCAGCTTCCAGCCGTCCGGCGCCGGCCGGGCCGCGCAGTAGCCCACCAGCGCGGTCAGGACGGACAGCAGGCTCAGCCGCGGCTTCGTCAGCTCCAGGTAGTCGCCGAACTTCACCGGCGCGGCCGCGGATTTGGCGTTCATGCGGCGGAAGGACCCTCGATGGCGTCCCGGTGCGCGCACCAGGTCAGCCAGAACGTGGTGGCCAGCGTGAGCGCGCCGACCAGCACGTGGCCCGTGGTCACGTAGGCGGCGCGATAGGTCCAGATGATCTGCGCGCCGAGGAAGATCTGCCCGGCCAGCAGCCCGAGCAGCCCGAGGGCGGCGCCGCGCATGGCCGGCGAGGCGCCGCGGTCGCTGCGCAGGCTGAACACGAACCACAGCAGCGCGAAGCACAGCACGCCGGCCATCACGCGGTGGGCGAAATGAATGCCGACGCGGAAATTCCACGCCTCGGGCAGGAGGCGGCCGTCGAAATTCGAGGCGGGGAAGGTCGGGATCGCCAGGCCCGCGAAGCTGTGGCGCATGACCGCGGCGATCGCCAGCTGGACGAACAGCAGCCCGCAGCACAGCACGCCGAGCCGGCGCACGCTGCGGCCGACGGCCGGCCCGCTCCGGTTGATCCACGACGCGGAACAGGCGGTCGTCACCGCGATGAGGGTGCAGATGAACAGCTGGGCCAGCACCGCATGAAGCATGGCAAACAGCCGGCCGACGCTCGTGTCCACCATCTCCACCTGCAGGTGGTCGAGCAGGACGCGCAGGCCGCCGACCAGCGCCTGCACGAGGACGAGGCCGACCGCGAAGAGCGCGAGCTTCCGCAGCCAGGCGCGTTCCTCCGTCAGCCCCAGCCACGCCGCCAGGAGGATCGTGACCGTGCTCATCAGGCCGGCGCTCAGCCGGTGCGAATGCTCGGCGAACATCGCGAGGTTGGTCAGCCAGCCGTGGGGGTTGAGCGAGCCATTGGACAGCGGCCAGTCGGCAAACACCATGCCCGCCCCGATGCTGGTGGTGAAGGCCCCGAGCATCACCAGCACAAAGACCCAGGCCGTGCCCAGCGTCGCGAAGAGCGCGAGGGCGGGCTTGTGGGCGGTGGTGCGGACGGTGGGAGGCGAAGAGGCCATGAGCGGAGTGATTTGTGAGAAGAAGGGGCTCTGCCTTTGTCCGCAAACCCTTTGACAATATTATCCGGAGGCGAATCCGTAGTGTCATGAAATCTTATGCCCTCCTGGCCGCGGGTGCGCTGGCCCTGCTTGGCGCCGCCGGCTGCAGCCGTTCCGGGTCGAAGACCGAGGCGGCTGCGGTCCCGGAGGAGAAGCGCTACCCGCTGACCGGCGAGGTCGTCTCGGTTGATGCCGCCCGCAAGGTGCTCGTGGTCCAGCACGATGAGATCAAGGGGCTGATGCCGGCGATGACGATGGAGTTTGCCGTGTCCGGGAGCGACGCCGCGGCGGCCAAGCCCGGGCAGCGGATCCGGGCCGAGCTGATCCCCAGGGACAAGGGCGCCTGGCGGCTGGAGAAAATCTGGCCAGACGAAAAATCCGCCGCCGCCGCGATTGCGGCGCAGGCCGCGGCACTGCGGCAGGATACCCTCATCCGCGGCAATGGCGCCTACCGGGAGGTCGGGGAGAAAATCCCCGACTTCGCCCTCTACGACCAGGAGGGCCGCGTGGTGCAGAGCGTGCGGTTCCATGGCAAGCAGATCATGCTGAACTTCATCTTCTCGCGCTGCCCGGTCGCCACGATGTGTCCGGCCTCGACCCTGAAGATGATGGCCGTCCAGAAGCTGGCGCGCGAGGCGGGGGTGAAGAACCTCGAGCTCGTCTCCATCACCCTCGACCCGGCCTACGATTCGCCCGCCGTGCTGAAGGACTATGCCGCCACCCGCGGCATCGACACCGCGAATTTCTCGTTCCTGACCGGGCCCGACAGCGCGATCAAGGACCTGCTCACGCAGTTCGGCATCATCGCGGAATTCGACGGCAACCTGCTCAAGCACACGCTCAGCACCCTGCTGGTCGATGAAAACGGCCGCATCATCCACCGGGCCGACGGCAGCGCCTGGGAACCGGCGGACTTCGTCGCGAAGATGAGAAAATGAACGCGACGACCCCGCCGCTCGACCGCCAGGCCTGGCGCCAGATCGGGCTCATCACCTTCGTCGCGGCCGCGATTTTCGTGACATTCCGCTGGCTGCCCACGGGCACGAACCTGAGCCACATGGATTTCCGGGTGACAGCCAAGAACTCGATCGATTTCTGCGACCCGCTCAACCCGCAGTTCATCCCGGTCGTGGCCGTGGCCTCGCCGGTGACGATGACCATCCGGGTCGCGGAGCCGGCAGTCGCGGGCCATGCAGTCCGAGGCACGCTCACGTTCCGCACCGCGAGCGGCAAGCCGATCGCGCCGCAGGATCTGCTCTATTCGCACACCAAGCTCCTGCATCTGATGATCACGGATCCGTCGCTGACGGACTACCAGCACGTGCACCCCGAGCCGGCGGACACACCCGGCGACTGGACGTTCCACTTCACGCCGCGGTACGCCGGCGCGTACCGGCTGTTTGCCGATTTTACCCCGGCGGCGACGGCGCGCAGTCTGTACGCGAATACCGGATTGGAGGTGGCGGGCGGACCTGGCTCCCGGCCTCCGATTGTCCTGCCCGTCCGTTCGTGGATCGGCGCCCAGGCCGGATACCGTTTCGCCCTGACTCCGGCCATCCGGCCCGTGCGGGCCGGCCAACCCACGGACTTGAAGTTCTCCATCACACACGCCGGCGGCGGCGTGGTTCCGCTGCAACCCGTCATGGGCGCCTTTGCCCATCTCGTGGCTTTTGACCAGGCCCGCAGCGGGTTCGCGCACCTTCACCCGATGGAGACAGACATCTCCCAGGCTCCCGACGCCCGGCATCCCGTCCTGAACTTCAAGATCATGATCCCGCGGGCGGGCACCTATGTGATCTGGGCGCAGGTCAACCTCGGCGACCACGAGATGTTCGTGCCGTTCTGGTTCGATGTGGTGCCGTGACGGATTGCGGAGGGTGGGCGGGCACGGGACGTGCCCGCCCACCCTCAACGACGAGACTTGGCTCGCGGCTTGGGCGTAAGTTTCCGCTCGAGCCCGGTCATGGTGCGGTCGAAGGCTGAACCGAGATCGATGTCGTAGGCGTCCGCGAGCATGAGAACGCACCAGAGGCAGTCGGCAAGTTCGTGGGCGAGGGCGACGGCGAGATTTTTCCCAGGACGCAGGCCCTCCTTCGCCATCACGAGCTTCATGAGGTCGCCGACATCGCCGACGAAGCCCTGCGCGAGTTCGGCGGGAGTCCACGGCCGGCCATTCCGCCGGGTCTCCAACTCTGCGTAGAGCTTGCGAATTCGCCGCGCACGCGCGGTCAGTTGGGCCAAGTCGGAGGCAGTCGGACGTTTCATCTTGTGCCGAATCCTTAAACGGAGGCACGGCCCCGCTGTGGCATAGCTAGTGCGAGCTTAGGCTTCATAGAGTTCACGCACTGAATCGCGAAGCAGAACAACGAAGGTGAATACCCCGAGCACCGTGCCAAAGGGAAATTGCACGCAATTGATGCCTGCTATGATCAATGAAAACATCCGACTCGTTCTCCTCCGACATCTTGAGTGTCCTATAACATATTTCCGGCAGGTGCTGGAAATTCCCTGGCCCTGATTGCATAAGGGTTTGGGAACTGGGGACTGGATTTCTATCCAGTCCCCTTTTCTTTTCCTTGGTTCACCACGGGACTTGATGACCTCACTTGCTTCCCTGCAACTGCTCTGCCTGCCCCGTCTACCGCCGCACGACCCACCCCACTAGAGTCCAGAAGCGTAAAAGCGCGGAAGGCTTTGCGCCGATCGCCGCAGAAATCTTCAGGATGTTCTCGAAGGAAACGTTCTTTTCTCCCCGTTCAACCTGACCAACGTAGGTGCGATGGAGACCGCAGGGCTCCGCGAAGTTCTCCTGACTGACGTCGAGCGCGTTCCTGTTTCTGCGAATTGCCTCACCGAAGGCACGAAGTTCTCGGTGGGCTGCTGATTGTATGACCCCACGAGATTACCGAAGTGACGCCATCCGGTATTCGCCGCCGGAGGAATCCGTTGGGCGGGGCGGGTGCCAACAAAAAGGCCGCCGGACGAACCGGCGGCCTTGGCTGCAGATGGAGAACAGATTATTTCTTGGCCAGAATGGCGTAGAGCACGCCGACCGCCACGAGACCGACGAGCCCGCTTGCGCCCAGCGTGCCGATGATCGAGGTCACATTGCCGATGACATTACCGGGGAGGAACGCAACCTTGTCGCCGAAGATAACGCCCAGGATAATCGCCAGTGCCAGCAGTGCGACAGCCAGTTCGGTGATCTTCTTAACGGCCGTGATGATCGAATCGAGGTATTGCATATGATATCTGTTTTGGGGTTTGGGTTGAAGCTAACAGGAGGAGAGACCCAGCTGCGCGAAATACGTTCAAAAACGCTATTGCCAAATAATTGCACTATAATCGGTTGGGCTGCGTTAGTTCCCATTAGCCGAGTTGCCCGTGGACCGTTCCAGTCGACGCCATCGCTGGCGGTCTTGAACTTGGTGATGGAGTCGGTCCAACCGTGGTCGATCCCTTCGTCCATGTCGGTCTGGAGGAACCCGAAGTGGATCATGGTACTCAATCCCTGCCTTGCTTGAAGGTCAGCGATACTCCGAGGCAGTCGTCCAGGTTCAGGGCGAAGAGGTGCCGACGGACGGCGTGCTTCAATCGAGCGTCTGGAGCATTACTGGGGGCGGGGGAGACCATTAATTTCCAGTATTCATGGTTCCGACTTCTCCGGGTTTACCGAACTGACGTGACCCCGCCAAATCAAGCCACTTTAAGAGTTAGTCTGGAGCCCATAAAAGGAACCAGACTATGAAAGGGAAACGCTACACCACTGAAGATAAGATCCGCATCTTGCGGAGTGCCGATGG
>Ga0316231_1001359_pt1 | contig 27226 bp, 18 predicted proteins | sample TBH18027metaG_FD_206002 | JGI IMG/M metagenome (GOLD analysis project Ga0316231, IMG submission 206002) | Freshwater microbial communities from Trout Bog Lake, Wisconsin, USA - TBH18027 | ecosystem: Environmental > Aquatic > Freshwater > Lake > Hypolimnion/Profundal zone | place: USA: Wisconsin... | reverse complement strand
TATTGGTCATGACCAAGTCCCACATCTCCTGCGTCACCGGACACTCCGCCAGCCAGAAAGGCTTGGTCAATGTCATGCTATGCGGTTTTTCGTCGTCCCACCGCGGTTGCAGGTAATAGGGACTGCCCAAAAAACTGCCCCGCATAGTCCGTTTCCGGTTCCTAGGCGGGGCTGGTATCAACCCTTGCAGCAGCCCTGTGGGTCTAACGCAAGTAGATATTTCCATCGCAAGTATCGGTCCTCACCGGCAAAACATCCAGCATCTTCCCGCTTGCCGCAACTGAATGGCAGCGGGTAGAATAAGCTGCATGAGCAAGATGAGTAGTGCTCCAATCCGTGCCGACGTGCCCATGAAACATATTCAAACATTCTGCCAAAAGCACGCGGTCGAAGAGTTCTGCCTCTTCGGATCAGCATTGCGCGATGATTTCAGCCCGGCCAGTGACATCGACATGATGCTGAAGTTCAAGCGCGGGCACGGGTTTACGTTTGAGAATACTCCAGAAATTCAGGACGACTTGGAAGCGATTTTCGGTCGTCGTGTCGATGTTATTGAAAAAGGCAGAATTCGCAATCCTTTTCGCTATCAAACCATAATGAACAGTTATCGTGTGGTGTATGCCGCGTGATCACGACAATCCCATGGAGGACAACGCCTGGCTGTTGGATATGCTGATGGCGGCGCGCGCCGTGCAATCGTTCGTGACAGGAAAGACTTTTGCGGATTATGAAGCTGACCTGCTTCTCCGATCGGCGGTGGAGCGGCAGGTCGAGATCATCGGCGAAGCCGCACACGGAATGTCTGCATCGTTCAAACGGGCACATCCTGATATCCCATGGCGTCCGATCATGGCGCAGCGGCACCGGCTGGCGCATTAATATGGCGAGATTGACGACGCCTTGATCTGGACGGTGGCTACTGTTCACCTCGCCGGACTCATCTCGCAGATTGAACCGCTCATGGCGCCGCCTCCACCGAAAACGCCAACCGACTGATCGCAGGAAACCGGATTTTCGAATGCCGCCGTGGCATCGCGCAACGGGTGGTGGCTCAGCGGCGCCGCCGACTGCCTTCCCCGCCAGATGCCTCATCGCCCAGGCCTACTGGAGTTGGAAGCCGCAGCATAGAGCGTCAGATGAAACGGTTGTTCGATTGGCTGTCGGACAAATACCGACGGCGCTACGCCGCCGTGGAGGCGGCCAAGCACCATGGTGTCAGGAATAATCATAGGAGCGTTCGTTTCGATGGTCATCGGGCACCTCGTCCGCAAGAAGGACACGCTGTGCCTCGTCGCTGTCCTTTTGTGGTTCGCCGTGTTTGTTCCGACGATGAGCGTGCTGCTCTGTGCGACGGTTCTGAAGTGCATAACTCCCCAGCACTTCTCGCACGTGTATGATTTCCTGCGTGCCAACTGTTTTTACCTGTTTGGGGCGCCGGGCGGGCTGGCGCTGGGCGTCTTTTCCGATTACGTAACCGACCGCAGGAAGAGAAGGGTGCTTGCCGGAAGCCTGGGCCTGGTCGAGCCCGTCGCCGCGGGATTGCGCGCCAGCCCCGCCGAGGCGGAGGAGGCCCGCAAGCTGCTGGACAGGATGATGGGCAGAAACCTCAGGAAGATTCTCTTCATGGTAGAAAAGTTCCACCGCATTCCCGGAACCGAAAACATTCTCTGGATCGTGGGCAGGCTCGACCAGGCCTGGGAACTGCTGGACGACATGGGAAAGGAGTTGGACGCATCGCGAATTGCGCACGGGGCCGCCTGGTATCGCGGGCCGGAAACCAGGCAGATTAGAAAGCTCCGCTTCCAGCTCAACAGGCATTCCAACCTGATGGCCATGTACATGCTGCGATCGGCGGTCGTGCTGACCGACTACTTGTCCTGCATGCACAATTCTTGCCGCCAGGCCTCGTACAGGGTCATCAGGAAGATTACCGTTGCCTACCGCCCCGATGAATTCCGCGATGACGCCAACTCCGTTGACGCATTGATCTCCGGCATAATCAGGCGGTATCGCCGCAAGAAAGGCGCGCCGCGTCCGGCTGATCCGAAGGTCAAGGTCAAGATTAAGAACCGCGGCGACGGCCTCTACTGGCTGAACCGGTGCATAGTTCCTTATCGCATCCCCTCCGCCGAAGATTGGCAGAGCCTCCTGCAGGACCCCCAGGCCATCGCATGTGTGGATGCCATCCTGAGCAGGTATAAAGTCCAATCCATCGATCAGTTGCGGGTCTCCCAGCTCCAAGAGCTCTCGGCAACCTACGAGGGAAGGCTGCTCAAACGCCTCATCCTCGAGGAGGTGTTCCCGCTGATGACCCCAGACAGGTGGCGGTATCCGATACGCGACGGCAACGAAGAAGGGGAAATATGGATCGACAGCTACATCTGGCATACCAGCAACGGCTGGCAGGTCACCAGGCGTGGTTCCGCCATCCCGCCATCGTTTGACAAGGACGATTACGCCAGGCAGTTGTTTACCATTATCACCACCCCAAACTATCCGTCGGAACAACTGGTTCATTTCTACTGGGCGCTGGCCAGCGATGGCAGCCAGTCGCTGCCGACCAGGCCTGGCGCTTACCACGGCGAGATCATGGGCGATTACCGATGGAACGGCGCTACCGGCAGGCACTGGGAATATATCGGCCCCGAGTTTGTGGCCGGCGACATCGATATCGACCAGTTCAGCGCCGACCTCGATGTCCAGGAGCCGATCGCAGCGTTCATCAAGCGGCTTATCCCCGGGGTCGAGGAGCTCTTTGAATACGACCTCATTCGCGCCTTCAACGAACTCCTGCAATACCGGTTCATCCCCCGCGAGGCTTCCGCCTACTGCGCCGAGAAGGGAGTCGACCTTGAGACGCTGCTCGACGCCAAGGCCATAAAACTCTTGAGGGAGCAGAGCCTGCTGGGCGGCGAGGAGTTCGCGCGCCTTGTCCGCTATATAATGGAGGGGATCTATCCGCAGGTGATTCGCCGCTCCGACAAGCGATCCGGCGATTCAGTCGTCGCCGGGTAGTGGAGTTCCTCGACGGTTAATGCCATCAGGGACATGATCGCTAATTCATCCTGACGTCTATTTTGCTCTCTATAACTTGTCGTTCGCCAGACGCATTAGCAGTCAATTCCTGTTTGGCAAGGATGTTTTCGTTGGTATTTTCCGTGATTCCCATGTCGAACTGGCTGAGCCTATGCCTTCGAGGTGGGAAGTCCGGACTCTGCTGGCAACGGCGCGGCCGCGCCGCCAGCCGTCTTTCCCGCCAAATGACCCGTTGCCCAGGCCCACTGGAAATTGAAGCCGCCAATCCGGCCGTCACAGTCGAGGATTTCGCCGGCCAGAAACAGACCCGGTGCCTTGCGGCTGGACATGGTCCGGTAGTCGATCTCGTTCAGAGGCACGCCGCCGGCGGTTACCTCGGCCTGGTCCCAGCCACGATGACCTGTCACAGGAAGTTCCAGGCTGGTCAATGCCGCCGCAAGAAGCTTGCGCGCCTCGCGAGTCAGTTGACCGCCAGGGGTGTTGGGGTCGATGCCGGCCTGGCCCAAAACGCCGGTGCCCAGACGCTCGGGCAGACGGCTGGCCAGTAAGGTTCGGATCACCGCCCGGGGACGCAGCGAACATTGGCTCAGGATCCACGCTTCGGCGTCTTCGCGGGTGTCGCCGGGGAAGAAATTGGCCAGGAGCCTGGGGACCAGTCCCCCTTCGTGGGCCACCACCCAATGCCGGCTGGCATCCATCGCCGCCGGACCGCTGATGCCAAAATGAGTCCAGAGCAGGTTGCCCGAACGCTGGTCGATACGCTTGGGGCCAACCACGGTCGTAAGCTCGACCTCCTGGGTCACGCCGGAGAGCCGGGTGTGAAAGAAGCCTCTGGCCAGCACCAGCGGGACCAGACCGGGGCTGGTGGGGGTAACGGTATGGCCCAGGCGTCTGGCCAGGGCCAGCCCCGAGCCGTCGCTGCCGGTGCGCGGCAGGGATCGGCCCCCGGTGGCCAGGATCAGCCGTCGGCAGGCAAATGGTCCGGCGCCAGTCACCAGCTCAAAACCATCGGCCTTGGCCGTAGCCTCGGTAACCCGGCTGCAAGTCTGGACCTGCACGCCCAACTCGGTGGCCCGGCCGACCAGTGCCGCCAGCACGGTGCGGGCACAATCGCTGGCGGGGAAGAGCTTGCCGGTCTGTTCCTCCAGCTTGAGTTGTACGCCCAGCCCCTCGAACCAGCGGGCCGCGGCAGCGGCATCGAAGGCGGCCAGGACGTTCTTGATGATGTTGCGCGCGCCGTTGTAGTCCTCCGGACGAACCACGTCATGAGTGATGTTGCACCGGCCGCCACCGGAGAGGAGGAGCTTCTGGCCCAGGGAGGTAGATGCGTCGAGGATTAGTATACTGCGTCCCGCAATGCCTTGGGCGGCGAAAATAGCCGCAGTAAGGCCGGCGGCGCCGCCGCCGATGATGATCAGGTCGTGTTGCATGCGGAACGTTCCAGGTTGTGTCGGAAAACCAACTGGCCCCATGATGGGCCGGAAAGAGCCCGGATGCAAGGCGTCGCGACGAAGCCGTTGGGCCATCATTGTTTCACAAATTCCCGCGACATGACATTCAGCCGACGCATGTTAAAATGCCGACGAATACATGATGTATTACCTCATCCCTGCCCATAGGAAAGGTTGAATATGGACGCTTTACGCATCGGAATAGTCGGATTGGACACTTCGCATGTCACGGCTTTTACGCAACTACTGAATGATGAGTCTGCCCCCTATCACGTTCCCGGCGGGAAGGTGGTGGCGGCGTTTCCAGGCGGATCGCCGGACTGGCCCAAGAGCCGTGACCGCGTCGGGGGATTCACGGCCGAACTGCGTGACCAAATGGGCGTGACGATTCTCCCGACACCGGAAGCGGTGGCGGAAGCTGTAGACATGGTGTTTCTGGAGTCTGCCGATGGGCGTGTACACCTGGAGCAGTTCAAGCGCATACTGCCGTTCAAACGTCCGACATTCATTGATAAGCCACTGGCTATTGAACTGGCAGAGGCGCAAGAAATCGTGAGGCTGGCGGATGAGGCCGGAATCGCGATGTTCAGTAGTTCGTCTTTGCGGTTCTGCGATGACTACGTGGCGGCCCTGGCCGATCGGTCCGCCGGAGCCCTTACAGGCATCGATATTTTCGGGCCGCTGACATTCCAGCCGACCCAACCGGGATGGTTCTGGTATGGCATCCACGGCGTGGACATGATGGTGGCGGCGTTGGGAGCGGGGTGTCAAAGCGTACGCGTCACCGCCAATGAACAGACGGACCTACTGGTGGCAACATGGGCCGACGGACGAGTGGGGACGATTCGAGGATCGCGCTACGAATGCAACAGTTTCGGGGCCACGCTGCACCGCACCCAGGGATTCCGCCACGTTGCTACGGAAGGCAATGTAAGACCCATGTATGCCTGCCTGATTGCGGAGATAATGGGCTCGTTGCCCAAGGGAAAGACCAGCGTTTCAGCGGAGCAAATGCTGGAGGTCATACGAATACTTGAAGCGGCCAATAAGAGCCGGGAGAGTCGCAAAGAAGAGATTCTGAGCACTGGGAGGTGAATGGCCTTGCCGCTTATGGCACCGGCGATGTGGGGCATCTTTTTTCCCCAACGGCGTTGCGGTGCTATTCCCTCGGCGGGCGCGTGCGCACGGCGGAGGCAAAAGATTCCAAGAGTTCATCGGTATACACGGCCCGCGCCGCGGCGCGGAGAAGGTTCTGGCGAGGCTCGGAGGCGTATTGAAAATAGGGAATCCAGATTCCGTGCCGGCGAAAATGATGGTCGAGGGCGATGGCGTCGGCTGCATCAGCAAGCAACATGCCGAGGATCGGGTGACGATTGTCGGCCAGGGCAATGCCGGCCTGGGATAGAATCCGGCGCATATAAGCGGCATGGGCTTCCATTCGTCGCCGGGGTTCTCCGTCGCCGCGGATGATGGCCAGAGCGGCCAAAGCGGCTCCGACGATGGGGGGTGGAAGGGGCGATGATCCCGAGGCTTCGGGGCAACGCCTAAAACGCTCGATCAGTTCCTTGCGTCCGGCCAGGAATCCGCCGTTGGCGCCCAGGGCTTTGCTCATACTGCCCAGGACGGTAATGGCTCCGCCCGGAGGCAATCCCGCCAGTTCCACAACGCCGCGCCCGTGAGGACCAAGAACGCCGACGCCATGGGCATCATCCACGAACACCTCGGCGCCGATGCGGCCGGCCACGGCGGCCATGGCCGCGATATCCGCCACTTCGCCGCTGATGCCGAATACGCCATCGGTAGCCACGATCGCCGGGGGGCCGTGATAGCCCGCAGTGATGCGGTCCAAGTCCTGCATGTCAAGATGTTTGAAGGTGCGGATCTCAAAGGCGGCGCTGCGCATACCCAGAAACTGGTTGGAGTGCGCCATGGCGTCGCAGAAGACGACCCGGCGGCCGAGAGCGGCCATCTGGCTGTAGTAGATGGCTCCGCCCAGATAAGCGGCGCCGAAAATACAGGCGTCTTCGCAGGCCATCCACTGGCGCAGGGCTTGTTCCAATTCCTCGTGAAGCGGCGTCCAGCCCTGAGCCCAGCGGGAACTGGTGGAGCTGACGCCGTAGGCGTCTGCGGCTTTGCATAGTCCAGCGATCACCCGGGGATTGGTGGACAAACCCAGGTAGTCGTTACCGGCGAATTTGAACAGACCGCTCATTATTCGATCTTTAATAACACGGAATACGCCGGTTTGCACACTCCCGCGGGGCGGAGATGGTTGGATTCACGCCCGGCGATTGTGGATCCAACTGAAGGCGGCGGGCGGTTGCAGGGAGGCCTTCTCGGTGATGGAGGCGGCGAAGGACTCGAGGCGTTCGGCGATGGAGCAGAGGTATTCCTGTGCGGCGGCGGCAGCGCCGGAGACGGCGAGGAGGCCGACCTGCCAGGTACTTACCAGATGCTTGAGGATTTGGGCGTAGTCGTGAGCGGTGTAGACGCCGAGGCGCTGGGCGACAGCGGCAAAATGCTCGAACAAGTCCGTGTCCTTGCCGTCGAACATAAAGCGGCCGGGCATGGCGATGATGCGGCGGATCATGTCCTTGAAGATGCGCACGCCGCGATCTGGGTCCAGCTGCATGACCTGGCCCATCATCCTGGTGTAGAAGGTCTCGTGGCGGAATTCGTCGCCGGCGATCTTGCGGCAGATCCTGGCCAGGTTCTCATCGCCGTGCCGGGCGGCCAGGGCGCCGACCCTGGCATGGGAAATCCGCGTGGCCCGTTCCTGAAACGAGGTATAGACCAATCCGGCATACAGGTCGGGATAGGCCCGGGGATTGAATCCCCGGGCGATCAGGTTGTGGACGGTGACCTCGACCGAGCGCATGTCCACGCGTCCGGTCAGGCGCAAATAGGCATGGAGAAGATCGCCATGGCGGTTTTCTTCGGCGATCCAGCCGCGCATCCATCGGGCCCAGGCTCCTTCGCTGGTGCCGGCATAATCCCGGGCGATGAGGTTGAGCGAAATGGCGTAGTTGGGGAGAGCCTCTTCGGTCACCATGTCGCCGACCAGAACCACCAGAATGTCGTCGCCGAGTTGTAGGGCAGGGGCCCGGAAGCGGTTAAGCTGATCCTGCCAATCAGGCGTCGACAGGTCGGGGAGGAAATCGCTGGGCTGCCATGCCTGGTCGATTGGGGAAAGCAAGGCTAGCTGCTCCTCAACAACACCACTGAGACTGGCCAGCAACTCGATCTGGGGCTGGAGGCGCATTTCGTCGGTTAGGATTTCTGACATCGTCGATTTATCCGCATAGACTGCTGGTCGCGGTACATCCTGATGCAGACATACGGCGTCACCCGAAAGCCGGCGTGATTGCCGCGCACGTGGTAACTATAGGCGCTAAGCGCCATTCATTTCTCAGGGAAAATCAGCCGGGGCAGCGGCAGCCAGGCCGCATCGATCGCGATTCTTTTTTCCGCGTCAAGTCTGATGCGAACGGTTGGTCAGCGATCTCATTTGGATGGCGACGTGGTGGCGGTCGGATGGGTCAGGTCGTAGCAGGCCACATTCTTGAGCATCCGCATGTAGAGACAGCCATCGGCGACTGCCGGCGAGGCGTACTCACTGACCGGCAGCTTGACCTTGCCCAGGAGGTCGTACTTCTCAGGCGTGGCCCGGATCACCCTGATGGAGATGCCATCGGAGGTGATGATTTTGCCGTCGGCCAGCACCGGCGAATGCACATCAGTGTGGGTGGCTTTCTGCTCCCAGGCGACGCTGCCGGTGGCCAACTCGAGGCAGGCGCATAACGTCGAAGCGAAGGTGTAGACGTGGCCATCGTAGATAAGCGGGCTTCCATCCCCGCGGGAATATCCGGGCTTGGACCATAGTTGTTCGGCTTTGTCCGCCGACAGCTTGTAGGCCACCAGGGCAAATTTTGTCGCGTCGCCCATGAAATGGCCGTCCGTCAGGGAAGTAACCATGAGATCGCCGACGATAGCCGGAGTGTTTCGGCCGCCACCGGGGACCGACCAGAGGATATTGCCATTCTGGAGGTCAAGGCAGTAAACGGTGCCGGCGGTGTAGGGCGTGTTGCACAGCAGCAAAGTCCGGTCGCCGTTGTGCCAGAGGACCGGGGCGTTCTCGTGGCCGTCCACCTTCGGCTGTTTCCATAGGATAGTTCCTTTGGCCTGGTCAAGGGCGACCAGTGGGCTGGCGGCCACAATAACCATGCCATTGGTGACCAGGGGCGAGCTGTGATTGATCACCGGGTATTTTCCCGCCATGCCTATTTTCCAGACTTCCCCGCCGGTCGCGGCATCGAGGCAGTAGATGTCGTTCTTGGAACCACAGAAGTAGCACCGGCCATCAACGATGGTGGGGGTGCTGGAAGCCCCGTAAGGGTAGTTGCCGTTGGGTGCAGCGCCATCGTATTGCTTTTTCCAGAGCGTCTTGCCATCGGCGGCGTTTAAGCAGATCAGAGTGTCCCATGACTTGTTGGCGCCTGTGGGGATCTGCTTGAGCACCATGGTCTTATAGTCGTCGACAACAAAGTTGGCGGTGAACCATGCATCAAGGGCCGCCTGATCGGAGAATTCCTTGTTCTTGATGGTTTCCAGCCTGGTCAACAGGTCCAGCGGCAGGGCCTTCCGGCCCTGGTTCAGCCGGGCCATCACGTAATTGGAAATCGCCTGTTTGTCAGTGGCGGCGGTGATGTGCTCGGCAGCCCATTTCTTGCACCATTCCATACGCGGATTGCCGGCCAGGGCATCCAGTTCCGCGCCGTTGCGGGCCTCCTCCATGGCCGTGAGAATATCCTCGGACGGTTTGTGATCGCTCCAGCCCAGTTGGCGCAGTTCGCTTTCGGTCAACGTCCGCGTGGTGATGTCAACCTTATACTTCCACTGGACATAGACGTAGGCCTTGCCTCCGGCAATGCTCACGCAGCCGGATCCTGATTCCAGGGTGCCGGGGATGTCTTCGCTCTCCCACAGTCTGGCAGGTCCGGCGGCGCCCCACTGGATGTCCAGGGCAGGGCCACCGCTCGTCAGGCCATTGCGTTGCGGTCCCCGCCATTGGTAGAAATCTTCGCCAAAGGCCAATGCGGAAATCCCCAGCACGGCCAGCATGGACAAGACGATCCGTTTCATGATAGCTCCTTTTCAAAAAGGTCGTCCTGCGCTATTCGATGTCACAAACGCACTGCGTGCAGCCCGGCAACGACATATCCTGCAAACACAGCCCGGATTGCAGGGCGCAGTGGCGGTCATTTCGACATAGCGCCAGCCGCCTCGCTGGCCAAATTCAGCAGTTTTCCATCCCATTCCTGACGATCAATAATCGCCATCGCCCCTCTGACGCCAAATCCGTCGCGGCTATCCAGATAAGCGTTCACGGTTTTTTCCAGGTCGCCGGTAAGTTTCTTGTCCTCTATGGCTTTTTGGAGGAAGAGAACCGCTTCGGCAACCTGCAGCCCTTCGCGAACCATTTCATAACGCTCGGTGGCAAGAGCTCCAGTTGGGCCCGGAGCCAGCAATGAGGTGACGCCATCGTCCGGGCCACCGGTTCCACGTCCGTTGCCCACGGTATAGAAACGCCCGTTTTCACCTTTCACCGGGAAGAAATCCACGCCGAAGTCACCCCAGGCGTTGAGTCCCATGAGAATTTCACGATACGGTATGTCCCGGATGGTGGCGATCTCATCCCAGTCGCGCGTGCCCCGGAAGGTGAAGCCCCAATAGGAACCAGCCCACTTGGCATTGAGCAGCCGGGTGTAGCCGCGAACAGCCACCGGCGGCGCCGTCCAGACGCAATCCGCATAGCGGACCGGCATTTTCACAGTTTTATCCAGGGTCGAGAATGCGCTGGGTTGGGTGCCGTTGTGGGCGGTGTAGTACCATACGCCATCCGGCCAGATCTTCTGGTAGCCGTCAGCCAACTGCGGATCAACCCCAAAGCAATAGGAGTTGGTCCCCACGGCCGTGACATCGAACCAGCCGCGAGCCTCAATTTTCTTCCGCATCTCGTCCAGCACCGGCTTCCAGAAGGCCACGAACTCCGGCTTATCAGGGCTGGGAGAATCCAGCGTCCCCAGTTTACCCGTCGCCGGGTCCAGCAGGCTGACCTGGCATCCGTTGGGGAACCAGACTTTATAGTTGTCCGCGCCGGCTCCCTTGTCCATCTTCATCAGGCGCCATTCCTTCCAACAGTTAAGGCGCAGCGGCAGGGGTTTGCCTATGATCTTGTCCACCATGGCCAGATACTTGTCGAAGATGCTGAAGTCGTAGGTGTAGGAGCCGTCCGCCTGCTTGATCCAGCGGACCATCGAATCCTCGTTACTGCAGTCCACGCTGCCCTTGTTGCCGCCGTAGAAATTGATGGTCATGTCCACCAGGGCCTGGCGCGAGTTGATTTGGGCCATCAGGGACATGGACTTGGCGATCAGTTCCAGATGCTTTTCGCCCCAGCGCGGCACGTTGTAGCGTTTGACCAGACTGTCGGGTGACATCTGTCCGAAGATGTGAACACGGAAATCTTTGGGGTCGGGGACGGACCATCCGGCGACGGCGGCCTTGAACTGTACGGTGACAGGAGGCAACCCGTCGGCCGCCACACTGACGGTTCCGGCGTAATTGCCGGGCTTGGCATCGGGCGGGGTGCGCAGGGTAAGCCAGATCGGGGCCACGGCGCCGGAGTTTTTGGCAACGGCGATCTCGGCGGGAATTTCATCCAACAGGGCATCGAAGCGGTTGCCTTTGACGTAGGAATTATCGGGAGCGGCCGGGGCGGCGCAGCGCACGCGAACGGCGGAGGCAGGTATCATCCCGAGCCCTCCCGCGGCGGCCAGATCGCTCACGGTCACCTTGAGGTTGCGGATGGCCTGGTCGGAGCGCACATAGAAACGTCCCGAGAACACGCCATTGCGGGCCGCTGCCACGGTTATTTGTTTGAACGGTTCACAGGGGTCGCCGAGCGCCGCAGTCGTCGAGGTTTCGTAGATCCGATCCGTCCACAGTTGGAATCCCGCGACCGCCCCGGTGTTCGGCGTCACCGAGCCGGGGGAGGAGATGGTCAGGCGGATGGATTGCAGTCCGATGGGCGGCCAACCATGGTATTGGTCAGATGCCTTGACGAGGGCTTCGGAAACCGGAGCGGCATGAATTTCGATGGCCAGTACATTTACGCCTTGGCGCAGCAAGGTGGCGGGGATTTTGACGCCGGACAGCTTGCGTTCGCGTTTGGCCAGGATTTCGGCGTGTTTTGCCGGAGGTATGCGGCCATCGAACCTGGCGCCATCGGGCAGCAACAGGAGTTCATCGGGGTAGGCCTCGGCCAACTGCTCCAGGTCGGGCTTGTTTCCCGGCAACTGGCCACGGGCCACTTCGGCACCGTTGATATAGACGACCGCGCCTCCGTAATAGCTGAGCGACACCTCCAGGTCCTTGACCTGGGCGGGATTCTGGACCTGGAACTTGCCGCGAAACGCAAGCAAGCCATCTTCGTAATCAATGTATTGCCCGGGTCTTGCCCAAAGTTCCGCGATCATGGGCATGGCCGACGGGCGCGACCAGCCGATATCATCGAAATCGGCGCCGGCCCAGTTGGCGGGTGGCAACGGCGAGGAGTAGGGCGCGTCTTTGGGACCGAAATGCTTGATGCTCAAGCTCTGGCCGTACCAGGAGACATTGGCCTGCTGCTGTTTGCCGTCAGCACCACAGATGGTCGGCGTCCGCCGCACGTGGAACTTCCGCCAGGGACTGTTCTCGTTCAACACAGTGATGACGCCGGAGGGGTTTGTCGCCACAATCGCAGGCCCACCAGCAGCCGCGGCAAGTGCCAAGCCGCGCGAGCAGTTCAGACACAAAGCCAGGGCAACCAAACAAATGATCGGAACTACTCGCAGTTTCATACCAGTTTTCCTTTCTGATTTACGCGCTACATTATGTGCTCTTGAATACACTTTCCCCTGGCGATTGTTGCATGCCCGCGGCATTCCATGGCACTGACGCCAACTGCAGGCGGGGAGTCTTAGCGGGTTACCTGGCAGCCCGGCAGGGTTTTGGCTAATTCCGCCCGTCCCTTTTCGGTAACGCTGGTGAAGTGGAGCCGCACGGTCTGCAAAGCCGTCAATCCGCGCAGGTGAAAAAGCCCCGCATCGGTAACCCTGGCGCCGCGAAGTTCCAGCCAGCGCAAGTCCCTCAGGTTTCGCAGATATACCAGATCGCCATCGGTGGCGTTCCATAGCTGCAAGCCGGGAATGGACTTGTCAGACACCTCCCATGTCGCCGCCTCCACGGTGGTGTTGCCGATGGGCCTTATCCACCACTCTTCGCAGGGGGGTATCTCCAGCGGTTGCGGGGCCGGGGTCACGCCAATCTGCCTTTCCTTGCCCCCGGCCTCCGTAGCCACCCATACCTGAAGCTGCAGGCTCGAATTGAACGACTGTGCAGCCTGGCGGGTCGTGGGGGGGGCGTCTTCGATGCAACCTGCTCCCAGCAGAAGAATGGCCGCGCACATCATATTAACCATGAGGAACGTTCGATAGCCAGGGTTTTTCATGATGAGCCTTTCTATTGCGCAGAGATTAGCGGGAGCCTTGCAGGTAGTTGAGGGCAGGGTCGGTGAGGCGCATGTCCTCCTGTAAATCGCGGTGGGGGCGGATTTTGAGTTTTTCCAGGGCCCCGTGGTAGGCCTTGACGGCCTCTTCGGCGGTGAACTGGCCATCGGCGACCTGGCGCAGGGCGTGGATGAAACTGAGCTGGTGCTCGGCGATGTTGATCTTGCGGCCGAAGAGGGCGGCCTTGGCGCCGTATTTCTTGGCTTCGGCCAGAAGTTTGAAGGCGTCATAGGTGGTTCCGGCGCCGCCGCCGAGGATGCCAGGGACGAGGTGGCGATCGTAGTGAGCCAACTCCTCCATGTATTTGGGGCCGTGATAAACGATCTTGAGGAAGATGGGCCGGCCGGCCGAGGCCACGCCGGCCAGGGCGCGGATGATCTGGTCGTTGATGAAGCCGCCGAGGGCTTCGGGGGCGATGGGATGGACGGGGGCGTTGGGGTCGAAGACTTCCAGGAAATGGCGGAAGCCCTTCTGCTCGGCTTCGATGCGGAATTCCTTGTAGGCTTGCAGAGTTTGGATATCCAGGTCGGTGTCGTTGTTGAAGGTGAGGCTGTAGAGGCCGAGGTTGGCGCCAGGGCGTTGTACGCCGCGGGCGGGGGGGATACGGCCATACTGGGCGTGCTCGATGGTGGCGGTGCGGAAGGGACGGGCGGGCTGGCGGAAATAGGCGCCGCCGCGGGCGAGGTGAATGTCGCTGGTGTCGTTGGCCCGGATAGCCGGGGTCATGGCCGAACGCTCGAATAGGCGTTCGTCGATGGCCAGGGATTCGTTCATGGAGACGGACATGAGCATGATATCCAGGAGGCCCTGGCGGACGTTCTGGCGGATATGCTCACGGAATTGCTCCAGGGAGCGTGGGGGTCCGCCGGGGCGTTGGAAGTCGCGGCCGGTGGCGGCGATGCCCAGGGCCATGTCGGGGTCCTTGGCATCGGCGAGAATAAAGGCCTGGGAATCGGGGTTGCGGTGGATGTCGGCGAGCTTAGTGTCGAGAGTTTTGTTCATGGTTCGTGAGGCAATTATACGGGAGAGAGGGGCGAGAGGCGAGGGGCGTGGGGGGCGAGGAAGAGAAGGGAAGAGAAAAGGCGAAGAGAGTTTCGCGCAGAAGGCGCTGAGACGCTGGGAAGAGGAAAGTAAGAGGAAGAGGTAGCCACAGATGAACACTGATTGGCACAGATGCCGGCGCTGGGCTCCACGGAATCTTCGTGGCGGGGGAAAATGCAGGGAGGTTGAGGAGGGGATAGGAGTGTGGGGAGAAGACTACGGGTCGGGGACGGGAATTCGGGAGTCGGGTAAAAGAACGTAGAGGAAGCGCTGAGAGCGTATATGGGCACGGCGTTGGGGAGGCGGCACGGGCGTAATGGCCAGATTATCGAACTGACACGGCTGATCGGAAGGACGCCGGGCGCATTGGCGATGAAGGCATGCAATTTTGCCAGCCTCGATCCTAAGTTTCGGCTGACCGAACGTAAGGGACTGTCGGGGGCCAGCGAGGCGGGTCGGGTGTTGTGGCGGGAGATGCGCGATCAGCGGTTTGGCGGCCAGGGAGTTACTGGTGGCCAGCCACATCATCCCATGGAGCCAGTCGGTGAAACGGCGTGCGGACCCCACCAACGGCTTGTGCCTCAATGCGCTATTTGACCGGGCGTTTGATCGGGGGTTGATAACATTGGACGCCATGCTGCGGGTGGTTGTATCCAGGCGTTTGAGGGAAGTGGCGATAGATCCGGACTTGCAGTGTTCGCTGGTGGAGGCGGAGAGGCGCACGATCACTGTTCCCAAGAGGTTCCCGCCAGCCCTGGATGCGATTGAATACCATAGGGTCAATGTGTTCAAAACATAGACACATTGGGGGCAGACGGCGGCTTGTCGTCCCCCTTATCCAACTGCCAGTCTGGCCATTCGCCTCAGCAACTTTGCGGGCATGGGGTGGTGCAGTCGCCAGACGATGCTCATGGGCCGGCTACTGGTGTGGCTCTGGTAGGTCGCCGGACCGAGGAAGTAATATGGGGTACTGAGAGCGTTGGTCTGCTTGTGCTCGCGGGCACAGAGGAGGATCGTGTGGCTGCGCAGGGCATGCTCTATGTACCGCCGACCAGTTGGTGAATCGGCGGACGTGGTACTCTGGGTCTGCCAGTGGAAAAGGAACTCGTTGAGTGCATAGTCCTCATACATCGTCGTCGGCGAGTAATCTCTTTCTGTCTTGTTCAGCGTCACCAGGAACACATCGGCACTGATCGCGGGCAGGTGCAATACCCCCTCCCGCATGTCCGGGCGACGGTCAAGCGTCCAGTGGCCAAGTGCCACCAGGATTTCATCCCGCGTGTACTGGGCGTGGAGTGTGAGCGGGCAGATGAACGGCAGGTCCAGCGCTGGGGCGACCGCGTCACTTGTGCTCAGCTTAAAGGCCAACAGCTCCCGCAGTTCAGAGGCCATCACTGGGTTGTCGTTTATACGCTGAACACCAGCCGCTAGTGAATCGGGCAGGTCCCTCGCAGTCCAGAGCGAGATGTGTAACATCAGTAGCATCCGCCGGGTTTCCTCGTCTAGGGTAGCCTCGTTGGACTGATTTCCATCCGGTACAAGCAGCCCCAGCAGCCGTCGAATCTCGCCGGCGCTGCTGATATGCTGAAGGCGGCGTAGGCCCCGAGTCAACCGCTCCTCGTCGGCCTCAATGAACGGGTCGCGCAATCCGGCTTCCACGCACAAACGTGACCAACTCACTCTTCGGCGGTAGATATCGTCCAAGTCTAGCCGGTGATGCTCGATGAACTGGGCCAACGTGGGAATCCTACCGATGTTCTGGGCATACGCCGCAACCTCACGTGCCAGCGAGATCCGATTTTGCCGGAGTGTCTGGCGGATATTGTTCAAGATGTGTTGGTGTGCCAGCCGCTCCAGTTGGATAACGCAGCCGGCTGGCAGATGCGAGAAACCTTGTTCCACCTGCTGCTCGACCGATCGCTGGGGATCATCCAGCAGTGCCCGGTAGCGAACGTCAAACCGGTAGCTACGGTGCGCCTGGCCGATAAAGTCCAGCACTGTCAGGCAGTCTTTATCCTCGTGTAGGCGCAGGCCGCGGCCGAGTTGCTGCAGGAATACGGTGAGGCTCTCGGTTGGGCGCAGGAACAGCACTGTATCCACCTCTGGGATGTCCACCCCCTCGTTGTACAGATCTACCACGAAAATGAAGTTGATTTCGCGCCGCCGCAGTCGAGCCTGTACGGTAAGTCGCTGCTCCCGTGTCGAATCCGCCGACAGGGACTCGGCCATGACGCCAAACTGGCGGAACTTGGCCGCCATGAACTGGGCATGTTGGATGCTGACACAGAATCCCAGCCCCCGCGCCCGCCTCGGGTCCAGAAGTTTCTCGCGCACCTTATCGATGACCAGATGAGCGCGGGCATCGTTGCCGGTATAGACCTGATCCAATTCGTCGGTGCGGTATCCTCCACGCTGCCAGCGCAGCCTACTCAGGTCAACGTTATCGCTCACGCCAAAATACTGGAAGGGACACAACAGTTTCCGGCCAATGGCATCGGGCAAACGAATCTCTGCGCTAATGTGCCCGCCAAAGTACTTCATCACGTCAAGACCGTCCGCCCGTTCGGGCGTGGCCGTCAGTCCAAGTAGTACCTTCGGTCGGATCGTTGCCAACAACCGTTTATAGCTCGGAGCTGCTGCGTGATGGAACTCGTCCACCACGATGTAGTCAAAGTAGTCCGCTGGCAGTTTCCACAACTCTTGGGAGTTGAAGCTTTGGATTGAAACGAACAGGTGGTCGGAAGATTCGGGCCGAGCCCCGGCCACCAGCAGGTCTCCAAAGTTCTGCTCACGCAGTACCGCCCGGAATGTGGCCAGACTCTGCTTGAGGATTTCCTCACGGTGGGCTACGAACATGAGGCGCGGCCGTCTACCGGAGCCATTTCTGGCAAAACTACGGCACCATTGCTGATAGTCGAATGCCGAGACGATAGTTTTGCCCGTGCCGGTTGCGGCGACGACCAAGTGCTTATTGCGACCCTGAATATCTCGTTCGATCTGAAGCTGGTCGAGGATTTCCTGCTGAAACGCGTAGGGGCGCAGGTCGAACTGGGCGACGATCTGCTCTTCCTGGCCGGCCCCCATCCGTTCCTGCTCCAGCGCCAGTTGCAGCCGTGGTCGGTCTTCGGCCATGTAAGGGGCAAACTCCCGGTCGTTCCAGTAGGTATCGAATGTCGCCGTGACCTTGGCCCACAAATGGGGTGATTCGTACTGGCTGATCTTTATGTTCCACTCCAGACCATCAGTGAGCGCCGCGTGAGACAAGTTGGCCGAACCAACATACGCGCAACCGAAGCCGGTGTTACGCTGTAGCAGGTAAGCCTTGGCGTGCAGCCTTGTGCGGTGGGTGTCGTAGGATACTCTCAGCGAGGTGTTCTGAAGTCCCTGCAGGAAGTCGATGGCTTTGAGATCCGTGGCGCCGAGGTAGCTGGTGGTGATGACCCTCAGTTGCGCCATGGGCTTGACCACAAATTCGCGCAGCACGTCCTCCAGAATGCGGATGCCGCTCCACTTGATAAACGAGCAGAGAATATCGATGCGGTCGACGGTGCGAATCTCCTTACGCAGTTGCGACACTAGACTCGGATCTAGGCGTGTGCCTGTGAGCAGGCATCCGACGGACAGTGGCGTGTCCGGTCGCTCCGGCAGCGTTGTTGCGGCAGGCTGCTTCTCGATGATGGCGAGCAGCCGTCGCGCACCCTCGGCCACGGCCATCTGTGCGACATCGGGACCGCTTGCGGTGTGGGTGAGCAGGTCGATGATACGGTTGGATAGGTCCACCTGCCGGCTTACGCGATCCTCGTGGCGAATGCCGGCCAGCACGCGGCGGATCAGCTGGTGCAGATACTCGGCCAAAACGTCGTGGCTTTCACCCTCTTCGAGTTCTTCAATCTCGACATGATGCGATTGGAGATTGATTTGAGCCAGACGACCGTCGAGAAGCCGGCTGATTACCTGTTCGTAGAGGCCACGGCCAAGCGATGGCGATGTATCCGGCGGTTCGGGCACAGACGGCATTGTACGCGGTTGTGGAGGCGGCGAAAGAGCCGGTGAAGGCCAGAAAGAGAAGAGGTAGGCGTGCGGAGGCGCTAGAGAGGGAGGCGGGGGAAGAAGGTCGTCGGGTATTCAGCGTGCCGGGGATAAAAAATGGTGGTGATTTCTCTTGGTCATTGGGTCTCTGTGGTTGGTGGTCGAGGGTTGGATGTTCCTGATGGGCGGAAGTGAAGAAATTTAAGAGCATGCACACGCTGAACCTGGAACAGTACGAAAGGGTCATGTATGCGGGGCTGTAACGCGGGGGGATCGATGTGGTATGATCCCATGAGTCACATGCGGAAGTTGGCGAAGAAGAAGGAGAAGGAGCATGAGCGAGGATCGGACATGAAGACAATGCCGCAGGTGACGGTGGCGGGGCATATTTGCCTGGACGTGATACCGTCGTGGCCGGGGACGAGGATGGTGAGGGAACTGGGGGAGCTGCTGCAGCCGGGGAAACTGGTGCAGGTGGGGCCGGCGGTGATCTCCGCTGGAGGGGCGGTGTCCAATACGGGAGTGGCACTGCATCGGCTGGGAGTGCCGGTGCGATTGATGGGGAAGGTGGGGGATGATCTGATAGGACGATCAATCCTAGAAGTGCTGGGAGGGCAAGGCAGGGACCTGGCCAGGGGCGTGATGGTAATTCCTGGGCAGGCAAGCTCTTATAGCATAGTGATCAATCCGCCGGCGGTGGATCGGGTGTTTCTGCACTGCCCAGGCGCCAATGACACCTTCGTCGCCAGGGATGTGCCGTACGATCGGCTCAAGGGGCAAAGGCTGTTTCATTTTGGGTATCCGCCGGTGATGATGCGGATGTGCATCGATGGGGGAAAAGAACTGGCGAGGATGTTTAAGAAGGTAAAGTGGATGGGGCTGGCCACATCGCTGGATATGGCGCACATAGACCCGGCCGCGTCGGCTGGGAAGGTGGACTGGCCGGGATTGCTGCGCAGGACGCTGCCGTATGTCGATCTGTTTCTGCCGAGCCTGGAGGAGACGCTATTTATGCTGGATCGCCGGGAACTGGGACGGCGGGAAACTGGTGGGCAAAAGTCCGGGGCGGATGGGGCATTGATGCATCGGCTGGCGGAACAACTGCTGGAGTGGGGAGCGGCTGTGGTGGGATTCAAGCTGGGTGACCAGGGAATGTATTTGCGAACCAGCGCAAGCGCCAAGCGCCTGGCAAGGGTGGGAGGGGGAATACTGGCGGATATCGAGGCGTGGAGGGGACGGGAAATGCTCGCTCCCTGTTTTGCGGTGAAGGTGGCGGGGACGACGGGGGCGGGGGATTGCACGATAGCTGGATTGCTGGCGGCATTGCTCAAAGGTATGGGACCGGAAGAGGCGATGACAACCGCGGTGGCGGTGGGAGCGTGCTGTGTGGAAAAGACGGATGCGACCAGCGGGGTGGTTACGCTGGCGAAGGTGCGGGCTAGAATAAAGGGAGGGTGGGAGAGAGTGGGGAGTCGAGGGGCGAGGAGCGAGAGTCGAGGGGCGGACGGAAGAGGAGCGGGAGTCGGGAAGAGCGCAAGACGAGAACGCAGAACGGTGAAAATTACAGGAGATAAGCCATGAGTACACAATTGTCGGCCAGCGAAGCGCGGGAACGGGCCTGCCAACTGCTGGAGAAGGCGGCGATAGTGCTGACGCAAGCAGAACGGGAAGAGATGGAGGTGGCGGAGTTTGGATTGGGGGAACTGGAACGGACAGGGTTGGAACTGGTGATCTATGTGAATACCGACCGGTACTGCGCCAAGGAAATCATCGTGCTGCCACGGCAGACATGCCCGGAACATTGGCATCCGGCGATCGCAGGCAAGCCTGGAAAAATGGAAACGTTCCGCTGCCGCTGGGGGAGAGTGTGGCTTTACGTGCCAGGCCAGGCGACGGCCAGACCGCAGGCGCGAGTGCCGGAGGGAAGTGAAAAATACTACACGGTGTTCAAGGAGATCGAACTGAACCCGGGACAGCAATACACGATAGCGCCCAATATGCCGCATTGGTTCCAGGCGGACAATACCGGGGCCGTAATTTCGGAATTTTCCAGCACCAGCCGGGATGAAACGGACCTGTTTACCGATCCGCGGATTGTGAGGTGAAGGGGGCCGAGGGGCGAGAGGCGAGGGCCGAGGGGCGAGAGGCGAAGGGCGGGCTGGGGCTCAGTCGATTCGGCACAGGCCTTGGGCGGCGATAAAATGTTGGTGAACGCCAAGGGTGGCCATCCATTGGCGCACCTGAAGCGTCAGCCATGGGCCGGTGCCGACTCCCTGGCCGGCGTCGTTATCCCACAGCCATTGGGGGGTGGGCCACAGGCAACAGGCTGGGCGAACGGCGTGGTAGAACTCTTCGCTGACGCCCGCCTGGCCGTGATGAGCCATCTGCACGATGTCCGCATGCAGACGGTCGCGATAGCGACCGGCCAGCAGCTTGTTGCCGGCCGCCACGCCCAGGTCGCCCAGAAAGAGGGCGGACTTGCAAGAATCGGACATGCGCAGGACCACGCTCTGATCGTTGAGGCCGTTGTCTTGGAGCTCGGGATTCTTAATGCCAAGAATTTCGATGCGGAGGCCGTCGAACTCCAGCATCTGGCCCAGGGCCAATTCCTCGGTCTTGAGAGCGGCGGTAAGGCTGGCGCTGTTAAACCTGCGGAGATTCGGCAGGAAGTGCGAATCGTAGCGCGAGGTCCAGTCCTCGCCTGGAGCAGATTCGTAAAGCACGTCAATGACAGGGCGCTGAGCCTGTTCGAGCACGCCGGAGACGGCGTCAATATGGTCGTGATGATGATGGGTGATGAACCAGGCGCGCACGCGGCCGCCTAGTTCGGCGATGAATCGGGCCAGATATGCCGCGTCGCCGGACATGCCGCCGTCAATGACGATGAGGCTGTCGTTTACGGTACGCAGCACATAGGACATCATCTGGCTGCGGGTCTGCGGAGGGAGTTGCCAAATGGTGAAACTGCCGGCTGCCACGGTCAATCAAACTCCGCTAGCTAGGCGAATACTACGTCGATCTGGGCGTGGTCGGCATGCCGGCAACGCCCTCGAGCTCAGTAGACTTTCAGCACCTTGCGCAAGAGCGGCACGAAGATGGAAGCGAGAATGACGTAGGCGATAAGCCAGGAGCCGAAGCCATACTGGGAGAAGCCGGGAAGAATGCCGAGGAACTTGGGATCTACCAAGACGGCCTCGGTGGTGATAATGGGTCCGTCGGTATGCTCGACTATGGGGGTGGCATAGGTGGACAGGCCGATCTGGCAGGGATGATGCACCACTTGATCGCCGATCTGGATGCAGAGGTCCAGGTCATGGACGGAAGGGGAAGCCTTGATGTTCCAGACGGCCATGGGGTCCTTGGAATCTGGCTTGGCGGGGTCGGAGGCGATGGAACGAACGCGCTGGACGTAATTGCCGTCGGCCAACTGGAGGCCAGGGGCGGGACAAAGCCAGGCGAGGCGGTCGAGGGCGGAGGGCGCGAAATAGGCGCGGATCGCCAAAGGCTTGTCGGCGGGGGCGGGAATGTAGGCCATGCGCTGCCAGGCCCAGGTGGCCAGAAGGGCGACGGGGACGATGGAGAACAGCAGGGCCCGGCCTTCAGCGCCCATCTGGATCATCTTGACCAGACCGACAGTGCCGGCGTTGTTCTCGACGGCCAGCTTGTCCTTGGCCTTTTTGGCGATCTTTTTCAGGGCCTTGAGGCGCCCCAGATCGTTTTTGCAGCGATGCAGGCGTTCCTGGTTGGTGAACCAGCGGCGTGCCAGGGTCATCATCAGCGACGTGCCCAAGGCAATGAGGAAGATAGCCACGTCATGGTTAAGACGCAGCAGCCATCCGAACGGATAGTCCAGGAGGAGAGTAAGAAGGTCTCCCAGACGGGTAAAGAGGTTAATTAGTTGCTCCATGATTGCTGCATTCCTTAAACGGCATTGATGGCGCCGTGAGTGCCGTTGACTTCGATGCGCTGACCGTTGGTAATCAATTGGGTGGCGTTTTCACAGACGACGGCGGGAATGCCGAAGTCGCGGGCAACGATGGCCCCGTGCGAGAGTACGCCGCCGCGTTCGACGATGAGACCGGCGGCGTTGACGAAGAGCGGGGTCCAGCCGGGATCGGTAGAGGGACAGACTAGGATGTAGCGCGTGCCCATGTCGCCGGCCTTGGCGGGGTCGAAAACGATGCGGGCGGGGCCGGTGGATACGCCCGGGGCGATGGGCTGGGCCTTGAGCTGAAGAGCGCCTTCGATCTTCTGGCGGGGGCGCGGCCGGCCCAGGGTATCGAGCTTGGTGGAGTCGATGACGTCGCTGAGCACCAGTTTGGCGAACGCCTGCCAGCGCAGTTTGCGGGCAGCCAGAAGTGGCTTGAGGGTTGCCCGTTCGGCTTCATAACGGGCCAGCTCGTCGACGTGGAGGAAGAAGACGTCCTGGCCCAGGTTCCAGCGGCGGGCCAGCTCGAGGATGATGTCGCGGAGGAGGCCGTAGCCCATCATGAGGTAGAACTTGCCGATTTCGCGGTAGGGGAGCAGAGCCTGGGCCTCGACGACCAGAGGCTGGACGCGTTCAAATTGCGAGGAAGCGCCGTATTCGGCCAGGACCTTGGGCAGGTCGGCTTCCAGTTGATGGCGTACGCGAATCTGTTCGGCATGGCGATGTTCCGGGGGCGTGAGGCCGGGCATGCGATAGGCGGAAAGCATGTTCTCAATGTATTCGGGCTCCTGGCGCCAGCGCGGCTGGGCCAGTTCCATCTCGTTGACGGCGCGATGGCCGAATTTGGCCAGGAACTGTTCCATGGTGGCCTGGCCCTGGGCGACGCGGTAGAGGAGCAGGTTCTGCTCGATGGTGGGGTCGTCGTCCAGGCCGCTGGTCAACTGGGCCGTGAGGTCGGCACCGGCCTGTTCGCCCATGAACTGCTGGAGCAGGGTCTGCAATTCGTTCTGGGCCAGGCCGCCAAAGAAGCCGGGTTTGAGGGATTCGTTGGCGAAATCGACCATGACGATCTGGCGGCGGCGCTGGAATTCGGCCAAGAGCCGATCGACGCTGAGTTGCGAGAGTTCCTGTTGGCCGGCGCTCTCGACGAATTTGAGGTACTCGGGCAGGATCTGCGTGTCAAAACGCTCCTTGGCGATGGCGCGGGCCTTCTTGCTGCGGCGGCTGCATCGCCAGAGCATCAGGGGCATTTTCATGAGCTGAACGAACAGCAGTTGGCCGCTGTCCTTCAGGTTGAGCTTCATGGGGGGGCGTTCCAGGGCGTTGCGGTCGGCGAGGATCTCGGAAAGTTCGTATTCGAGGGGCGCGGCGTCCCAGAAGAGGCGGGAAAGCCGCCGGGGATCGGCGTAGATACGGCCGCAGATCAGTTCCAGGAAGCCATCCTGGCAGACCTGGGCGGAGGGCTTGTAGCCGAAATCGCGGTACATCTGGCCGAAGCCGCCGTCACCGCTCATGAAGTGGGCGATGACGTCCCAGGTGAGGGGGGTGGGGGCGGCCAGAGTTTCGGCGAGGTTGTGGATGACCCAGGCGGTGGGCTTGTCGCCGGCGAGTTTCGCGAGGCGATCGATCTCTTCGAGGCGGGCGACCTCGGCTTCCTGGAGGACGTCGAGGCCGCGGATGGGGCGGCTCTGGAGCATGGCGAAGCGGCCGCCAGACCAGGCCCATTCGATGTCCTGAGGGGAGCCATAATACTTTTCGATATGGCGGCCGATCCCGGCCAGTTCCAGGGCCTGGGCATCGGAAAGGACGCGGGCTTTGCGGCGATCGTCGGTGATTTCGATTTCGGCGGTGCCGGTTTCGGTCATGGAGGTGATGACCGTCTTTTCGGAGATCACGACCTCCTTGATCTGATCGGAGGCCTTGGCGACGACGATGGTATCGGGGGTCACCTGGCCGCCGACGATGGCCTCGCCCAGGCCCCAGGTGGCGTTGATGATGATGTCATCATGGTTGCCGGTGACGGGATTGGCGGTGAACATGACGCCGGAGATTTCGGCGGTGACCAGTTGCTGGACGACGACGGCCATGGCCAGGCCTTCGATGGCGGTGCCCTGCTTGGCGCGATAAGCGACGGCGCGGGCGGTCCAGAGGCTGCCCCAGCAGGATTGCACGGCTTTGAGGACGGCGTCCTCGCCGCGGATGTTGAGGTAGGTGTCCTGCTGGCCGGCGAAACTGGCTTCGGGAAGGTCCTCGGCGGTGGCGGAGGAGCGTACGGCGACGCGTTCGCTGCCGCATTCCTTGAGCCGGCGGTAGGAAGCGCGCAGTTCCGTGGCCAGAGCCGGGGGCATGGCGTTTTCGGCGAACAACTGGCGGATTCTGGCGGACACCTTTTCGATTTCATCGACATCGCCGCTGCGGATGGTGGCGGCCATGGCGGCGATGCGATCGCCGAGGCCGTTGGCGCTGACGAAGAGGCGATAGGCGGCGGTGGTGAGGACAAAGCCGGGTGGCACGGGGAATTTGGCGGCGGCGATGCGGCAGAGGTTGATACCCTTGCCGCCGACATCATCGAGGACGGGCAGAGCCGGGTCCTGGTCGACGCCAAAAAAGCGTATGTAGCTGCCGGCGGGCGCCGTGGCGGCCGCAGTGGAGCTGATTATCTCTTGGGGGGCTGAAGGCATAGCACTCCTTTAGCGGTGGCGAAGATGACGTTCTGGTCGAGAACGACAACGGGGCTGACCACCTGGCCATAATTTGTCAGATCGCTGGAACGGAAAAATCGCGTGGTTTGGGCGGGCTGATGGGATTGATCGGTTTCGACGCAGACGAAATCGTTCTGGGCGGTGCGAACCATGGCCAGTTCCGAAGCGGGCAGCAGCGGGGACATGGAGCCATCGACATCGGGCAGCACGGCGAGCTTGGCGCCGGTGGCGAGGTTATAGGCGGTGAAGGCGCCGGCGGCGGTCGTGACGGCCACGCGCTGATCATCGGCGACGGGGGAAGCGGCGCAGGGGCCGATGGCATCGGACCAGCGGACCTGGCCGTCCTCGAGGCTGCGAACTTCGATTCCGGCGGCGGTGGCGATCACGGCGGCGTCGCCGCTGCACAGCGGGCCAAAGCCGGCATCCTTGAGCGGGGTCTGCCAGAGCATACCGCCGTGTTCATCATCGAGGGCAGCGAGGCCGGCGTCAGTGGCGACGACGACCATGCCGCTGGCCAGAGCCGGGGCGCCTATGGGGGAACCGAGGTCGGCATGCCATTGTTCCTTGCCGGTGACGCGATCGAGGCAGGCGAGGGTTCGGGGTCCGGACCAGATGAGCAGGTGGCGCTGGTCGAGAGTGAAGCGCCCGCAAGCGCCGGAGGCGAGATCCACATGCCAGGCTTCGACGGCGTCGGCGGTCTTAAGGGCATGGAGGGTCCGGGCCTGATCGGCGGGGCGGCCATCGACGCAATAGATCAACTCGCCGGCTCCGGCGGGGGCCATGGTCAGGGGCCGGGCGAAGGAAGCAGTCCAGACGAGGCGGTCGCTCTTCTTGTTTTCCAGTTTGGGTTTGAGTTTCAGCAAGGCGCCGCCCTCGGCGCGGACCACGGGGGCGTAGACAAATCCGTCCAGGCCCATGAGGGGAGCGCTGACCTGGAAGTCGGCGGCATCATCGGCGGGATAGCGCCAATCCAGGACGCCGCGGGCTGGCCAGGCGCCGCGCTGGGCTACGCCGCCGCGCTCGCCATCATGCCAGATGGGCGTGAGCTTGCCGGCTTGGCCGATGCAGCGCAGGCCGTCGTTCTGGGTGCCGATATAGAGGTGATCCAGGGCCAGGGTGGGGGAACTGGCGAAGGTATCGCCGGCGCCCAGGATGATGTCCCAGAGCGGGGAGAGGTCTTCGCGGTTGAGGCAGAAGAGGCGGCCGTTCTTGGTGACGAAATAGACGTGATCGGAGCCGACAGCGCAGGAGGAGAGAATCGGCTCGTGGGCATTGAACTTGTGCAAGGCCTGATGGGTCTTGCAGGAGAGGCAATAGAAGGTTCCGTCGCGGGATCCGAAATAGATCTTGCCATCGCGGTAGGCCAGGCAGCCGAGGATGGTGCGGTCGGTCTTGAATTTCCATTCAACCTCGTGAGTCTTGAGGTCAATGCACCAGACTTCGCCGATGGGGCCGAGGAGCTTGGCTTTGGCGGCGATGTCGGCTTCGGATTTGCCGGCGGCGCGCATGCGTTTGATCTTTTCGTCACGGACGGCCTCGGCGTCATTGATGAAGTCGCCGTTGCCCATGCCGATGTAAAGCTTGCCATCGGCGACAGTGGGAGGGGCGAAAACGGGGTAATTGGTGGGGATGCGCCAGAGGACTTTGCCGGTGTCGGCATCCACGGCCAGGATGGCTTCGCCCTCATTGCCGAGGCCTACGTAGAGTACGCCATCGACGACGAGCGGGCAGCTTTCGCAGCCGCGAAACTCGGTATTGCCCATGCCGCCCAGATGCCAGACGACGTGGGCCTTGCCGTCGGGGCCGGGCTTGAGGTCGAGGCAGTAGTAGCCGTCATGGCCGGCGCCGAAATAGGCGCGGCCCTTGTAGATGCAGGGCGAGGTCTCGACGTGGTACTGGGTGGAATATTCCCAGAGCCTGGTGCCGGGGTGCTTGAGGTCGAGGCAGACCATGCGGGCATCGTGGGTCCAGTGCAGTCCTTCGCCGCAGACGAGGTAATCGCCTTCGACCGCGGGCGAGGAGAAGGTGGCGCGGTAGTTTTTGGTGTAGCGCCACAGTTCATCACCGGTGCGGGCATCGAGGCAGGCGATGGCGCCTTCGCCCTGGGACTTGTCGAAGATGCTCAACTTAACGGTGGAAACATAAAGGCGATCGCCGACGACGGTGGGGGTGGAGAGTATGGTGGGGTATTTCTTGTAGTCCCAGACAGGATTGTGCATGACGGGGTCGATAGCGCCGGCGGCGGCGCCGAGGCGCTGGGCTCCGCCGCGGAATGCGGGCCAATCGACGCCGGTTTTGGCGGCGCCGCCGCCATGGCGCAGCAGGGTGCTCCAGTCAATGGGTCCCCAGAACGCCATGTAGATGGCGCCGGCGGCGCAGATGGTGAATATCTTCTGGTGCCAGAGCAGCATGACGAAGCGCTTGGCGCCG
>Ga0316231_1001356_pt1 | contig 27258 bp, 17 predicted proteins | sample TBH18027metaG_FD_206002 | JGI IMG/M metagenome (GOLD analysis project Ga0316231, IMG submission 206002) | Freshwater microbial communities from Trout Bog Lake, Wisconsin, USA - TBH18027 | ecosystem: Environmental > Aquatic > Freshwater > Lake > Hypolimnion/Profundal zone | place: USA: Wisconsin... | reverse complement strand
TGCCCAATCCGATGTACACCTCCCCCATGGTTTGGAGTCCCACCCTCACACCCGAAGGGGCGGCGGAAAAATTCAAGTTCAGTGTAGGACCGGTGGACTTCCTGGCCAACTTTGGCCAGATGATTTATGCGGATTCCAATCCCAACAGCACTTCGAGCGGCTATTTCAACCTGGTGTCGTCCGATGACAGCACTGGCAATTTGCCGTGGCTGCTGGAGTACCAGGGCGGCGTGGATGTTCACCTCACCAAGAAGATAGATTTCCAGGTGGCGCCGGCGTTATACACCTACACCGATTTCAACAAAGGTTCGTCGCCCAGCAGCAGTAGTCAGACGCCTTTCTCTCCAGACTTCTCCGGCACGTTTGTGGGACAAGGGTCAACCATCGGTTTGCTCGGCACTTCGGCGTATTATAATCTGAACTCCTCAGGATTCGACGGCTTCTTCTCCAACGAAACCGGCATCAACGACCTGATGGTGCTGGAATTCCCCTTTGAATTCAATGTGCGATTGAAGCGCATTGACCTGCGGCTGTTTGGGGACTATGCGTATAACATGGAAGGCGGCCAACGGGCCATGGCTGCCTATAAGGCGTCGCGCTCCACCTATTTTGCCGGTAGCAATCCGACGGCGGTTGGCATCCTGCCCATCAAATCCCCGCAAACAAACGACAAGCACGCATATGAAATGGGCCTAGCCATCGCCAGCACGGATGGTCTGGGATTGGTGTATGGCACCAAGGCCAAGCGGCATGGTTGGGAAATCCGGGGCTACTGGCAGCATGTCGAACAATACTCGCTGGATCCCAATTTGATAGACCTGGACTTTTTCGAGGGGGTGGAAAATCTGGAGGGTTTTTACAGCGCCGTGGCCTACAGTTTCACCGACAACCTCATCGTCACCGCCCGCTATGGCCGCGCGCACCGCATCAACAGCAAGCTGGGTACTGGCGGCAGTGGGTTGGACATTCCGCAGATGAACCCGATCAACGATTACAACCTTTTCCAGGCTGACCTGACTTTCAAGTTCTAGGTCGCCGGCGCGGTACCAGACCTAGCTTTAATCCCTTTCGGAAATTCAAATTGGCCGCAAATCGTGGGGAAGATGCAACTCTGTTGGGGTTGGTTTGGGGTTGGGGCATTTACCCAGGGTAGCTCCTTCGTCGCAACCCTGGGCTGGATGATGGAATCCTGGTGGGATTCAAGCCTGGAATTTCCGAAAGGCATTAGGGCTAAGCCTATGCCGCCAGGTTTTGCTGCCGCCACTGGCTGGGGGTGACTCCGAAGCGCCGCTTGAACAAGGCATTGAACAGGCCCAGATGGCGGTAGCCACTTTCGTAGGCGACTTGGAGGATTTTTGCGTCCGATTCGGCCAGCAACTGCCGGGCGCGTTGTAGCCGCAGTTCCGTCTGCCGGGCGCGCAGCGAAACGCGGAATTCTTCGCGAAAGAGGCGGCTGAAATGTCGCTCGCTACAGTGCAGCTTGCCCGCCAATTGCGCCAGGGAACTCACCGCGAGTTCTGCTTCTGACATTTTGCCGACGAACTGGCGGAAACGTTCGCGCAAATTGTTCGCCACCGGGGCGGTATCCGCCGCTGGCAGCAGAATGGCAATGCTCGCCGCCCAGAGTTGCAGCAGCCCCGAACGCGCCGCCAACCCATCGCGCTGCGATTGCGCGGCGAGCCGGGTGAATTTTTGTGCCGACGGTTCGCTCGCGGCAAAATACCGCAACTGCTTGCCGGCCTGACTGCCAATGTCCCCCAATTGCCGCCATTCGGTCACGGTCAGCAGGCCGTTCAAGTATTGCGGCAGGACGCGAAAATATTCCAGCTTTAGCGTTCCCAACTGGCTGGCGCGGAACACGGCCGCCGCGCCGGACCCGGCCACAACCATGTCACCGGTGTTCAGTTCCAGCGCCGTGCCGGGCTGAAGACAGTAACCGGCGCCTTCGTTCACTCGCGCCACCGTCCAGCCGCTCCCGGAGGTCCATTCGCCGGATGGCGGCAAGCTGATTTCCTGTAAGATCAAATGCTGTGCGGTGATCATGAAGTATCACAGATTGCAGTCGCTCTGCGACATTTGCGTTGCAAACAAGTCACGTTTCTGCAACAAATGCTCCCCCGTCCGAGCACCAGCAACTTCTCCATCGCCAGGATCAGCAGCCACAAGGTGTGGCCTCGTGGGCGCGGTGTTGAAAATAGCGTGCCGGCATTGTGTCCCAGCTCAACCGACCGCTGCACGGTCCTCCGCGCGCGCCCAATTGCCAGCCGCGGCCGCGGCCGCGCGCGGCAAGTCCTGCGCCGCTTTTAGCCGTCATTTCGGTAATCCAGAACCGCAATTCGCGCTCCGACAAACTTGACTCGGCAAAACCGAAATGGCACAATCATCGAGGTGCCAGCATAGCTCAGTTGGTAGAGCACGAAATTCGTAATTTCGGGGTCCTCAGTTCAAACCTGAGTGCTGGCTCCACCCCCTCCTTTTTGACCCCGGCTTTGACCCCTTTCTGCAGTTTTTTAATAATCACCAAGTGGGGCCAGCAGGCCTGTGGTATCCGGGTTCTACTCGAAAATCCTGTCGGCCGTGTGGCCTCAGGCGGCGGGCGTGGCGTACCACCAGTCATCAGATTATTCGCGGCCAACGCAGATTTCTTCGTCCTCGCCCTTAGCTGAGTTTGGGAGGCCTGGAAGAGATTTGTCCTATCGCAGGTCCTTTTCTCATTCAGCCTGTCATTGCACGCGAGGTGCGGTTCGTTTACTTTCCATCCATGTCGTTTTGTGGCAGATGGAACACCGTCCTGCTGGCGGCCGCGCTATTGGCGGCGGCCGGCGGCTGTTCGCCCATGGATTCAAACCCGCTGGATGAGGAAAAAGAATCTCATTATGTGCTGGGAAAGAGCCGCGTCAACGCGATGGATTACGAAGGCGCGCTCCAGGCCTTTGACGAGGCGCTGGAAGCCAATCCCCATTCCGCGCAGGCGCATTATCAAATGGCCATGCTGTACGAAAACCAGGATTCCGTCGCCGACCCGGCGGCGGCCATTTATCACTACCAGCAGTACTTGAAATACGATCCCAAGGCCAACAATGCGGATCTCATCGCTCAACGCATCACCGGCTGCAAACAAAAACTCGCGGAAAACGTGCTCCAATTACCCAGCGCCCCCGCCACCCAGCAGCAACTCGAAAAGCTGGCCGAGGAGAATCACCGCCTGCATGACCTGTTGACCCAGTGCCAGGCTTATGCCACCCAACTGGCGGCCCGGACTAATCCGCCCGCCACGCAAATCAATCGTGCCACCCAGCCCGAAAATAACGCGCTGCCCCGGACCACCAGCCTCACCCCAGAAGACGTAACGACGCCGGTCACCGGCACCGGCGCCGGAACCAGCGCCGGCACAGGAGCCCGCAGGACAACCACCACCGCGTCCTCCCCATCTGGCGGCCCGCCCGCCCGGGTTTCGCCGTCGCACACTCACTTGGTGGTCCGGGGCGAAACCATGGCCAGCATCGCCCGCAAACAAGGCGTCAACCTCATTGCGCTGGAGGAGGCAAATCCGTCCGTCAACCCGAAAAGACTCCGGGCCGGACAAGTGCTGAATCTGCCCACCCCATGACACTCCATGTCCGCGCGCCTGATTTTCGTGGGGGTCACGGTGTTTTGGGTGACGATGAACGTGCTGCTGTGGCGCGCGGAATTCGGCGCCCGCGGCGGCGATACGCCGGTGCCGGCGCAACTGGTCTGGCGCAAGATTCTGACGGCGCCTGACGCTTCCTCCTTGAGCGTGTACCAAAAGGGCGATCGCATGGGTTACTGTGAATTTTCCACGGGCGTAGGCCAGCAGATGGCCGCCTTTGAAGAAGGCAAACCGCCGTCGGAAGGATTCATGGACCGCCCGGGCTACCTGCTCCGCGTTGCCGGCAATGTCTCGCTGGGAGATTTCACCAACCGGCTCAAATTTGACGGTCACCTGCAACTCGACCGGCTGCGCCAATGGGAGGAATTGAGCCTGCGAATCACCTGCCGGCTAACCGTGATCGAAATCCACTCGCTGGCCTCGAACCAGACGGCCCACGTCAGAATGAGCAGCGAGGGCATGTCCTTGCTGGAACGCGAGGTGACCTTCACGGATCTGCAAAGCCCGGGCGCGCTGCTCCAAGTGCTGGCCGGCACGGCGGTGGGTGATTTCGGCGGTGCGCTGGAGCTGGCGGGCGTGCTGCCCGACCCCGCGGCGCAAAGAATCGCATGGGACGCCCGCCGCACACGCGTCAAAATCGGCAACGAGGCGGTGCCGGTGTACCGGCTGGAAGCCAGCCTGCTCGGTCACCCACTCATCGTGGACGTCAGCACGCTGGGCGAAATCCTGCGCATCCAACTGCCCGGCGAAATCAGCGCCCGGATTGATGAATGGGGCAAACCATGATTGAACTGCAACGGCTGGTAAAGAACTTCGGCGACCTCGTGGCGGTCAACGACCTTAGCCTCAACATCGGACGCGGCGAATTCTTCGCCATGCTCGGGCCCAACGCCGCGGGCAAGACCACCACGCTCAAGCTGCTAGCCGGACTGATCAAGCCCACCTCCGGCTCCGCCCGCATCTGCGGCTTCGATATCCAGACGCGCCCGCTGGAAGCGCGCCAGCGGCTGGCCTACGTGCCCGATTTTCCGTTTCTCTACGACAAATTGACGGCGTGGGAGTTCTTCCGTTTCATCGGCGAGATGTTCCGGCTCGACCCCGCGCGCATCGAAAAGAACGGGGCTGAATTGGTCGAGCGCTTTCATCTGGAAGAATTTGCCAATCGCACGCTGGAGGGTCTTTCCCACGGCACGCGCCAGCGCATCGCCATCGTCTCGGCCCTGTTGCACGACCCCGAAGTGTTCGTGATTGACGAGCCCATGGTGGGACTGGACCCGCAGCATGCCCGCGTGGTAAAGGACGTGCTTAAGGAGCGCTCCCTGGCCGGCACCACCGTGCTGGTCTCCACGCATCAATTAGCCATCGCCGAGGAGATGGCCGACCGCATTGGCATCATTCATGGCGGCAAATTGATCGCCGTGGGCACCCGCGACGAACTGCGGAAACAAAGCGGCGCCTCCGGCGCACTGGAGGAAATTTTCCTGTCGCTGACCGCGGAGTCAAAGTGAAGGGCCGATCAGGAACGGGTCGGATCAACCAATCTGCCAAGGAAGAGAATGCTGCCGGAATGGTGGTCGCGGATCAGGAAAATGAACGGATGATCGGCGCGGAAAACGGGGGTGGGCCGGGGTCTCATGACGGCCATGCTTCGCGCCACGGTTGCGGTGGCCGCCGCCGCCTCGGTGCCTTCTTCGTTGACGTCCACAAACGCCTTGTGCACCACCGCTGACAGGCAGAGATCCCGCGCGCCGTCCATGCCGGAGAAATCCGCCCGCCCCGAGAAAGCGTCGGCCATGCCCATTTCCACCAGGCATTTTGCCAGGCTGAATTGCGCGGTCAGTTTGAATTTGGGCAGGAACACCTCCACTTTCTGCGGACGGGCCTGCGCCAGCCAACGGTCGAGCGTGCTTTGATTGAGCGAGTCTTCCATGCCTTTCAACCCCTCCACTTCGCGCGGGAGCAGCACCACCAAGTCCAGCTTGTCACCGACGTAAGCCAGCTCCAACAACTGCCATCCGTCCGCTTCGGCATACGCGAGGTCAGACGTCAGGTGCATCAGTGACGCGTCCGATTTTTGTGCGGACGAAACCATGAACGGCGCCCTGGCAGTATGGCGCGGATCAAACTCTTTGACCCACCGGCCTTTGAAATAAATGGCATTCACGAGCACCAGCCGCGTCGTGGTGTCCAGCACCCCCCGCTGGATGAGATCCGTGATCTTGCCACTGGTCTGGTGGTCCACCCAATCGTTGATTTCCCTCCGGGCGCTGTCCGCTTGGGCGCGAAAATCCACCTGCTTCAACTTGGCCCCATAGCTCTTTTCAGCTTCATGCAAAAAAGCGGGGAGGAACGGGTGATCTTGCTGTCCCCACAATCCATTGGCGATGTTCAGTTCGATTCCTTGGCTTTCTTGGTGGTTCAATTGTTTTTGCAGGTCGCTGAACGAAGCGGCGAGCTGGCTTGGGTTGGCGGCGAAATGCAGCGTCCGCGCCATTTGCACGGCCGTGTCGCCGCGCGCGCCGCCATAAGTCATGGCCAGGCACGTGGAAATGCTGTACGGAGACAAGAACAGGTTGCCGTCGGCGGATTTCAGCCGGGCATAGAGGTCCAGGGCAAACGCCGTATTGCCTTGGGTGAGGTTTTCGCCATCGCCGGCGTTGGCGGCCGCTGGATATCCGATCATGGCTGACATGAATATAATGACCCATGCTGGAAGTGTCAGTCCGGATATTTCATGGGCCCAAGTAACGTAACCAGGCATCTTCATATTCAATATTGTCCAATATGGTTTCATTTTTGGTCGTGGTTGTTTTCCTATTATGTGACAGGTCGAACGTCGGTTTGTTCGACGGCCGCAATGCCGGCGACCCGCGGAGCCACTTTATAGTTGATTGGCAAAGGCTTTCAACCAAGTGTCCAGCCAATTCAAGGTCACCGGATTCTTCAATTCCTGCGAGCGTTTGAAGTCGGTTTCAAAAAGCTCCCGCTGCAACTGCGCCACCGTGGCGGGATCGGAAAAAGCCACATCCAGCTCCTGCGATACGCGCAGGCTCATCTTCTCAAGGTTGGCCGAACCCACGCAAGCCCAGCCGTCGTAAATCGCCGCTTTCACATGCTCCATGCCCGGATAGGCATAGACCCGAATGCCATTCGCAATCATTTCATTGGCCATCACCAGATTGCTGGTTTGCATGATGCTGATGTCGTTCTCCGCCGGCAGGATGACGCGCACATCCACCCCCCGACGCCGGGCCAGGATGAGTTCGCGCAGAATGGTGTCATCGTTGAAATAGGCGCTTTCAATGTAAATATAACTCCGAGCGCGGCGGATGGCCGCCAGTTGCGCGTGATAGATCTGCAATTTGCCGGTCGCCGTGCGCAAGGGCCGAATGTCAATTCCATCGGCGATGGCATTCTTTCGGGGATTTTCCCGGTCGAACAGCGAAGCCCAAGCATAGGCAAAATCCCCCAGCGGTCCCGCAAAGGCCCAGGCTTTGCGATAATCCTTGTCCAGCCGGCCCACGATCGGCCCGGTCAAGCCAACCATCAGGTCGTGCCACTCGTAACGATACACCGAACCAATATTCATTCCGCCGACGTAAGCCTGGCGGTCGTCAATGATGATGCACTTCCGGTGATCCGTGGTCAGCCACGGATTGGTGCCCGACCGCACCCGCACTTGGCCGCCCGCTTCGAGATAGGATTCAATGTCCGTCGGACGTTGCAGATCGTCCGGAGCAAGTGACCCGGAAGCGGTCCCCCCGGCAAACATGGATCCCAAGTCATCCATCAGCACCCGCACGCGCACGCTGGCGGAGCGCTCTTTAAGGACATCGGCCATGCGCACCGAGAAATCGTCCGTGGTAAAAATGTAAACCATCAGATCCACGCTATGTTTGGCGTTTTCGATGGATTGAATGAGGGCCGGGAAAAATTGGTTGCCATCAATGAACAGTTGGACGTCTCCTTTATGGCGCTTGGCGGACACCACTCTGTCCAGCTCTTTTTCCCATTCCGCCAGGTTCATGCCCGGGCCCGGGTTAAGCGGTGGGGGTGTCCGGCTGGCATCTCCAGACACCGTATCCAGCATCGTCATGCCCGAATTGCCGAGGTGCCACAGGCCGCGGCCTACCAGCGTGAATGGATTTTTGAGGGCGGATACCGCCAGGCTCTTGATGAGCATGGAATTCAAGAATCGCAAAGTAAACCAGCCGGGCACTTGAATCGGTTCCGCTTCTGGATCAGCCGGATAACTCAGGAACACTAGACGCCGCTCCTTCAGGTCCACCAAGACGAAAGCCGGCGAGGCGCCGGTGAGGAACAAGATCTGGCTTCGGCCACCGTCACTGGCGCGGGCGTTTGCCGCCAGCTTCTTGATCGCTTCCCGGGAGAAATCCTCATCGCTGAACGTCTTGTCCACGGCAATTTCCGCGGGCTTGTTTTCAAGTTTAACGACCTTCAGCGCCCCGGCGGCGTCCCGATAAATCACTATTTCCATGTATTGGAACAGCAGCAAAATGCCGTGCCTCGGCTGATCCGGCGCCAGCCCGGCAAAGACGGCATCCAGCAGCCCTTGCCATTGTTTGGCATCCCGCAGGACGAGGCGATTGCCCTCCTGCTCCATGGACTTGCGCGTCGCGCGCTTCTCCTTGTCAAAGGTCAGGACGGCGAATTGATACTGATAATCCCCGGCGCTGGTGGCCGCCGGAGGATTCCAATCGGCGTGGGCAAAAGCATCTTTGCCGCCGAGGGGATAAATGATTTCCAGGGTGTTTCCGGTGCGGTACGCCGCCAAGTTGGAGAAACTTTCAGGCGCAATCCGCTCCAAGTATCGGCTGCGCGGGCCGGACGTGGCGCACCCGGCCGCAACCAGCGCGGCCAACGCACCCGCCAGACAGCGCGCAAAAACACCTGGTACTTTCATAATCTGCCGGACCTGCTCCTGTCACTCGCCGGGAAAGTGATTTTTCAGTGGATACATGGGGTCTGCATATCAAAAATCAAATCAAACGCCAGCGAAAATGAGCGACACATCCCTTTGGGATTGGACAATTCAGGCCGGAAAGTTCAACAATGTCCGCCAATCAACCATGAATCCGGCCACCAATATCCTGCTGATCTTCGCCATCACTTATCTGGGACTGGCCATGGGCCGCATTCCCGGATTGAAGTTGAACCGCGCCGGCATCGCGCTGCTCGGGGCCATCGGCATGACGATTTTCGGAAAGGTGACCACGGCGAAAGCCATCGAGTTTGTCAACTGGCCCACGGTTTGTCTGCTCTTCGGTTTCTTCGTCATCTCGGCCCAACTCCGGTTGTCGGGGTTCTACAATCTGGTCGCCGGGGGACTGGCCGCGCGGCTCGGCCATCCCGCGCGGTTTCTGTTCATCTTGATGGCGGCGACCGGCGGCCTGTCCGCGTTTTTGAACCATGACATTGTCTGTTTTGTGTTCACCCCCATTGTGGCCACCGCGCTGGTGCGCAAACAGCTCAACCCGGCGCCGTTCCTGATCGCCCTGGCCATCTCCAGCAACATCGGCGCGGCGGCCACGCTCATCGGCAATGCGCAGGACATGCTCATCGGCCAGACCGCGCAGCTGGACTTTGGCCGCTACATGCTGTGGAGCAGCGTGCCGGTCGTCTTCGCCATGGCCTGTGCTTACGGCATCATTTGGGGGCTGTCGAAGAACCACCTGCAACTGGCGCAGCCGGCCGCCAGCGAGCATCCGGAGGCGAGCTACGCGTTCAATCGCGCGCACACCATCAAGGGACTGGTCATCCTGGCCGTGGTCATCGGCCTGTTTTTCGCGCCGCTGCCCGCGGAACTCATCGCGCTGGCGGCGGCCGGCATTCATTTGGCCAGCCCCAAATTCCGCACGGAGGATCTTTTGGGACTGGTGGACTGGCCCCTGCTGGTTTTGTTCATTGGCTTGTTTGTCGTCACCGGCGCGTTTGTATCCACCGGGTTGGGCGCCAAGGCGGTGACGTGGCTGGCGCACGCGGGCTTCAACCTCGATCAGCCGTTCAATCTGACCCTTAGCACGGCGGTGCTGACCAGCATGATTAACAATTCACCCACTGTCATGTTGCTACTAAAGGTCATCACCCCCCTGACGCCGACCACCGCGTACATCCTGGCACTGGCGAACAGTTTTGGTGGCAGCCTGCTGATCATCGGCAGCGTGGCCAACCTCATCGTCGTCCAGCAGGCGCGCGACTTGGGCATCAAGATTTCCTTCTGGGATTTCACGCGGCTGGGCCTGCCCGTCACGCTGGCCGCGCTGGCCGGGCTGCTGGCGTGGGTCAGGCTGATGTCGTGAGGCGCGCATGACGCATCACGCATCAGGTATCAGGTATCAGGTTTCCCCTTCACCCCAGTAAGTCGTGGACTTCCTTCAACTTTGCCACAATGTTGATGTTCGCTGGGCAGCCGGGCAGGCAGTCGCCGCAGGCGATGCAGGAAGTGCCGTTTTTGGTCAGGGTTTGGTATTCCGCTCGGGCGCGGCCCAGGTCGTGGTAGTCGCAGGCATACCGCTCGTAGCGCAGAATGTCGGCGATGGCGAGGTGTTCCGGGCAGCGTGAAACACAGTCGGCGCATAGCAGGCAGGTGACGCCCTGGTTATGGGCCGCCAGCAGGCCGAGCGTCTCGCGGTCGCTGGAACTGACGAGGCTTTGCCGGGCCGCCTTGGCGTTTTCCTGCAACTGGTCAAAATTAGTGGTCGCGATCACCGCCGCGGTCAGGTTGGGATTTGACATCAGCCACTTCACCATCGCCGTGGCCGGGGAACTGTCTTTATAGCGAGGTTCGGCCAGCAACGCCTGGAACTTCTTGTCCGCCGCCGCCCGTCCAACGCCGCCCATGGTTTTCATGGCAATGGCACCGAAGTCCTTTTGCTTGGCCAGCGCCAGAAGATCCTCCGTTTGCCGCTTGTCACCATAAGTGTAAAAAAACTGCGCGGCTTCGTAGGGGGTGCTATCAATGAGGTAGGGGATGATTTCATAGGCCATGTCGCCGCCGATGCTGTTATAATGATGCTGGGAAATCGCGAGATGTTTGACCAGTCCCTCTTTTTTCAGCCGGTCATAGGCGCGCAGCACCCCCAATTCCGTTTTCGCCTCCTGCACCGAATGGTAGCCGAAATGGAACTTGAACACGTCGTAATACCCGACTCCCGACCGCACCACGCATTGTTTGACAAATTGGTAGTGCTGTTCCTCGTCGATATGCCCCTTGAAATGGTCGCCCCCCACGCGGTCCACCACCACTTCGAGATGATACGACTCGCGCGGCTGGCTCTTGATCGCGTCCGGCAGGGTCTGGGCGGTCCATTTTTGCGCCTTGTGCCAGTAGTTCACGCCCAGATCTACCGCCATCGGGATCACGTCCGCCCTCCAATCGGCCGCGCCGACGAGCACACTGAGATTGAGACCCGTCCGGCCGTACCGGCGGCGGGGCAGTTTGGCGGCGGCGATGGTTCCGGCTTGGGCGTTGGCGGCCAGCCCGCCCAGCCCTGCAAGAGCTATGCCCGTGGCCCCGGCGGCGCCAGTCTTGATAAAATCCCGGCGGCTCAGCCGGTGTGCATGGTTGGTGTTTTGGTTCATAGGCGCTCGTTTTTCGCTTACCATAGGCCACTAATAGTCCCAATGCAAAAACTTGATGCAGGTGAAACCACGAATCGGTTTGAGATAACACCAAATGCTCCCGTCTCACCCAAGTGTTGCTCATGCTTGATTTCGGCCTTGCGTCAGCCACCAGTGAGCTACTGCCCACCCCGCCGTGCCGGGTCGGGAGACCGGCGTTCCGGGCATTTGGCGTCACCTCTGGCGGATGCGGCCCGTCCTATCCCCAATGAATATAGTGCGCCAGCTTTTCCGAGTCATTTCCGCTCTGCCCCTGTGGCTGGCGATGGTTTCGCCGGCGAGCGGGCGAACGACAGTGGATTTCGACGGCGGCTGGCGCTTCAGCAAGGGCGATTTCGCATCCGCCATGATGCCGGCGTTTGACGACGGCGGCTGGCAGGCTGTGGCCCTGCCGCATGATTGGAGCAGCGACGGACCCTTCAGCGCCGAATTCGGCAGCGGCAATGGTTATGCGCCCGGCGGCGTTGGCTGGTATCGTAAGCACTTCCAACTCGACTCGGTGCCGGCTCCCGAGTCGGTGACCTTGGAATTCGATGGCGTGTATGATAATTCGGAGGTCTGGGTCAACGGACAGCCTGTCGGCGGGCGGCCCTATGGTTTTTCCAGCTTTCAATGCGACCTCACGCCTTTCGTGAAGTTTGGCGCACACGACAATGTCGTCGCGGTGCGGGTGGATCATTCGCGGTTTGCGGATTCGCGCTATTACACCGGCTCGGGCATTTATCGGAATGTGCGGCTGACGGTCACAGACAGCCTTCACATCGCGCATTGGGGCGTCGCCATCACCACGCCAGCCGTGCAGGCGGATTCCGCCGTGGTCCAGGTGGAAACGACGGTGGAGAATTGTTCCGGCACGAACGAATCATTCGCGCTGGAAACCGACCTCATCGCACCCGACGGCAGCATCGTGGCCGCGACGAAAACGAACGCGGAGATTTCTGGGATGGGAGCGCCAGCCTCTGGCACGGCGCGATTGGGTGGAGCGCCGGTCTCCGACCCGGCGCGACGCAATGTAATTGAAACTTCAAGCAGGCCGAGGAGCACGCTAAAGCATGAACTCCAGCAAGCCGGGGCCGAGCCTCAGCTAGGCAAGGGGCCCGGCGCTCCGGCGCAAGAAGTCACCCAGGAACTCGTTCTCCGCAATCCGCTGCGCTGGAGTTTGGATGACCCGAAATTATATCGCGCGGTCAGCAAGGTCTTTTCCAGAGAGATCTTGTTGGACGAAGTAACCAACACGTTTGGCGTCCGCGAATTTCACTTTGACGCGGACAGGGGATTTTTTCTCAACGGAAAGAACCTGAAAATCAAAGGCGTCTGCCTGCATCACGATGCTGGATCGATTGGCGCCGCCGTGCCCGATAAGGTGGTGGAGCGGCGGCTGCGGACGTTGAAGGAAATCGGCGTCAACGCCATCCGCACCAGCCACAATCCGCCCGATCCAGCGCTGTTGAACCTGTGCGACCAGCTCGGTTTTCTGGTGATGGACGAGGCGTTTGATGAATTCACACCGGGGAAAAACAAGTGGGTCTCCGGACGCAATGACGGCGTGCCCAGCCATTTTGGCTACGGCGAAATCTTCGCGCAATGGTCGGTCACGGATGTGCAGGACATGGTGCGCCGAGACCGCAATCATCCCAGCATCATACTCTGGAGCATCGGCAACGAGATTGATTACGCCAACGACCCATTTTCACATCCGGTGCTCGGCGGAGAATATCGGCCCAGGAATCCGCGCGCGGAAAACCTGGTGACCTGCGCGCAGCCGCTGATCGCCGCCGTGAAAGCACTCGATCGCACGCGCCCGGTCACGGCAGCGCTGGCTACCGTGGCGATGTCCGACGCCGTCGGACTGGCGGAGCTGCTTGACGCGGATGGCTACAACTATCAGGAATCGCGCTACGACGACGACCACCGGACATATCCGGGGCGCATCCTTTATGGCAGCGAGAACAGCCATCAATATGCTGCCTGGCTCGCGGTACGGACAAATGATTTCATCGCCGGCCAGTTTCTCTGGACGGGCGCCGATTATCTGGGCGAGGCGAACACCTGGCCGAACCGGGCCAGCGGCGCCGGGCTGCTGGACCTGTGCGGCTTCAAGAAACCGCTGGCTTGGTTCCGGCAGAGCCTGTGGAGCGACCAGCCGGTGGTTTATTTATGCGTGGCCACCCGCGGCGGCGGTCGGCGCGGTTTTGGCGCCGCGGAAAGTTGGAACTGGCCGGAGAATTCCACCGTCACCGTGCAATGTTTCGCCAATTGCCCCGAGGTGGAACTCTCCTTGAATGGCAAGGTGATTGGCAGCAAGAAGATTTCCGAAGCGGAGCGCGGCGTCCTGCGGTGGGGAATCCCATACGAACCGGGCACGCTCCAAGCCATAGGGCGTGCCGACGGACACGAAGTTTGCCGCCGCACGCTGCAAACCGCGGGTACGCTGGCGCGCGTCGAACTGCGACCGGATTCAGCGCAGCTTCAGGCCGACGGCAAGGATGTGTGCCACTTGGAATATCAAATTGTGGATGCGTCCGGCGTGCGGGTGCCGGATGCCGTGCCACTGGTTGCCTTTGAGCTGACCGGGCCGGGAAAAATTCTCGGCATTGGCAATGGCGATGTGAACAGCGTGGAAGACTGCAAGACCAACACGCACCGCGCCTATCAAGGCCGCGGGCTTGTCATCCTGCAAACCACCGCGTCACCCGGTGAAATCAGTGTGACTGCCACCTCGCCGGGCCTCCAGCCCGCCAGCGTAAAGCTCTCAAGCCGTTAGCTTGGAGCGCCGGTCTCCTGACCCGGCTCGGAGGCAAGCTTATGGAAGCGATCCGGGCCATTCAGGGAAATTTCCTTTGCGCGGCCGCGTTTTTGCGTGAACCTTTGGGTGATGCCCGCGTCCGAACATATCCGCAAAAAGCTCGGCACCGTCCCGCACAGGCCGGGCGTGTACCTGCACAAAGACCGCTTCGGCACGGTCATTTACGTGGGCAAGGCGCGCGATTTGCGCAAGCGCGTCAGCCAGTATTTTCATCCGTCGCGCCGGATGGGCTGGGATCTGAAATTCAACGCGCTGCTGGAGGCCATCCACGATTTCGATGTCCACTTGGTGAAAAGCGAGGCCGAATCGCTGCTGCTCGAGAGCCGGCTAATCAAGGAATTCAAGCCACGCTTCAACGTCAGTTTGCGCGATGACAAACGGTATCTGATGCTCAAGGTCAACCTGAATGACCCGATCCCAAATTTCGTTTTCACCCGCCTGAAAAAAGACGACGGCGCGCGCTACTTCGGGCCGTTCGTGAATTCCGGCGCGTTGCGCAACACGCTGTCGCTCGCGCGGCGGCAGTTCAATCTGCGCGGCTGCCGCGTTTTCACCCCGGGCCAGGCGGATTATAAACACTGCCTCTACGCGCATTTGAAATATTGCACCGCGCCCTGCGTTGGCAACGTCACCCGCGAGCAATACCTCGAACAAGTCATGGCGGCCTGCAATTTTCTCGAGGGGCAGTGCCGGGAAATGCAGGGCCAGTTGGAAGCGGAAATGAAAAAGGCCGCCGCGGCGCACGAGTTTGAAAAAGCCGCTGAACTCCGCGACCTCATCCGCGACCTCCAGGACACCTGGAAGCGCACGGAAAAATTCGAGCGCATCCCCTACACGCTGCCGCTGGCGATCAATCCGGCCAACGATCTCGAAGCGCTGGCAAGCATCCTGGGGTTGCCCGCGCCACCGCTGCGCATCGAGGGCTTCGACATCTCGAACATCAGCGGCACCTTTGCGGTGGCGTCGCTGGTGAGCTTCAAGAACGGACGGCCCGACCGCGCGAATTATCGCCGGTTCAAAATCAAGACGGTCGCGGGACAGGATGATTTTGCCTGCATGGCGGAAGTGGTGCGGCGGCGGTATGCGCGGCTGCTGCAAGAGGCCAAAGTCAAGCCGCCGGAGCTGCAAAAACTGGTGGACGAAACCAGCCGCAAGGGGCGGCGGGGCATTCCCGTCAAAGCGGAGGATGGAGGATTGAAGATGGAGGATCGGGAAATCACTGAAAATCCATCCTCCATCCTCCATCCTCCATCCTCGTCTGTCGCTTCGTTCCCAGACCTGATTCTGATCGACGGCGGCAAAGGGCAGTTGGGCATGGCGGTAGCGGAATTAAAAAAACTCGGCCTGGAACGTATCCCCGTCCTGGGACTGGCCAAGGAATTCGAGGAGATTTATCTGCCGGACCGGGTCGAGCCGCTGCGACTGGGGCTGGATCATCCGGCGGTGAAATTATTACAGCGCCTCCGCGACGAGTGTCATCGCGTGGCGAACAGCTACAACGCGCAGCTCCGGCTCAAGAAGATCTCCGAGAGCGTGCTGGATGAATTTCCTGGCATCGGCGATCGGCGCAAGACGGCACTCCTCAAGAAGTTCGGCTCCGTGCGCCGGATGCAACTGGCCACGCTCGAACAACTCGCGGAAGTGACGGGTTTCGGCGGCAAGGCAGCAGAGGAATTGAAAAAGTTTTTGGAAGCGCGAGCGGGCGTTACGCCCAACACGCCGCGACCAGAAGACCAGTAGCGGTCCGAAACGGCGGACCGCGCGCCGTCCCGGCGCGCAGCGCGTGGGGGACCAAGTAGCGCACAGCGAACTTCTGGAGCGCGTGCGTGAATTCGGGAGTGCTGCGACCGGGGACCGGTCGCGGTCCGGTGTCTGTGGACCGCGCGCGGGTAGAGAAGCAAGAGACGCGCGGTGAACCTTGGGAAGGGGTGTGTTCACCGCCGCGTTCGTCCGCCTCCAAAAGCGGTGCTGAAGCCACCGCCCTCCAAACGCTATCGCGATGGCCAGGCATCTCCAATTCCGCGCCAGCGTCTTGGACTGCGTGCGGCCCTCCGCCGCTTTTGAACTGCGCTAAAACTTCACCACCGACTTAAAATTTGCCTTTTCAGGCAGATGTAAAATCAAAATCGAAACCAGACAAAAAGCCAAATAGATGCCGTGTTCGGCCACGAGGTTCCAATCAATGCCGATGCTGTGGCTGGTTACATAGTCAAAAAGGCAATTTAGAAAAAGCCCGGCGGTTGACCACAAAAGCGCATTCATTCTCACGATGCTTCGCCCCCATTTTGAATCAAGAATTTTTGGACGGCAGAATTGAATGCTTCCACCTCGCTCATCCCCGATTTTGTGTGCTGTCTGATTTCGTCGCGCAAGTGGTTTTCCAATTCCTCCAGCGGCACGGGCGATTTGATGCCGGCGGCGAGCATCTGCTGCCGCCATTCCGAGATTTGTTCTTCGAGATTGGACATGCGATTTCCTGCAATTTACGAAGCAAAAGCCGCCGACTCATTCCGGGCCGCCGCTTCAATTCCCCAAGACAAACCCAACACGGCGCCAGCAGGCGTAATAAAGCCCCAAAGGATGACCACCGTCAATTGGCCCATGTCAAAATCATGACGTGGCACGATGCAGTTCATGAAGATGATCCACCAAAGCAGGACCGGCGCGGCGCAAAAAACGGTTGCGATATCCCGGGTTCGTTTGGCGCGGATCAACGGAAGCAGTTTGCAGCCCAATCGTCCGCTCCACGCGAGCAGGACAAACAGAGCCACCGCAGCCACGCTAGACGTTTGCTGGCCGGGTGTCAGGTCCGCAAGATACCCGGGTTTGAAATGGAGCACCGTGCGGTATAAGCACCATGGAAACACGCTCGCAAACAGGCCAAATGTGATTTCCAAGAACTTCCAGTGGAGCGCGTCTTTGGTTCGAGGAATTTTTTCGAATTCGCCCTGGACCGCTTCGATCTGCCCGAGTCTCTGAACGGCCGATTCAAATGCCTCCGCTTCGCTTCGGCCGGATTTGGTCTGCTGTTCAATTTCCTCGCGCAAATGGTTTTCCAATTCCTCCAGCGGCACGGGCGATTTGATGCCGGCGGCGAGCATCTGCTGCCGCCACGCGATGATGGCTTGTTCGAGGTCAAACATATTGTTCCTTTCTTAAACCGGACAAGACCTTATGGACCAGCGACCATTGCTCGTGATGCTTTTGCATCGCCTGTTTGCCGTCCTTTTTGAGCGAATAATATTTCCGTTTGCGCCCGGTATCGCTCTCGCCCCAGCGCGCCTTGATCAGGCCGCGCTGTTCCATGCGGTGCAGCACGGGGTACAGCATCCCGTCAGTCCATTGCAGCTTGCCGCCGGAGCGGGCCTTGACCTCCTGGATGATCGCGTAACCGTAGCTCTCGCCCCGGTCCAGCAGCGACAAAATCAGCGGCTCCGCCGAAGCCGCCACGAGTTCTTTGCGGATCATAGGGGCACTATACATAGTGACTATATGTATGTCAAGCCGGCAAAGGAAATGAAAAATAATCTGGCGGTGGTGCCGGGGTGCGGCGGCTCAAACGGGCCGCCCAATGAGCTTGAACTTAAGCCGCTGCGCGCCTCCGGCACGTTCAACGGAGCCGATGGTGTTCCTTATCCTCCGGAATCAGGGATGGCAAATCCGATAATATTCGCACGCCGCTCCCGTCGCTTGATCGTAAAACACCCCCCGGCCGGACGGCCCCATGATTAGGTTGGTCAAGGGGAGCCAGGGGCCCAGCACTGAAATGCCACGCCGCAGGGAGTAATTCAACCCGGAGGCTCCGGCGAAAGTCACACTCCAGTTGCTGCCGGATTGGGCGATGGATTGAAGCACCGGCAATGGCAGCGCGCTGATAACCTGGCCGGCAAAGGCAGCGCCCAAAGCCTCCTGTCCGCCGGTGTCGTAATGTTGGTTTCCCACGGATTCGGCGCCGATGGTGCCCACGCTGAATTGGCTGCCGTCGGTATCCAGCATGAACACGTTGGACAAGGTGGCGGCGGCATAGGCCTGGCCGGCGCGCACCTTGAAGTAATACGGATAGGCGGCATTGGCGGGATTGGAAAAGGCGGTCTGGTTGGTGGAAATCCGGCTCAAGAAAAAGGGGAGGCCAGAGCCATAGGGAGCATTGGTGGCAAACACCCAACGGACGTTGTTGATGAAACGCACGAGATTTGTCCCATAAGCGGCGGCAATGGCCGGATTGCTGCTCACCCCCGTGGCGCCGGAGGAAAGATCAATATCGGTTTCCCCTTGCACCCAAGTCATGCCCCCCAATTCCAGCGTGGCGCCGGGAAACGCGGCCGACAGTACGGCCCAGCCGGTTCGCGCGGCATTTTGAAAATTGAGATAGTAGGCGCCATCGCCGTTGGTGGTGGTGTTGCCGCCGGCGGCCCAATCGTTATACAGCGAAGTGCCGCCGGCGGCGTATTTGATGATGGCCACCATCACGTCATTGGTTGGCACATTGTTGGTTTGACCAAAGAAAGCCGCCAAGGTTTGGCCGAAGGTCAGTTCCGGACCAAAGCCGCCAGTTTGTTTGGACAGGCCCGGCTGTAAAACGGTGTAGGTGCCCGCATCGCCGTAATAAATAACCACGTCTGACTGCGGCAGGAGCAGGCTTGGCGGCAGGCCATTGGTCACGGCGCGTCCGTCGGAATTGGATTGTCCTGCTTGCAGGAAGACTTTGATCACGCGATTGGTTTGCGGGACGTTGTTGGACAGGGAGCCACTGCCAGCCAGGACGGTGAGACTGCCAGAGGCGGAGTTGCTGGTGGATCCGAACTTTTGCGTCCAATTGGCGGGAAAGTTGGCCGGGCTGAGGGCGTATAATTGCGCCCACGTGTAAGTCCCGGTTGGGAGGGAAGTGCCGGCCACGGTTACGCTGGCAAAAGTGTCGTTCTGGTGCAACAGCATCCGGCCATTGAGGGTGAGGGTGGCATTGGAATTGTTGAGATTATACAGGCTCTCCAGCGCACCATTGGCGCCCACGTAAATACTATTGGTGCCCAAGCTGTTGGTGCCGCTGCCCAGCAAAACCCCCTGGGTAATGTTCCAAGTGCCCGTAAAGGGATTGTTCGTTCCGGCGATATTCAAGTCATTGGTGTAGGCGGTTTGGAAACTGGTCTGGGCGGAGTACAGGTACACTTGAATGGTGCCCGTCCCGGAAAGGACGGAGTTGATTTGAAAGCCGCGGTCGCCGGCGGTCGGATCCACATAAAAGTAGGCGTTGTTGCTGCCAATGGTGATGGCGCCATTGAACACCGGAATGTAGCCGACCCCGTCGTCAATGCGGCCGCCGTTAATGACCAGGTTGGTGAAATAGAGGGAGGCGGTCATGCCCGAACCGCTGCCGCTTTTGTTGGCCAAGAGAGAAGTGCTGTCGTTTACATTGCCGGTGTCATTGGTGAATTGGCCATTGCCTTGCAGGATCAACTGGGCACCGGGAAAGATGCTGGTCAGCGCGCCGCTGGGGGTGCGGAGCAATGACCCAGCCGGCACCGCGAACGGCACACCAGGGTAGTTCGTGGCCAAGGTGGAGGCGGGCAAACCCCCATCACTCGATCCATCCCACCAATAGCCTATGGTATTCCAGTCGTTGCCAGATGACATGAGCACCGCGCCAGTGCCGCTGGTCGAGTAATTGAGGGTAATGAGAGTCGGCGCGCTGCGGACCATCGAGCTTGGCAGAACCAAACACAGCGCGGCCAGCAGCCCTTTTGTCCGGCCGCGGCTGAACCTTCTTCGTATCATGTTAGGCACCTGCACGGCGCAAAAGGAGGGCCGAATTGCATCACCACGGTCTGGGAAAGGAATCCTTCGTTCATGGCTGCGGAGTCAGTTTAAAGAACATTTGGGAGTTGGTGGTGGGCACCGTGTAGGATGGGGAAACGGCTGCCGTGTTGGTAATCCATGGTCCCAATAAATTGGTGGCTTGTAGGAGCACGCCGCTGGACCATGTCAGGGTGAGATTTCCGGCCGAGAACTGGGTCCCGAGCGTAAGATTGGACACGGGTTGAAGCACGGTCAGGCTGCCGGAGGCGCTGGCATAGGTGGAACCGTAGAGCTGTGTCCACGACGTCGGAAAATTGGCGGGATACAGGGCGTTTAGTTGAGCGGCGGTGTAGGTGCCAGCCGGCAACACATTTCCCGCCACGGTGACCGACTGGAAGGTGTCTTGCTGGTGAAGGTAGAGCATGCCGTCGAGGGTCAGACTGGCGGCGGGATCATTCAGGTTGTAAAGCGTTTCCAAGACTCCGTTAGCTCCCACGTCAATGGAATTTGTGCCCAGGCTGTTGAGGCTGCTGCCCAGCAGCGGTCCTTGAGTGACCAGCCATTGGCCGGTAAAGAAATTATTGACGCCGGCGATGTCCAGATCGTTGGTGTAGGCGGATTGGAAAGTGGACAGGCCCGAGTAAAGATACAATTGAATGGTTCCCACGCCGGAGAGGACGGAATTGATTTGGAAGCCGCGGTCACCGGCGGTCGGGTCAACATAGAAGTAGGCGTTGTTGGAACCGATGGTGATGGCGCCGTTGAACACAGGGATGCTCGTCGCTCCATCGTCAACGCGGCCACCGTTAATGACCAGGTTGGTGAAATAGAGTGAGCCGGTATTGCCGGGACCGGTTCCTTGTTTACAGGCCAGCAAGGCGGTAGTGTCGCTCACATTGCCGGTGTCATTGACGAAATTGCCATCGCCATTGAGATCCAACTCGACCCCAGGAAAAGTGGCGGAAAGGGCGCCGTTTGGGGTCCGCAAAAGTGATCCGGGCAGGGCCTCAAACGGAACGCCGGGCAACTCGGCCGCGAGAGTCGAGGCAGCCAGACCACCATCCGCGGTGCCGTCCCACCAATAACCAGTTGAATTCCAGTCGCTGCCTGACGGTATCAATACGCCTCCGCCTCCGCTCTGCGCGTAGCTCAGAGTGATAGTGGGGGGAATCGGGTTGACCGTCAGCGTTGCCGGGCTGCTGACGATGGTGCCGTAGGAATTGGAAACCACCACGACGTAATCCAAGTTATTGTTGGTATTGACGTTCTGAATGGTCAAGGTGTTGGTCGTGGCACCTGAGAACTGGCCGCCGTTACTCAGATTGGTGTACGGGCCGCCGCTGCCCACCGCGCCGGCCTGCCATTGGTATGAAAGGGGTGGCAGGCCCCCAGCAATGACGATGAAACTCACCGTGTTGCTCGCAAAAACGGTTTGGCTCTGCGGCTGCCCAGCAATGTAAAGAGGACTGCCGTTGCCCGCCAAAACCGTGAGGCTGCCGGAGGCGGAGTTGCTGGTGGATCCGAATTTTGGCGTCCAACTGGCAGGAAAGTTGGCCGGACTGTACGCGTGCAATTGAGCCCACGTGTAGGTGCCAGGGGGTAGGGAAGTCCCCGCCACGGTCACGCTGGCGAACGTGTCGTTCTGATGCAGGAACATCTGGCCATTGAGAGTAAGGGTGGCATTGGAACTGTTGAGGTTATACATGGTTTCGAGCGCGCCATTGGCTTCCACGTCAATGGAATTTGTGCCCAGACTGTTGGTGCCGCTGCCCAGCAGGATTCCCTGGGTGACATCCCAGGCGCCGGTGAAGGGATTGTTGGTTCCGGCGATGTTCAAGTCATTGGTATAGGCGGACTGGAAGGTGGTCAGGCCGGAGTAAAGGTACAATTGAATGGTGCCAGCGCCGGAGATGACGGAATTGATTTGGAAGCCGCGGTCGCCAGCGGTCGGGTCAACATAAAAGTACGCGTTGTTGGAGCCGATGGTGATACCGCCATTGAACACCGGAATGTAGCCAACTCCGTCGTCAACCCGACCGCCGTTAATGACCAGGTTGGTGAAATACAGGGAGGCGGTTATGCCCGAACCGCTGCCGGTCTTGTTGGCCAGGAGCGCCGTGCTGTCGTTCACGTTGCCGATGTCATTGACGAAATTGCCATCGCCCTCGAGATCCAACTCGGCCCCGGGAAAGGTGGCGGCCTGAGCGCCGCTGGTGGTCCGCAGGAAGGACCCCGGGGGAACCACAAAGGGAACGCCGGGCAACTCCGCCACCAAAGTCGAAGCGGGCAGTCCGCCGTCGGTGAGCCCGTCAAACCAGTAGCCGGTCGAATTCCAATCGCCGCCGGCGCCCATCAGCACCGCGCCGCTCCCGCCGGTTGCATAAGTTAAGCTGATTGAAGACGGGGCATAAGTCGTATAGGTGGCGCTGGCGACGGCGCTGTTCGAGTAACCTGACGCGGAGACATAGGCCATGAGTGTTTCACCAGACGTGTTCGCCGGGATGGCTACAGAGACCGGGGTAACGCCCAAAAGGACGGTGCCGGAGGTGGTCGGATTGCTTCCATCCGTGGTGTAGTGAATGGTCGCGCCACTATTGGTGGAGGCGATGGTCACCGACAACGCGCCCAGAAAAGTATTCGTGCTGGGCGCCGGAGTAAATACGGGCAGCGAATTGGTGGCAACAAACGTCGAATAAGTGGCGCTAGCCACGGCGCTGTTCGTATAACCTGACAAAGAAGCATAGGCCGTGAGCGTTTCAGCGGAGGTGTTCCCCAGGATGGCCACCGTGACCGGGGTGGTGCCAGAAGCCGCCGTGCCGGAGGTGGTCGGATTGCTTCCATCCGTGGTGTAGTGAATGATCGCGCCCGCGGTGGCAGAGGCGATGGTCACTGACAACGGGCTTTGATAAGTGCCCGACGCCGGGGTAAACGTGGGCGGCGGCGTAGTGTTCGTGGCGACCACTTCGATGCTGCCGTTGACCGGCAAATTGACCGTGCTCCAAGCCAGACCGGCCGGCAAAGGCGGCAGGTTGGTGGTGACAAAACCGCCGCTATAATGGGCGCTGTTGACCAGCGTGAAGGTGTCGCCATACGCAAGCTGGGTTCCACCAGTGGTGATGTTGGCGACCGTGAGTGTGCCGCCATAGGCCGCACTGCTCAGACCGCTCAATGCGTCATTGGTGATCGTTCCGCCAGTCTTGTTGATTCGCAGGGCCACCGTACCGCTGGACATGCTCAACGTATTGTTGATTGTCAGTTTTCCCACGCCCGCTGCCGAGCCGGCGGAAAGCGTGCCGCCGTTGATCGTGACCGCGCCGCCAATCGTGCCGGAACCATCCAGCGTCCCGCCGGATACCGTGACGGTATTCGTGCTGAGCGAACCGTCCACCTCCAAGGTGCCGCCCTGAACTGCCGTCGCGCCAGTGTAGGTGTTCGCGCCGGAGAGAATCTGGGTACTGGCGTTGGTCAGGGTCAAGGCTAGGGTGCCCGCGCCATTGGTGAGAATGCCCGCATAGATTCCATTGTTTCCGTTGTTATTTCCGATGGTCAAGGTGCTGATGGTGCCCGACTTGCTGTTGAGAACGGACGGTCCGCTCGCGGCCGCATTCAGAGCGCCAATGGTTTGGCTGGTCCCGTTCAGATCCAGCGTGCCCCAGCCACCCGTGAGACTTGGGAGGAGGGCGAGGTTGACTGGGACCACCACGCTGCTGTTGGTGCTGGTGATGTTGTAGAAAGTGACCGGGTTGGTGGTCGCGCCGAGGGTTCCGGAACCGCTGAGTTGAAGCGTCGAGGCGGCGTCCAAGACGGTGCTGCCGGCATAGGTGTTGGCCCCGCTTAGGATGAGCAGGCCGCCGACCCCCGAGCTAACACCAGGGGTGGCCATTTGCAAGATCCCCGCTCCTCCAATTGCCGCCGAAAGGGTAACAATGTTGCCAGGCTGGCGGGGGTCAAAAGTCGCGAAGCCCTGCAATGTAATGGTGCCGCTGATGGTGATGGAGTTGTTGGGAGTATTACCATTATACTCCATCCCGTTATTCATGAACAAACCGTTCCCGCCTGTGAACGCCAAGGTGCTGCCGGTGGCGGACTTGAGGACCATCATGCCGTTGCTCAAGATCAGCGAGCTGCCGCCAAAAACGAACGGACTGGTGCCGCTGGAGGGAGTGCGCAAATAAGCTGTGCCGTTGGTTACCAGGTAAATGTTGCCTGAAGACGGGGCGCCCCCGCCGGTGGGATACCAGTTCCCGGCGGAGTTGAAGCTGGAGTTGCCACTGGAATCGGCAGCACTCAAATAATATGTGGCTGCCGCAGACGAATGGATGGAAAGGGCCAGACCCGCGGCACTCAGAGCCGCGACGATGATTTGCGGCATTTTACTCAGGTTCCAAGGTTGATGTTGCATATATTTGTATCTTCTTCGCTCAACTCAATACGCCAGACCCGCCCTGACCGTGTACCAGTCACCGACAGGCAGTTCCAAGACGTTGGTTCATTGATAAACGTGCCGCGGGCAGGGAAAGTTCGCCAAATAATCGAAAGAAATTTTGCTGAAGGCCGCCCGGCTTGCCGGGGAGTGTCCCTCCGGCTTGATCCTTATTCCTTTTCCTCCGGGTCGCCATCTCGTTGCAGCCATTCGCCGGCTTCAATTTCCAAATGGCGGGCAATGACCCAGGCGCACCACGATCCCGAGGGTTCATACCCTGGCTGGAGCGGTTTGGCGAACCGGTTTTCCACCAACCGCCGGGCCTCGGCCAACTCTGACATGGCTTGGGCATTCTGACCGAGTTGGTGGCAGCTCATCGCCGCGATACTCCTTAATGCCGAAACCCGGGCTAGGACGGAATCCGGTGGCTTCAGTCCGTCTCGCACGCAGGCCAAAGCGTTGGTGTAGTCCCCCTGACGATAACTAAACATACCCAAAGCCAGCAGTTGCCAGGGGTCCGGATTCGCCTTGCCGCGCAAAATTGCCGCCATGGGCTTGAGCCGCTGGCAAGTGCCTTCATCCACCGCCGCCAACGCACACGCCTTCATGGTTTGTTCAGCAATCCCCAAGTCCGTGGTGCTGGCAAAGCGGTCCAGCGCGTCTTGGCGGAAAAACTCGTAGCCTTTCATATCCCCGCACTCCAACAGGGCGGATTCCGTGAACAATAAATCCATGCTCGAGCTTGTCTCCACGATTTTTCTGCGGCCGTTGATCCGCATCAATATGCCAAAGCAATCCGCCGCCTGCCGCCAGCGTCCCGTGCGGCCGTAAACTGCGCCCAAATCGCGGAGCACTTCCGCGGATTCAACCGTTGGCTCGATTTCCGTCAATGGTATCTGGGCAAAGAGGGCGTCGGCTTCGTTGTAGTTGGTCTGGGTGAGAAATTCAGCCACCCGGGTCAGTTTTTCCCTGGCTTCGGCCTGCTGGCGGAGGCGGGCTTCGTTGGCCTGGGCGCTTTGAGCTTGCAGCCGCAGGCGGGCCTGTTCGCGCCAAGCTTTCCGTTCCAGTGCCACCAACCGCAGCGAAACGCCCAGGCCGGTCACCAATGCCAGGACGAGCAGGCTGCCCGCGGCAAAGACGGTTTTGTTGCGGCGCACGAGTTTATGCAGGCGATAGAACCCGCTGGCCCGGCGGGCCGCCACCGGCTCGTGGTTGAGATGGTGCTGCAGTTCTGTGGCCACGCTGCTAGCCGTGGCATAGCGCTGGTTGCGATCTTTTTCCAACGCCTTCAGGACGATGCAATCCAAGTCGCCCTTCAAGCGTGAAATCAGGCGGCTTGGCTCCAGGCCGCGATTGGCGGCAATGGCCCGCAACTCCGCCGCGGGCAGCGACGCCAGCAGGCGGGAAGGCCGCGGCGGCTGGTAGTCTTGCCAGGCGCGGCGAATCTCCTCGGGCCGGAGTTTGGCGTCTTCCATCGGGCTGGCGGGTGTGCGCCCGGTAAGCAGTTCGTAAAGTACCACGCCCAGACTGTAAACATCCGTTCGCGTGTCCACATCCGGCGCGCCGAAACCCGCTTGCTCGGGGCTCATGAAAGCCGGCGTGCCGACCGTTTGCTCGCGGAGCGGCGAGACCGCGGTTTCCGCCAGCCGGTCTTCAATGGCGGTGGCGATGCCGAAATCAATCACCTTGGGTGCCGGCTGGCCATCCTGCAGGCTTACCAGAATATTCGCGGGCTTCAGATCCCGATGGATGATTCCCTTTTGATGCGCATGCTGCACGGCCTGGCAGATTTTAATGAACAGGCCGAGCCGTTCCCCCAGCCCCAATTTGTTGCTGTCACAAAACTCGTTGATTCTGGCCCCATTAACCAATTCCATCACGAAAAACGGGCGCCCGTTTTCCGTGGCGCCCGCGTCCAGCACCCGGGCAATGCCGGGGTGGTCCATCACGGCCAGCGCCTGGCACTCGGTTTGAAACCGGTCAATGACGTTCTTGGTTTCCAATCCCACCTTGATGATCTTGAAGGCGACGCGACGGCGGATGGGCTTCTCCTGTTCGGCCAGATAAACCACACCCCAGCCGCCCTCGCCGATGCGCTGCACCAGCTTGTAGCGCCCGATGCGTGAGCCGATGATGCCGTCAAAGGATGCGCAATCCGCAATGATGCGCTCCCCCGCCGCGGCTTGAAGGTCTTCCGCATCCAGCACCAGCTTGGGACCCGGGGCGAAAAAAACTTCCGTGGCGGAATGGGCGGCAAGCATTTTCTCCACCATGGCGCGCAACGCGGAATCGTCCGCGCAAACCCGGTCCAGAAAGGAATTCCGCTGCCCGTCGTCCGGCAGGTTCAGCGCCGTGAAGAAGATGGCGTCAATCTGTTGTTTGGCAATATTCACGCAGCCGTTCCTCCCCCCCAAAGCATGTGTCTTTTGTGCCCATTTCACGCCAAAATAAACGCCTCATCATCGCGGTACGTTGATCCATTGAAACAGCCAGGCCTTGGCGCATGCCCATTGGCGGTCCACCGTCCGGGGGCTGATTCCGAGATTTTGCGCCACCTCTTCGTTGGTGAAACCACCAAAGTATTTCAGGGTGACAATGTGCGCCTGCTCCGGGTCTTCTGTTTCCAGCCGGTCCAACGCCTCGTCGAGGAGCAGCAGTTGGTCTTCCGGCAAGGCGGCCGCCACTTCGACGCTGTCAATGTTCAAGCGCTCTTGTCCGCCGCCGTGTTTCAACCGGGCCTTGCGTCGCGCCTTAAGCATCAAAATGCGCCGCATGGCCAGCGCCGCCGCGCCAAAGAAATGCGCGCGGCTTTGCCAGGTGCGGCACTGGTCGGAGGACAGCTCCAGCCAGGCATCATGCACCAGGGCCGTCGCCTGCAGGGTCTGGCCGGCCCGCTCGCGGGCCATGCGCGCGGCGGCGAGGCGGCGCAATTCGTCATAGACCAACGGCAACAGTTCCTTGGAG
>Ga0316231_1001351_pt1 | contig 27306 bp, 14 predicted proteins | sample TBH18027metaG_FD_206002 | JGI IMG/M metagenome (GOLD analysis project Ga0316231, IMG submission 206002) | Freshwater microbial communities from Trout Bog Lake, Wisconsin, USA - TBH18027 | ecosystem: Environmental > Aquatic > Freshwater > Lake > Hypolimnion/Profundal zone | place: USA: Wisconsin... | reverse complement strand
TTTGTCCACCTGCACAAGCCCGATGCGGCGATCTTCCGGCTGGCGCTGGACCTGGCCCAGACCCCCGCCCGGCAGATCGTCTATATCGAAAACACCCCGATGTTCGTCCAGATTGCCGAAGGCCTGGGAATTCGCGGCCTGCTGCACACGGATTACCCATCCACGCGCGCGAAACTGGCTTCGTTCGGGTTGCAAGCTGACGCCAGCCAGCTCCATGAAACCAAATAATTCACACATACTGGTCATCAACGGCGGTTCGTCGAGCATCAAGTTCGCCCTCTACCACGTCGAAAAAGCGCTGAAGCGCGGGCTGAGCGGAAAAGTTGATCGCATTGGTTTGAGCGGCACGAATCTGACCTTTCACGAGGTGGATGGCCAGCCACCGGCGGGCCTCAAGCTTGACGCTGCCGATCACAAATCAGCGGTGAATTTCCTGATTGATTGGCTGGAAGCGCGGACGGATTTTGCGTCGGTCAAGGCCGTGGGACACCGGGTGGTTCACGGCATGAAACATACCGAGCCGGAGATCGTCACCCAAGACTTGCTGGATGAACTCCATCGCATCCGTCCCTACGACCCGGATCATCTGCCGCGCGAGATTGAATTGATCGAGGCGTTCCGTCAGCGGCATCCAAAATTGCCGCAGTTGGCCTGCTTTGACACGGCGTTTCACCGAACCATGCCGCGCGTGGCCAAGCTGCTGCCGTTGCCGCGGCGTTTCGACGCCAAAGGAGTCCAGCGCTACGGCTTCCACGGCTTGTCTTATGCCTATCTGATGGAAGAACTCGCGCGCCTCGGCGACCCGGCGGCAGCCACCGGACGCGTCATCCTCGCGCATCTGGGCAATGGCGCCAGTCTGGCTGCCGTGCGGAATGGCAAGAGCCTGGATACCAGCATGGGTTTTACGCCCACGGCGGGATTGGTGATGAGCACGCGCTCGGGTGATTTGGACCCCGGCCTGGCGCCTTATCTCGCGCGCACCGAGCAGATGACCACCAAACAATTTTACGAGATGGTCAATCACCAGTCCGGGCTGCTGGGAGTTTCCGAAACCAGCCCGGACATGCGCGACCTGTGCGCGAGCGAGGCCACCGATGTGCGGGCGGCGGAAGCCGTGGCGTTGTTTTGTTACCAGGCAAAAAAGTGGATCGGCGCATTTGCCGCCGCGCTCGGCGGATTGGACACGCTCGTTTTCGCCGGCGGCATCGGCGAGAATGCGCCGCCCATCCGCGCCCGGATTTGTGCGGGACTTGGTTTTCTGGGCCTGGAACTGAATGCGGCGCGCAATGCGAAGTCTGCCGGGGTGATTTCCGACGCGGCCAGCCGGGTCGCGGTTCGCGTCATTCGCACGGATGAAGAACTGATGATTGCCCGCTCGGTGGTCCGCATGCTCGCATGACGATCACCAGGTATGGGGCAGGGACGGCTCGTCCCCGAGGCGGGCTGATCACAAGTGAAAACGTGGGGACGAGCCGTCCCCACCCCGGTGGTGGCGCAATCTTGAAATTGGCACCGGATTATTCTTGTCTTGGCAACCGGCTATGGGGTATTCACCCATTGATTGTCGGGTCAGGAAACGGCAGTCTCCAAAACGGACAAGGTCGGTAAATGAATGAACGAAAAGATTGCGCCATGGAAACCAAAACGCTCACACCAGAATTGCTCGAACGCCTCGACGCCTATTGGCGCGCGGCCAATTACCTGTCGGTCGGCCAGATCTATCTCTATGACAATCCGCTGCTGAAGCGGCCGCTCACGCTCGCCGATGTCAAGCACATGCTGCTGGGACATTGGGGCACCACGCCCGGGCAGAATTTCATATACGCACACCTGAACCGGGTGATCAAAAAATACGATCTCGACATGATTTATGTCTCCGGCCCCGGGCATGGCGGCCCGGCGGTCGTGGGCAACACCTACCTTGAGGGCACCTACAGCGAGATTTATCCCGACATCAGCCAGGATGAGGCCGGCCTGCGGAAGCTCTTCCTTCAATTTTCGTTTCCCGGCGGCATTCCCAGCCACGCCTCGCCCGAATGTCCCGGCTCAATTCACGAGGGCGGTGAACTGGGCTATTCGCTCAGCCATTCCTTTGGCGCGGTGTTTGACAATCCCGAGCTGGTCGTCGCCTGTGTGGTTGGGGATGGCGAGGCGGAAACCGGACCGCTGGCTACGGCGTGGCATTCCAACAAATTTCTCAATGCTGCCACCGATGGCGCGGTCTTGCCGATTCTGCACCTCAACGGTTTCAAGATTTCCAATCCCACGTTGCTGGCGCGCATCACCCGGGAGGAATTGGAACAGTTGTTCCGCGGCTACGGCTGGACGCCGTATTTCGTGGAAGGTCACGAGCCGGCACTCATGCACGAGGCGATGGCGACAACCCTCGATTTGGCCGTGGAGCAGATCAAGCAAATCCAGCAGGACGCCCGTGTCCACGGAAACCTCACCCGCCCGCGCTGGCCGATGATCGTGCTCAATTCGCCCAAGGGCTGGACCGGACCCAAGGTGGTGGATGGGCTGCAAGTGGAAGGCACCTTCCGGTCGCATCAGGTGCCGCTTTCCGACCCGGCCTCGCATCCCGAACACCTCAAATTGTTGGAAGACTGGCTGCGGAGCTATCGCCCTGCGGAACTGTTCGATGAGCAAGGCCGCTTAAGGCCGGAGCTGGCCGAGCTGGCGCCTCAAGGCGAACGACGCATGGGCGCAAACCCCCACGCCAACGGCGGCAGGTTGCTCCGCGACCTGCGCCTGCCAGACTTTCGCGATTACGCAGCCGTCGTGCCCGCGCCTGGTGTGCGCGGTATTGGCGACACACACGTGCTCGGTCCGTTTCTGCGCGACGTGGCCAAGCTGAATCAAACGCAACGAAACTTCCGCGTCTTTGGCCCGGATGAAACGCTCTCCAACGGGCTGGAGGCCATGTTTGAAGTGACCAAACGCCAATGGGAGGCCGCCACCATCCCAAATGATGAATTTCTCGCGCCGGCCGGACGCGTGCTGGAGATGTTGAGCGAACATCAATGTGAAGGCTGGCTGGAAGGCTATCTGCTCACCGGTCGGCATGGCTTGTTCAACTGCTACGAGGCGTTCATTCATATCGTGGATTCCATGTTCAACCAGCACGCCAAGTGGTTGAAGATCACCGCGCATTTGCCCTGGCGGCGGAAAATCGCCTCGCTGAACTATTTGCTGGCCTCGCATGTCTGGCGGCAGGACCATAACGGTTTCACCCATCAAGACCCCGGATTCATTGACCACGTCGTGAACAAGAAGGCCGAAGTCGTGCGGGTTTATCTGCCGCCGGATGCGAACTGTCTGCTGTCGGTCATGGACCATTGCCTGCGCAGCCGCCATTACGTCAATGTTGTGATCGCGGGCAAACATCCGGCCCCACAATGGCTGACGATGGATGCCGCCGTGAAGCACTGCACGGAAGGCATCGGCATCTGGCAGTGGGCGAGCAATGACCAGCAGGCCGCGCCCGACGTCGTCATGGCCTGCTGCGGCGATGTGCCCACGCTGGAAACCCTCGCCGCCGTCTCGATTTTGCGCGAACAGCTGCCCGCACTAAAGATCCGCGTGGTCAACGTGGTTGACCTCATGCGGCTGCAGCCGCAATCCGAGCACCCGCACGGGCTAAGCGACCGGGATTTCGATGAGCTTTTTACCAAGGACAAGCCGGTCATCTTCGCTTTCCATGCTTATCCCTGGTTGATCCACCGGCTGACCTACCGCCGCACCAATCACGATAACATTCACGTCCGCGGCTACAAGGAAGAGGGGACCATCACCACGCCGTTCGACATGACCGTCCTGAACGAATTGGACCGCTTCCATCTTGTGATGGACACCATTGACCGCGTGCCGCAGACAGGCGCCCCGGGTCTGTACCTGAAACAACAGCTCAAGGACAAGCTGATCGAGCACAAGCAATACATTGACAAACACGGCCAAGATATGCCGGAGATCCGCGATTGGAAATGGAGCAATACTAAATAATTTCCCCCGCCCAACCTGGTGGATGAGTTGCCGCCGCCATTAGCGCGGTATTTCAAAGTTGCCGGTGAGTTCAGCCAGCGGGCTGGGCAATGCCCGCTCTTGCCACCATGGACGGGCAATGAATTGCCCGCGCGCAAAAGTTTCATTCCTGGATTGACAGCGAAGGAAAAGAGCAGTAACAACCATCGCCAGAGCCATTAGCCTGCGGAACCACGGAGTCAATTATGAATGACGAAATTAAATCTGCGGAAGAAACTCTTGCGCGCTTGCGCAGCACTTGCAAGTCGCTCCAGGAACAAATTGCTTCGGTGCTCATCGGCCAGGACGAGGTGGTCCGGTTGCTGCTCACAGGTCTGCTCTCGGGCGGCCACACGCTCATGGTGGGGGTGCCCGGTTTGGCCAAGACGATGATGGTGAAGGCGCTCGGGGATCTGCTTGGCTGGGATTTCCGGCGCATCCAGTTCACCCCCGACCTCATGCCTGCCGACATCACCGGCACCGAAATTTTGCAGGCCGATGAGGGCGGTCAGCGTCGCGCCTTGGTGTTTCATCGCGGGCCGGTGTTTGCCAATCTGCTGCTCGCCGATGAAATCAACCGCACGCCGCCGAAAACCCAGGCTGCGCTGCTCGAAGCTATGCAGGAGCTGGCCGTTACGGTCAACGGCAAGACGTATCATCTGCCACCGCCGTTCATCGTGGTGGCCACGCAAAATCCCATTGAGCAGGAGGGCACTTATCCGTTGCCGGAAGCGCAACTGGACCGGTTTATGTTGAGCATCCACCTGGATTACCCTGCGCAGGACGACGAAATTAAAATCGCCGAGCGTTCGCTTCGCGCCAAGTGGGATGGTTTCAAGTCGCTGGTCCCGAAGGAGGAGTTCTGCCGATTCACCGAGTTGGTGGACAAGATGCCCGTCTCCCGTCACGTCTTGGCCTACGCCGTCGCGCTGACCCGGGGCAGTCGGCCGAAAGATGCGACCGCGGATGATTACATCCGCCGCTATGTGGCTTGGGGAGCGGGCCCACGCGCGACCCAGCATCTGGTCACCGCCGCCAAAGCCAGCGCCCTGCTGGAAGGTCGGCCGGCCCCTGAAGCGGGCGATATGCGCCGCATGGCCATCCCGGTTTTGCGCCACCGCATCATTCCCAATTACAACGCGCTCGGCGAAGCTATCGAATCCGGCGCCATCGTGAAGCATCTGCTCGAAACCATCCGCGAACCGGTGGCGGGCTGAGGCACCACCACGCAGTTGAAACGAAATTTCACTTCCGATGGGCTCAGTTCGACACAGATACGGATTTATGGATTTCGGGTTTGTCCCACTTTGACCGCTTGTGGCCACCTTGCAACATCCTTACCTCGACCTCGCCGCGATGGAAGCGTTGCGCAGCGTGCGGTTGCACCCGCGCGGCGCGGCGGAAGGCACGTTCGCCGGCCCCCACAAATCGCACTTCCGCGGCACCGCGGTGGAATTCGCGGATTACCGCGAGTACTCGCCCGGGGATGACATCCGGCAGGTGGATTGGAAAGTTTTTGCGCGGACGGACCGCCATTATCTCCGGCTGTACGACGCCGAACGAAATCTCCTGACGTATCTGGTGGTGGATAAAAGCGGCTCGATGGAATACTCGGGCGCGGTGACGCGCACGCCGGCCAAGCTCGAATACGCGGCGCGTCTGGCCGCTGCGCTCGGCTACCTGGTCGTGCGCGAGGGGGATGAACTTGGGCTCTCGCTGGTGGACACGCACCTGCACCAGCATCTGCCGGCGGCGGCCTCCTGGCCGCAACTGAACCGCGTGCTTGACGCGCTGGGCCATGCGCAAGCCGAAGGCAAGACCGATCTTGGCGCGTGCCTCGAACAAGTTTTCGCCCAAACCAAACGCCGCGGCGTCCTCGCCGTGATGAGCGATTTTCTGGACGCGGACGAGCGCTTCTGGAAAGCGGTGGATTTGTTCCGCCGCTCGCGTTTCGACGTGATGCTGTTTCACGTTGTGCACCCGGAGGAAATTGAGCTTCCCGCCGTCGCGTCCGCGCGGTTTGTGGAGACCGAGGGCGGCGGGCAATTCAACGCCGAACCGGACGCGGTCCGCGCGATCTACCGCCGGCGCTTCGACGCCTTTCTTTCCGAAATCAAAGCCAACTGCCAGGCGCGCGGTTGCGATTGGTATCTGGCGAAAACCTCCGCCGACCCCTATGGCTTTCTGCGGAACTGCTTTCTCGCCCGGGAGCATGGAAAATGAACTGGCTGGCGTTCACCAATCCGTGGCTGCTGGCCGGTCTGGCGGCCGTGGGATTGCCGCTGCTCGTTCATTGGCTCACCCGCGCGCGACCGCGGCGCATTGCCTTCCCGCCGTTCAAATTTCTCCTGGAAGCCTGCGCCGGCCAACAGGCGGTTAACCGGCTCCGCACGATCATTCTGCTCCTGATCCGCTGCCTGCTGGCGGGTGCGCTGGCGCTGCTGTTTGCGCGGCCGTTTCTGAAAGCTCCCGGCGCGCCGGTGAGCAACGAACCCGCCCGGCGCGTGGTGATCGTCCTCGATGGCTCGCTCTCCATGCGCGCCGTGCAGCAAGGCGTGCCGCTCTTCGCCCGCGCGCAGGCCGAAGCGGCGGAAGTGCTGCGGGCGCTGCCGTCCGGCAGCGAGGCGGCGGTCATCCTGGAAGGCGCCACGCCGCGTTCGCTGCTGCCGGCGCGGTCGGAAAATATACCGGCGCTCCACGACCTGTTGATCAAGAGCCAGCCGACCTTTGAAAATGGCGACCCCGCCGCCGCGCTCACCCTCGCCCAGAAACTGCTCAATGGCGCCGGCACGATTTATGTCTTAAGCGATTTTCAAAAATCCAATTGGGAAGGCGTCCGCGAGTTGCCCGCGGGCATCGCCTGCCGCCTGCGCCCCATGACCACGGGCGCGGTGGATAATACCGCCATCACCTCCGCGCGCCTGGTTCCCGCCGCACCGGTCATTGGCGAAGCGGCGGAAGTCATCTGCACGGTGTTCAACTGCTCGCCTGGCCCGCGCGAGGATACCGTCCGGCTCGAGCTCGGCGAGTTCACTCGCGAAGCGCGCGTGATGCTGCCGCCGTTTGGCACGGCGGAGGCCGCGTTCGACGTTACCTTTTCCCGCGCCGGCCCGGCGGCTGGAAAAGTTTCGCTGGCGCCGGATAATTTGCCGGAAGACAACGCCCGTTACCTGGCCGCCAACGTGGGCAAGGCGCTCGAGGTCGTGCTGGTCACGGATGCGGAGGAAGCGGACTGGCACAGTGCCGCTTTCTACGTCGGCCGCGCGCTCGTGCCGTCGCCGCAGGCCGCGCCCGGAATCAATCTCGTGCGCCGTCGCGCCCAGGATCTGGATCGCGGCTTGCTGGAGACGGCGGATGTATTTGTCGTCGCCGCTCCGGCCACGCTTTCGGGCGAGGCGCTGGAAATCATCACCGGCCGCGTCCGCGAGGGGGCGCGGCTCATTTCCTTCCTTGATGGCCCGACGGCTCCGGCGCTGATGTTTCCCGCGCTGAATCCGCCGTTTGCATTGCAGGGCGCCGTGGCCTCGCCGGGTGGCGACGCCGTGACCCTGGGGGCGCGGAAAGTTCTTGGCGAACTGGACGCCGCCGATTTTTCCGAACCGCGTTTCCGTCGCCACTTTCAAAACCGTCCCCCGGACAGCCGCGCCGGCGAAACGTTGCTTGCATACGCGGACGGTTCGGCGGCGCTGACCATCAGCCGGGCGGGACGCGGCGCAATGGTGCTGGTGAACCTGCCGTTGACGCCCGACGGTGGCGATTTCGCTGGCAGTCCAATTTTCCCTCCGCTGCTGCACGAACTGCTCCGCGCGTTGCGGCAGGATTCCGCCGCGAAAGTCATCGCGCCTGGCGAGCCATGGACGCTCGACGTGCCCACCGCCGGCGAAGGTGCGTTGACCGTCACCGATCCCGCCGGCAAAAAAATCGAGGCGCAGGTTCTCAGCCGCGGACGCAGTACGCGGCTCGCGCTGCCGCCGGCGAAAATTCCCGGCGTTTATTCCGTCAAACAAGCGGATTTCGTGGTGGCCTGTGCCGCGGTGAATGTGGACCCGCGGGAAAGCGATACGCGCCCGCTGGCGCTGGACAATCTCAAGCCGGGCACCAATTCCGCCGTGACCATCCAGCACGGCGACGAGGAAGTCGCCGCCGGCGAAACCGCCCATGATCTTTGGCCCCGGCTTGCCGCCGTCGTCGCGATCTTGCTGGGAATCGAGATGCTGCTGCTGGCGCTATGGCGGAGTCCGAGTACCGCGCCCGCCGTGAAACTGGAGGGCGCCAGATGAACTGGATCTTCCTTCCGCCTTGGAGCACGCGCGCCATCGCCGCCATCGCTTTGACCTTGCTGGTGCTGGCGGCGCTCCGCTGGCGGCGCGAACGGCGCGGTGGCGCTGCGCTCTCGTTGCGCGCGTTGATCGTCGGTGCGCTGGTCCTAGTGATGCTCAATCCGCAGTTGGTCCTCTCGCGCCAGCGCACGGAAAAGCCGAAACTTGTTGTGCTGCTCGACGCCTCCGCCAGCATGGCCACCCGCGATGTCGCCGGGCAAACGCGTTTCGCGGCCGCGACCAAAGTTCTCGGCAGCGCCGCGACCCTCAGCAGATTGAACAAAGAATTCATCCTCGATTTTCGTGAGTTCGACCGCGCTGCGCGGCCGTCCGAGCTGGCCCGGATGGCCGCCCGCCCGCCAACTGGCGACGCCACCGAAATCGGCAAGTCGCTGATGAGTGTGGTTTCCGAATTGGGCGACACCAAAGCGCAGGCCGGTGTGCTGCTTGTCTCGGACGGGCGCGCCACCGCGCCGGACACGCTAGACGCGGCGCAACTGGCCCTGGCGCGTTCCGTGCCGCTGTGGACCTGGACCTTGGGCGGCCCGGTGCCGCGCCGCGATTTGTGGCTCGAGACGCCTTCGTCCGAGGCCCTGGCCTTCTGCGGGGAAGACGTGGATTTGACCGCCACCTTGCATGCGGACGGCTACCCCAACCGCAGCTTCAAAGTGGATTTGCTCACGAATGAGAAAGTGGTGGCGACCCGGGAATGCTTGCCGGACAAAAACGGCGTGGCGCGCGTTTCCTTGCGCGTCAAGGCACCCGACGCGGGTGAGCAGCGCTACGTTTTTCGCGTGCCGCCTGAACCTGACGAGGCCGACACAGCCAACAACGAACGCGCCGTGTTTCTGCGCTCCGTGGGGCGCAAAGTCCGCGTGCTGGTCGTCGAAGGCCAGCCTTACTGGGACACCAAATTTTTGGTACAATCGCTCAAGCGCAACACGAACGTGGAATTGACGGCAGTCTATCGGCTGAACGCCACCCGCCACGTTGCGGTCGTGTCTGCCACGGGCACGGAAACGCGGACGGAGCAGGACCTGTTTCCGCGCAGCGCCGGCGCGATGAATGCCTTTGACGTCATTGTGCTAGGCCGCGGGGCGGAGGCGTTTTTCGACCAGAAGACGGAAACGCTGCTCACGGATTATGTCGCCAAGCGCGGCGGCAGTCTGGTTTTTGCGCGCGGCAAGCCTTATGGCGGACGCTTTCAATCGCTGGCAAAATTCGAGCCGGTCGCGTGGGGCGACGGCACCGTCACCGGCGTGAAATTGCGGCCGACCGAATCCGGGCGCGATAATCCGATTTTCGATCTCGGTCCGGCGGGCACGCTGGAGGAGTTGCTCGAACGGCTGCCGGCGCTGGATCAGGCCAGCGTTACGCTGGGCGAAAAACCGCTCGCAGTGGTGCTCGCCAACGCGGTGCAGGAGGACGGCCCGGTGTTGATCGCGTATCAGCGATACGGCCAGGGCCGCACCATCTGCCTGAACGCCGGCGGACTCTGGCACTGGGCCTTTCGCGAGAGCGGCCAGGACGAAAGCGAAATCGCCTACCAACGGTTTTGGATTTCGCTGTTGCAATGGCTCCTGGGCGGCAGCGAATTTTTGCCCGGCGCGGACGTCGCCCTGACGAGTGCGCGGCGCTATTACACTAGCGAGCAGCCGATGCAATTTCTTATTTCCACCCGCAATCTGGACCCGGCGGTTTACCAGCCGCGCCTCGTCATCAGCGGCAACGGTCATGCCACCGAGGTCGAACCTCGAGCCCGGGGCGAATCGTTCGTCGCGGAAGCCGGGCCGTTTGCGCCGGGAACCTACACTGTCACCTTGAAGAACAATATCGGCAAGCCTGCCGAACTCTCGCAGGGCATCGAAGTCGTTAGCGCGTCCGTGGAACAGAAGGAGTTGAGCGCCGACCCGGAAACCATGCGGCAGCTCGCGGTCGTCTCCGGCGGCGCGGTCCTCGCCGCCAGCGATGTGGCCCGTCTTCCGGAAATCGTCCGGCATTGGGACGCGGCGCGCGAGTTGTCGCAGCGCCGGCATTCGCTTTGGGACCGCTGGTGGTTGATGACCGGAATATTCGCGCTGCTCGGCGCCGAATGGTGGCTGCGCCGACGGGAGGGTTTGCTATGAACTTTCAGGTGCTTCGTCACGTCCGGTTGCGGTTCGCTCGCTGGCTCGTGTTGCGGGTCTGGCTGACAGCGCTGGGCGTCGTGGTGGCGCTGACGCTGGCGGCAGTGTTGGCGGACGCAGCGCTGGATTTGCCGGAAACCCTGCGCGCCACCGTCCTGTGGCTGATCGGGGCCGCGCTGGCGGTGACGCTGGGGGCGGGCTATCTCGAATGGCGGCGGCTCACGGAATCATATTTGGCGCGGCTCTTCGAGCAGACTAATACTGCGCTTGGCAACCGGCTGATCAACGCCGTCCAGCTTGCCCAAAAAGACTCCGCGGACGGCACCCAGGAATTTTTCCGGCGCGAAGCAGTGGAACTGGGTCGGCAGTCAGCAAAGAACCTGAACCTTTGGCCGGTGGTGCGCCGAGGGCTCCAGCGTGCCGGTGCGCTGCTGGTCTGCGCGCTGTTCGCGTGGGTGATTTTGCTGGCGGTGGATTTTGATTTGGCGGAGGTGGTGCTGCCCAGATTTCTCGACCCGCATGGCGATCATCCGCCTTACAGCCGGTTGAACATCAAGGTGACGGCGGACCATGCGGAAGTGCTTTACGGGGGGCAGGTCGAAGTGCGGGCGACGACCCATGGCCGGCCGGTGGAGAAACTCTGGCTCGTCACGCGGTCGGGCACCAACGCGACGCGCGCCATCATGTTTTTGGCGCCAGACAAATCTTTTTTCCAGACGCTCGTCAATTTGCGCGAGCCCACCGACTATTTCGTAACCGACGGCACGGCGCGCAGCCGGCATTTATCCGTGGGCATTCGCTACACGCCGCAAATCACGATGGTCGAGGTGTCCGCGGCATTTCCCGAGTACACCAGCAAACCGCCGCACAGGGGCAAACTGGGCGAGGAGCCGCAGGCGCTGCCGGAAGGGACCCGCGTGGCGTTTCGCGTGGCGAGCAACCGGCCGTTGAAATCCGGCTCGCTGGAACTCACCCCGGTGCTGGGCGGCAAACCGGCGCAGGTGCCGCTGCTGCCCGAAGCGCAATCCACCGTGGTCACGGGCGCGTTTGTGTTGTCGCAGGCAGTGGTTTTCGATTTGTCGGTGCGCGACATTGGGAATTTGGATTGCGCGGAAACCAAGCGCGGACGCTTCAATATACTGCCGGACCGCCCGCCGAGATTGTTCGTCCTCGAACCGGGGCGCGACGCCGTGGCCACGCCAAACGTCCGGGTGCCGGTGCGCGTGAGGGCGGAGGATGATTACGCGGTTACCCGCGTCGCCTGGCTGCGCAGCCATAATCGTTCCCTTGAGCGGCCGTTCGACATGAAACTCACGCTCAAGAACGGCGCGCAAGTGGCCGAGGCCTCCGGCGCGTTTGAACTGGACCAGCTTGGCGTGCGGCCGGGCGACGTGATTGAGTATTACTTTGAGGCGGCGGACAATTATCCCGCCGGCCCGAACGTCACGTTCAGCCGGCCCTTCCGGCTGGAGATCATTTCGCAGGAGCAATACGAGAAGGTTTTGCGCCAGACGGCCGCCCGCAAGGCGTTGTTCGAGCCGTATTTCAAGCTGGACGCGTGGATGCGGCGCCTGGCGGAGCGCGCACGGACGCTGGCCGCCGCGGCGAAACGCGGCGATCCCGCCGCGCGCGCCGAGGCGGACGAACTGGCCAAGCAACTGGCAAAATACGACGAGGCCCTGGGCAAGCTGCTGCAAGATCCGGCGATGTTTGATGTGGAAAACTCCTTCCGGGCCACCTTGGGCGCGCAGCCGTCGCAACTGCGCGCCGCGGCGGAGAAGCTGAAGTCGGCCACCGGCGGCGGCACACTGGATGCCAAACAGTTGAAGTCCTTGAGCGACGCACTGAACCAGCTCGCGCAGACGCAGGAAGAACAAGTGGAACAACCCGCGCAACAAATCGCCTCCGTCGTGCGCGTAGTGACCAAGGCGGACACGTTTGTGAAACTGGCGCAGGAACAGGCAACGCTGGCCCAGTTGCTCCGGCGGTTTGCCGACAAGACTAATGCCCTGACCCGGCTGGAACAAATGGAGGTCCAAGAGCTTTCCCACCAGCAGCATCTCATCGGCGACGCGTTGCATGAACTGCTCGGCCAGTTGCCCGAACTGCTGGCGAAGGTGCCGGACGAGGCGCAATACGAACCCCTCCGCGACGACGTAAGCCAGTTTCTGCAGGCGGTTGCGGACGCGAAAATCGAGGAGGATCTGAACAGCGCGGCCAAGACCCTGGACGAGCCGGATACGGTCACGGGTCATGCCCTCGCGCAACGGGTCGCTGAAGCCATGGACAAACTGATTGGCCGCTGCAACGGATTGCCCAAGGAGGGCGAGCAATGCCTGACCGCGCATTTTGCCCCGAAACTCTCGAAACCCGGTCTGGGCAATACCCTGCAACAAATCATGGCGTCCTTGAACGTGGGCAATGGCCAGGGCGGACGCGACGGCTTTGCTTTGTTCAACGAAGACGCGGCGCTGTATGGTCCCAACGTGCAACTGGCTGGCGACCAAGCCGGCGGCAGCGGCGACACCGGCGGCAACAACGGGAAACCATCGGAAGTACTTGCGGGGGGCGCGGCGGATGCCGAGCTGCCGGCGAATGAGCCGCCGGGTCACGTGCGCTTGCAGGCGGATGCCAAATTCCCGTTGCGTTATCGCGAACTGGTCGGTGAATATTTCCGCGTGATGGCGGAAGCTGGAAAGGAAGACGAAAAATGAAACGCTTTTGGAGTCTTATCAACATTGGACGAGAACCCAGGGTAGCCGCTTTGCTGCAACCCCGGGCTTCGGGCCATAATCACAATCCCTTTGGGATTGCCAAAGTGGCCGCGACGGCGTCTTGGGTTGCGTTGGCCTTGGGGCTGCTGCTTTTCTTTCCCGCCCGCCCCAGTCTTGCCGCCGAGGAAACCGGCGGCGAAACCGTGGAGTGTGCCAATCTCATTTACGCCGGCACCAAAAGCTCGGTGTGTTTCAGTGAGCAATTTCTTTCCACCGTTGCCAGCGAGACGAGCATCAATACGTCCCGCAAATTCAAGCCGGTGAAACTGGCCGAAAAGGAGATCTTCCATTTTCCATTTGCCGTCATTACCGGCGAAGGCGCCTTCACCCTCACCGATGACGAGCGGAAGAACCTCAAGTTGTATCTGGAGAAAGGCGGCTTCCTGCTCGCCAGCGCCGGCTGCAGCAGCAAGGAATGGGGCGATTCGTTCACGCACGAAATCGGAACGATTTTCCCCGATCGCAAGCTCGCCGAGGTGGCGATGGATCACCCGGTTTTCCGCACGGTGTTTGACGTCCAACAGCTTGATATGAGCCACGGCGGCGTGGCCAAACTATATGGCCTGACCGTCGGCGGCAAGATTGTGCTCATCTATTCGCCGGATGGCCTCAACGACACCGGCACCATGCACGGCTGCTGCTGCTGCGGTGGAAATGAAATCAAGAACAGCCAGAAGGTCAATGCCGACATTCTGGCCTATGCGCTGCTGCAATGACCCCATTAGCCCTGTGAACATTCAACCTTCAACATTCAACGCCCAACACCCATGGAGTGCTCGGTATGGCGCCTCTTGGATGTTGGATGTTCGATGTTGGAGGTTGGATGTTCCCCGTCAGTTCGCCTCCCTGCTGCTCGTGGTTGGTATCCTTGCCAGCACCGCCGCGGCGCAGCCGGTTGCCATCGCGCCAGTGTTTCATTCCTCGTTCAAATCTGCGTCCGACGCCGCGGCGGCAGACCAGTCGCTGGTGCTGCTGATTTTTGGTGCGGAATGGTGCGGCCCTTGCAAGTTGCTCAAGCGCCAGACGCTGGCAGCGCCGGAATTTCTCCGGCAGGAAGCGGCGCTGCACGTGACCGAAGTGGATATTGACGCGAACCAGAAAATGGCGCGCGACTTCGCCGTCGAAGCCGTGCCGACCCTGATACTGCTGACGGGCGACGGGAAAATCATTTCGCGGCAAACCGGATTCATGGAGGCGGCGGATTTGCTGGTGTGGCTGAAGACCGGACGCACCCGCGCGGCGGCCGGCCAGTGGGAAGGCACCGCGCCCGGCGCACAGTTCGGCGAATTCATCAAGAAAGCTGCGAGCGAGGAGCTCGGCACCAACGAGATTCAGCGGCTGGTGGATTTGCTGGGCGACGCCGACCCCGCCAACCGCGAGCAGGCCGGCAAGCTTCTGCTGGGCCAGCGGGAAAAGGCTATGCCGCCGCTCATCGAGGCGTTGGGCAATTCCTATCTCGGCGAACGGATCGCCGCCGGCGAACTGCTGCAGCGCCTGGCACCTGGCCGCACGCCCGTTGATCCATGGCAAGCCCCGGCGGATATGAGCAACGCGGTGGTCGCTTGGCGCTCCCGGTGGGCCGGCACCGGCAAGCTGCCGGAGGCGGTCCCGCCGCCGACCAGTTCGTTGCCGGCAAATTCCCTGAAAGAGGCGCTGGAACAATTGCGGGGCGACGATCCGGTGCGGCGCACGGAGGCGATGACGGCGCTGGTCAACGCAGGGCCGAGCGTATTGCCCGCGGTGCGCGAAGCCAGCAAGCGCGCCGAGCGGAGCGGCGACCAGCGCGCGCTCGGCTTGCTGGAGGATGTGCGCTGGACCATTTTAGTGCCCGAGGCCGTCGAGCAGCAGAGCGGCGGTGTGCGCAGCGTGCTCGCGCGTGGCAAGAGCTCGGAGCGGCAGGCGGCCACGGAACGGCTCGGCGGAATCGGGCGCGACGCGCTGGGAATTCTGGTTGAACTGGCCGGCGATTCGGACCCGCTGATCGTGGAGAGCGCCATTCACGCGCTGTCCAGTATCAGCGGCGGCGATTCGGTTCCCGCGCTGGCCTCACTGCTGGGCTCGGCGGACAGTAATTTGCGGATGACCGCTGCGCAAGCCCTGGGCCGCACGAAACATTCCGCTGCCGTCAAACCTTTGCTGGCTGCGACACGTGATTCGGACGAAGTGGTGGCCTGCGCCGCCCTTTCGGCGTTGGAAGAAAACCTGGCCCGTGAATCCAATAATCGGACGACCCGGGAATTGCCCGGAGAAATCACGGACGTGTTGAAGCGCGCCATGACCGATTCCCGCTGGCGCGTCCGTGCGTCCGCGGCGGAAGTCGCCGGCAAACTGGGAGCCGGCAAGCTCGACGATGATTTGCGACGGTTGCTGGACGACAGCGACGGATTCGTCGTGAAAAGCGCTATGACCGCGTTGGGCACCTTGAATGCCCGGCCAAAACCGGCGCAACTGGTCGCGTTAACCAAACGCCTGCCTAGCCTGCAGGGCGACACGGTGGAAATGTTGTTGCAATCGGAATCGGAAGAAACGGTCAAGACCGTCACCGCCCTTTTCAATGCCGGCACCACGGACGCACGCGTGGCCATCCTCAGCGCCTTTTTGCGCCGCGGATATTATGGCAACCCGGGAACCGACACGGGTTGGAAACCGCTGCTCGCGCAGGCCATTGCCTCGCCGGACGCGCGCCTGCGACACACGGCGGCGGAAGTCCTTGCCCGTCGCTCGCCGGCGCTGGCGGCGCAACTGGTTGGTCCGCTGCTTTCGGACGAAGACCGCGAGACGCGCCAAGCGGCCGCCGGCCTGGTACTGCAAATCCTGGCCAACGGGAAGTCTGCTGGCAACCGCATGTTCTTCTCCTCGTTTGATTCCTCCTCCTCGTCCACGACCGACAAACCCATCGCCACCGCCGCGCAAACGGCCGCATGGCATACGGCCATGCTGCTGCATGCGGGACCGTCCTCGGAATTAACCCTGGTGGCGGCGATTTTCGTGAGCGGCGACGGCAAGGCCGACTTGCCAATGTTGCTGGCCGCTTTGGAGCCTACGAACAGGGCCGCGGGAACAAATCCATTGCAGCAGAAAGGGGACTCCCTGGCGATTCAGGCGGTCGTCCCGAAATTATCGCTCCCGGCCGGCCGGCCGGTGCTGGACAAATTGTTGGCCTCGCCTGTGTGGTATGCGCAGGCGGCCAGCCAGATCAAGCGCTGTCAGCCAGAAGTGGCGGATTTCTTGTTGAACCCGGCGCGATTCAAGTCAGCGCTGGAACCCGCGGTGGGCAAGGATTTAATAGAAGCGCTCGAATTGCTGGCGGGCTATGACTACGAATTTGACCAGAATTCAGGGTGGTCGTTTTGGAGCGAGACCGTCCGCACCAAAGCCGTGGCCGAGGCGCTGCTGGATTCCACCAACGCGGCTTGGCGGGCGGTGGCGGTTTTTTCCCTCGGCTTGCGCGCCGAGGCTTGGGCGGATCTGACCGACTTTGAAAAAGCCAGTACCGATGCCAATCACTGGGTGCGCGGATCCGCTGCCCGGGCACTGGCTCGAAACATAAAGAATCGCGCGAATTTGGAACAGCATCTGGCGCCCCTGCTGGCGGATACCAACCTCCCGGTGGCCAACGTGGCAGCGGTGGGTTTGCTGGAACCGGAAACCCGCCAGGCGGCCGGATTGGACGACGAGTTAAATTATTTCCAATTTGAATCGGTTAGCGGCGGGCGCACTGGATCGAGCAGTCAGAATGACGACCGCCCGCTGACGGTGCTGGAAGGTAAACCGGGTTTCCTTGCTTCCGCGCAGAAATGGCTCACCACCGCCAATGGCCAGGAGTCGTTGGCGTTTGCGCTATTGCTGGCGCAATACGGCGATTTCAGCGGCGTGGACCGCCTGGCCACCCAATTGACAGGGTTGGACAATGAGCGCAACGAAAGCGCCACGTATCCACTCTTGGCAGGCATCGCGTTAAGCCACGATGCCAAATATCTGCCCAGTTTGAAGCAGATTGCCGCCGCCTGGCACGAGGAATCCTCGTTGCGAAAAGTTTTGCAGGCGATGAAAGGGATGTCGGGCCCAGACGCCCGGCAATTGCGGCTGGACATCAATAAAAAAATCCGGAATGTCGGCGGGGCATCATCCCTGTCGGAGTGAACTTTATGAAACTCGCGTGGAAACCAATCACGTTGGGGTTGCTGCTCGCGGCTTTATGTGGCTGCATCAAGATCAAAGATGAACTCACCCTCAATTCCAATGGCTCGGGCAAAGTGCGCATCGAAACGCAAACCAGCCTGCCGCCCGAATTTGCCGAGGGCATGGCCGGCCAGATGGCTGGCGTCAGCGGCGGTGGCGTCATTTATCCACCAGTTAGCGAGGCCGAGGCCCGAAAGTTTTTTCCGGCAAAAGATTTCCGCGTCACGGTAACCCAGCAAAAGGCCGACCATGGCGACGTGACGACTGTGATCGAAGCGGAGTTCAAAAACATCAACGCACTGTTGGCCAGTCCGTATGGTCGTGCCCATCAGTTGTCCGTGAAAATCGCAGACGGTTCACTCGTGGTGCGGGGCGTCACCTGCATGGAAGCCATGGCGCGCTTTGCTGAAATGAAGAACGACACCGGCATGGGGATGCCCATGCCGACGGGCACAGCGGACCTGCAAAAGAAAAAGGGCGAGATGCGGGCTGAATTTCGTCTGACCCTGCCGAACGCGGTCTCCTTGGCCACCGGAGTGAAGGAAGGGAAAACCGCCGCGTGGATTGTGGAACGCGCCAAATGCAAGGACGCCGAGGATTTTGCGCAGCAGCTTGGCTCGCTGTCCGAGGCGCGGTGCCCGGCCGAGGGATTGACCCTGACGCCGGTCACGCCGACGCGGTTGGGGTTGCTGCCGTTTACCGAGCTGGTCACGGGGGTCGCGGATGCGGGCTCGCCCGTGGATACGAACAAAATCGCCACGGCGGTAAAGTTTGTGCCGTACGGATTGTCCGCCACGCGGACATTGGATTTGAGCGGTGAAGGTGGCGGACAGCAAAGCGTGGCGCAGTTGACCGGGGCGGTGGTCGTGCCGCCGGAGTTTGAGCCGCAAAAATGGGGCGAGCCAAAACTGGATGAAGCGGTGGATGCCAAGGGCAATGACCTCAAACCGGGCGACGCCAATGAGGCGCGTGGTTTTGAGGCGCGCTCCTGGTCTTCGCGCATGGGCGGGATGGAGGAGGAAGATGGCGCGGCCACCAACCAGACCAAGCACATGGTGACGATCCCCTTCCGCCCGCCGGATTGGAAGATCAACGAAATCGCCCGGATCAAAGGCTCGATCATCCTCCAGTACTTTGGCGGTTCGCAAGTGGTGAAATTGACCAACGCCATTCCGGCCACATGGATCACCGACGCCTCCAAGATGATGGGCGGCGGCTTTGATGCTTCGGAGAAATCCTTGAACAGCGAGACGCTGACCGCACTCGGCGTGTCATTGTCGGTGCAAACGTGCATGGCTCAGGGCGGCATGACCATGGTGATGTTGCAGGTCGCCGGCGGGCAGGCGGCGCTGACAGATGCTCAAGTCTTTGACGCCAATGGTAAGCCCTGGCCGACGCTGTTTCTGCCCCAAAATTTCGGCGGCGGTGACGACTCCGAATCGTGCCAGATCGTGGTCGCCGGAAAACCGCAACCGCCCTTGTCGCTCGCGTTTCTGGCCAGTAGTACTGGTGCGGCGGTGGTGGTGCCGATCTTGCTGGAACACGTCTTATTTTCAAAATAGAAATCGGAAAGGAGCTTGGACATGAAAATATCTCTGCGACGGTTTTTGGCCCTGGCGGCTCTGGCGGTTCTGGCGGCGGCGGGGTATTGGAATGGACCGGCGGCCGCGGGAGTCTACTCAGGCGCTGTGTTTGGGACAGGCGCAAGCGAACAATATTCCGTACTGACCATCAACGCCGACGGCAGTTGCCGGTTTACGACTAAGACCATTGCGTCCCGGACCACAACGGAACAGCAGGTGCGCTTGATGGAACGCTTCCAGAAAATATCCGAAGCCGCAGACGCGGATGAAGCCACGCCGAAACCGGATCTGACTGTCACCAACGACACCAAGCTGCTCACCGACGAAGAACTCGTCAAAAAAATCAACGAAAAGATGACCGAGGCAGCCGGAGATTCTGATCAAAAAATCAATGTCGAGGTGAAACAGGGCACCGTAATCACCACCACCACGCACACCTTCGCCACGCTCGAAGATATGCTGAAAGAAAGCTATGCCGTCTGGCTGGCAGGCAGCCTGGCATTTGGCAGCCTGGCATTTGAAAATGCCCGCGCGGAAATGGACACCAATGGACTCCTGCGCCTTACCCTCACGCCACAAAAAGGAATGGATCATTACCTCAAGACCCTTCGTCCCGAATGGAAACTGAGCGGGGAGAAAGCTGAATTCAAACTGGTTTTTCCTGGCAAGGTGGTTTCCAGTGGCTTCCCCGCCATGCAGACCAATGCCACTTGGATGGCTGTGGATGGCAAGCAAGACGAGTCGCTTGACGCTTTGGCCAAGCTCTATGCGGCGCCCACTGTCATCACTGCGGAACCGGGCGGACTTAAACTGGATCAACCGCTCGAATCACTGAAACTCTGGCGTTCCCGCGAGCGGTTAAAGGCCGGCGGGGACGATCTTCCCGTCACCGACGCTGGGCCGGGCTTCTTGGCGGAAGCCCAGAGCATTACCACCACCACGCTGCAAGTGTTTCCCGGTGGCGAAGAATACTTTAGACAAAGCCGGGTGGTCACCGGCGCCGTCGTGAATGTCAAGTTGTTCGCGCCCAAGGGACGAACCATGAAATCCGTCAGCAACCCCCGTGTCATCGCCGCCGTGGACGATAAAGGCCGTTCGGTGATGGTGGAAACGGACGATGCAGAATCCTCCTCTGACGTCATGACGGGTGGTTCACCGGACGCCGGTTCGCTGCCAATTGAACTGCGCCTCCAGTTGCCGCAACCGGATGCCCGTGCCATTGACAAGATTTCCGCCGAAGCGGTGGCAACCACCGTGGGCACTTGGAAGGAAATGACATTGACCAACCTTCAGGCAAACGCGACCGCGACGAATGAGCTTGATTTGTCCGCCGTCCTGCCGGGCGCAAAAATGGTGATCACAAAATACACATTGAAGCACGGCCAGTTTAACCTGCAAGCGAGCCTCAAAGGGCCGCCGGCGGTGAAACGTTTGGAGGTGCGCGCAAAAATTCCCAATAACGACCAGTTCAACAGCAATTCATCCGATCGCCAATCCAGCATCAAAAATGGAGCGGCGACCCGCAGCATCGTGGTGCAAGGCTACAGCTTTGGCGGCCAGGACGCTTCATCCCAAGACGCGGCGGTGCTCGTCGTTCGCTACCCGAACGACCTGCAACGCGAGCGGGTGAGATTTGAACTGAAAAGTTTGGATCTTCTGTAGGCCTGCCCATGCGGAAGTTGCAGCCGCCCAAAAGTCTCTCGAAAAGCCAAGGTGGACGTGGTCAATTTTTCTATTTATTCATGTTGCATTTTTTCCAGACATGGGCTTATGCTCACCAGCAATGGCAAAGCGAACGACTATCCCCAAGCGGTGGCGCTGGTCGAGGATGCTGGGAGCTGCCTTGCTGGCGCTGCTGGCGATTCCGGCCCTGCCCCACCTTGTTCGCGCCGGGGATCCAAGTCCGGCACTCGCCTCCTTGGCGCGCTTGGAATATCAGGAGACGGCGCACGGTTGCACCAGCCTGGGCGTTTCCATCACCCAGCAATCGGCGGTTTTCAAGCACGAGCCCGCGGCGGTCGCAGGCAAGGTGATCCGCGGCACCTTGAATTTCGGCGACAACCCAAGCAATGCTATTCCCTTTCTCTGGCAGCGCGACGCAGGAAAACTCTTTCTGGACCTGAAGCGAGATCAGGATTTCACCCGGGATTCGGCGGGCATGTTTTCAGCAAACCTGACCGCCCCTCTCAATTACCAAACTTTTACCGATGTCCATCTTATGTTTACCACCTCCTCGGGACCGTGCCCGCTGCTGGCGAACCTCAGTATTTGGGATTATGGTGTGAATATGGGATGCAGTGCGTGCCTGCGCTCATTCTATCAGGGCAAAGCGACCTTGGCGGGGCAGGACTGGCAGGTGGGCGTGGTTCCAACCATTTGGGTTGGGAAAAGCGGGCATCGGGATTTTTCCATTGAAAACGGCCATTTGCTACTGCGCCGGTGGGAAAAACGGAATCAGGCGTTTGACGCTGCCAACGGTTTGGATACGGTCCCGTTCTGGAAGCAACTCTATTTTGATGGCCACGCGTATCAATTGAACTGGCTCCCGGGGTCGCAGAATTCCAACCAGCCGGGGCGGAGACCGGCGCTCCAAGCCTCGCTTCAATTTGTCGAACAAACCGTGCCGCTGGGTGAATTGAAAATTACCGGCAAGTTTATCCGGCGCCTGACGCTCTCCGGCAATTCCGGCAACCCGTGGTTCACTGTTCTCGATCAACCCGCCGGTACGGTGCGTGTCCCCAACGGCAGCTATACGCAGCCCTTTGTTCAGCTCGAACAAAACGGGATCCAAGCTATTTGGGACGCTAACTCATCGTCATCTGCCAGACAGGCGTCAATCGTGGTGAACGCCCTGACGTCCACTACGCTCGACATTGGCGGTCCGTTGACAAATTCCGTCGCCGTCTCGCGGCATGGGTCCGATTTGCGTTTGGATTACCGTTTGCTGGGCGCCGGTGGGCAGAGGTATCAGTTGGCCAGCTTGGACCGTTCCCATCCGCCGGAATTCGCCATATACCACGCCGGAAAGAAGATTGGGGCGGGCAACTTCGAGTTTGGTTGAGGCGGCACCTGTTCGCACTCATGGCGAGTGCCTCTTACTGCTGGCGGCAATTTGCAGATCGTGGCTTCAGCCGATCTTGGAGGGTTAGGCGCCAAGACGGGTCCACCCAGTGCCTACAACTGGGTCTTGCCCAGCGTCGCACCGCTCTTGTTGCCATGGCTGGCCCTGCTGGCTTTGCTGGCCATGAAACCCAACCGGAACGGAGCGGCTTGGCTGATCTGGCTGCCGGTGGGCTGCGCCCTGGCGATCACGCTGCTGCCGCTCACGCTGCCTTCAGTATTTGACTCGCTTTTGGATGTGTTCGCCGCGCTGGTGTTTGGCGTGGCCGCCGTGTGGTTGCTGTCCACTTATCTGCGGCGTCCCCATCGCCTGGTGACCTTTTTCTGCATCCTGTTCGCCCTGGCCGGATTCAGTCTGCTGGCCTTCGTTTCGAAGCAGGGTGCGAACTTGTTGGATTTGGAGTGGCTGCCGTTTGCCATTGTCTTGGGCGTGGGGGTGCTCACCAGCACCGTTGCCTTGAGCCTCGGCGGTTGGATTTGCCGCCGCCGTTTCCGTCCAGTCGGACTGTGCGTGTGGATGCTCGTGTCTCTGCTCGCCGTTTGGGTGGCGATTTCCGCGCCATTCTTCATCTTTGCGCTGATCGCCTCGGGCAATCAACTTCCGTGGAGTGAGTTTTTCATTCCGGTGTTCGGGATCGCGGTGGGCAATTTTGCACTGCTGCTGCCATTCCTGATTTTGTCTTCGGCCAGCCCATTTTTTTGCGCCCGGCTCAAATCACTGCTGCACGTGCAACCGGCGGCGCCGCCGCCGTTGCACGAGCTGGCTCCTGCCACAAATGTTCCCACCTGAAGCTCCTATGGCGTGTTATCCAATTCCCTTCCCAGTTGCCGGAGCGCGGCTCTGTGAGCCGCAGCAGCGTTTGTTCTTCAAGGCGGGTCCGTATTATCAAAAAGGCTTCCTGCTGGGCGGAATTGCTGCGGGTCACAGACCCGCTCTCCGTCTTCAATTTGACAACTCCAACCGGCGGGGACAAGCTGTCCCCGACCCAGATAAAAGGTACTCAACATGAAATTGAAACTGATCCTAGCCGGCCTGTTGCTGGCCGCGTCCACTTGGGCGCAGCCCGAGCAGTGGCTGGAATACCACACCAGCAATGATGGCCGCGCCTTCCAATCCCTAAAGCTCACCACCAACGCGCCGTCCGGGGTGGTGCTGCCCAAGCTGGGTGCCCCGCCATATTTCGCCTTCTGGAAAACGCCTATGGACCCCGGCGGCGGACGCTGGCTTTGCTTCGACCGCACGCACAAATCCGGCCCTTACGACCGGCTGTTCATTGACCGCACTGGCAACGGCCGGCTCAACGACCAAGCGCCCATCCAGGCGCGGATCGATTCCAACTACGCCTTTTTTCCCGCCGCGCCCGTCGTTTTCAAGGGCGAAGACGGCCCGGTCACCTACCACCTCGTCCTGCGCTTTTACCAGTACGACAAAAATGCGCCTATGTTGCTGGCCGCCTCCGGCGGCTGGTATGAAGGCACGGTGAATTTCGACGGCGTAAAAAAACACCTCCAACTGATTGATGGCAATGTCAACGGCACCTTCAATGACATGGCTTCCGATCCCTATGGCAGCGACCGGGTGGAAATTGAAGGCGACCCAGCCGGGGAGCGGTATCTGGGCAAGTTGCTGGAAGTGGATGGGAAGTTCTTTCACTTTGAGGCCGCCCGCGACGGAGCCTTCGTGAAAGTGCAAAAGGCCGACCATGTCGAGCTGGGGGCGGTGCGCGTGCCGGAGAACATTTCCGAATTCGCCGCGTTCGGCGCGAACGGCTATTTTGTGCGGAAGCCGGTGCAGGGGCAATTCACCATGCCCACCGGCAAGTACCGCATGGTGCGCTGGAGCATCAGCCGCAAGGACGACAAGAACACGCCGTGGACGCTGTCCGGCTACAACTTTCCTGACACCGCCAACTTTGAAGTTGTGGCGGATAAAGACGTCGCGCTGGACATTGGCGAGCCGGTGCAGGCCGTGCTCAAGGCCGACCAAGGGGCAAGCCGTCAGCTCACCTTTAATTTGAACTTCACAGGCAAGCAAAAAGAGGCGATCGAGCTGCTGCACGACGGCCAGCGCCCACGCGGGCCGAAACTGATGCTGGCCGCCGCCGACGGCGCGCTCTGCTACACCAACACCTTCGAGTTTGGCTGAGGTGGCACCTGTTCGCTCTCATGGCGGGAGCCCAAGAATGTGCAGCGTCCCCTGACTGGAACCGTGAAGATCTTCAGCCCCTTCCAGGTGCTGACGACTCCGCTAACGTTGGAGGCAAAGAAACCAAACTGAACCAAGCAAACCAGAGGATTATTGGATTACTGGATTTCTGGATGAATGGGAAGGAGGTTGACGCCTCCTTGCTCATTCATCCGCCATCCATCAATCCATTTATCCTTTTGGCCCGTCCCTCTGTGGTTAAGCAATTTGTTATTCCACTTCCATCCCTGATTTCGCCATGAAGATAATTCCCTTCTCATTGTGGCTGGCTTTGGCCGGCATGTTCAGCCTCAGTTGTGTGACGGGGGCCAAAGCGGACGACGGGACGTTGCCGTTCGCCCTCGATTTGAAACCGTTCTACAACTACCCGTTTGTGACTGCCAGCGGCACCAACCGGCCCTACCACGAGATGTTTGGCCGGCAAGTGATTGACGGGCTGCCGTTTGAACTGGACGGCAAGCTCCTCATGGATGGCAGGAATGATAATGGCAAGCCCGTCGTTTCTGGCATCAAGATTGGACGTGAATTTGCCGAGCTGCATCTGGTTCACACCGCGCAATGGCATGAATATCACGGCTGCCCCATCGCCACCATCCGCCTGCACTACGCCGATGGCGCCAGTCATGACTTTGCATTGCGCTACGATGATCAGGTGATGGCCAACCGCCTGTTGACAGAGGAAAAGGAAATTTTGACCGATCCGGACAGCAAGCTGGTGTGGCGCGGCCCTGGCCCAAACAAAGGCGAAAGCCGCCTCGTCAAAACCATCCTGCAGAATCCATTTCCAAATAAACGTGTGGATACAATGGAAGTCGTTTCTACTCACAGCCGGGCCTCGTATGTCTTGGTGGCGGCCACGGTGGCGGCCCGCGATTCAGGCCGCCCGGTTACCTCGCCGGTGCCGTTGAACCAGCCAGAATGGAGTTTCGACGGAGTGCTGACCGTCCACGTCGTGAACGACGCCACCGGCACGCCTCTGGCGGGCGCGGATGTTTATCCCCACATGGATGTGGACGACTTCGGAGTAGTGGCCGACCCGATTTTGACCGCGAGCAACGGCGTGGCGCTGGTGAAATATCCCGTCAGCCGAACGAGCTACGTGGGGGTGACGGTAACCGTGAAGGGGCTGCAGCAACACAGCGAAACTTGGCAACGCGGGAACATTCCAGAGGAAATGACTTGCCGCCTCGGCGTGGCGCCAACCATTTCTGGTGTGGTCCGCGGCCCGGACGGCAAGCCTGCCGCCGGGGTGACTGTGCAGTTTGTGGGCCGGTTTGGCTCGCGCGAGGAAGCAATTCAAACCGACCCCGCTGGAAAATTTGAACTGGAATGGAACCGCAATCAATTTCCTGGACAGAATGACTCAACCGCTTGTGTTCTTGTCCGCGACGCCGAACATAATCTGGCCGCGGCCCAAGACATGGACGAAGACACCACCAATGTGCAGCTTACCCTTGCGCCGGGACTGATTCTGACCGGGCGCGTTGAGGCCGATGGCAAGCCGCTCGCCAGCGTCGGAGCACAATTGGTGTTCTGGTCCGGACGGAGCGGCATGTGGCTGCAAGGCTTGGCGCGCACCAACACCCCGGGGCGTTATGAAATTCCCGCGCTGCCGCCCGGTCGCAAATACGGTGTCATCGTTTCCGCGCCGGGCTACGGACAGAAGCAACTGTTCAATCTCGACATTTCAGCCGACCCTGGCCGTCAGGAGCTCGACCCGGTTGAACTGATGCCAGCCAACCTCAAAATCGCCGGCCAGGTGCTCGACGCGGATGACAAACCGGTGGCCAGTTGCAGCGTGCAACTCAACGGCGACGGCCAGCCCAGTGCCCAGGCCCATACGGACCACGATGGGCGGTTCACCTTCGCCCACGTTTGTGAAGGCTCCGCGCAACTCTTCGCCAACGGCCAGGGGACCTTCGGCAATGTTTCCGCCGAAGGCGGCGATACCAATGTCGTCTTGCATCTGGGCCAAAACTACGGTTCTTCGCCCAGCGCCCAATCCCACAAGCTGAAAGGCTTGGTCACCGACCCTGACGGCAAACCCATGCCCGGCGTTGAGCTGGCAGTGTTTCCCAATTTCAACGGCGGCACGCATTGGATCAAGAGCGGCCCCGTTGGCGAATACAATCTCACTTGGTCGTTGCAGCCATGGCAGTTGCAGAACGGTGGCGGCGCCCGGTTGGTCGCCCGCGATGACGCTCGCAGCTTGGCCACCATCGAGGAACTGTCGGAGGACGCCACGAATCTCGACCTGAAATTGAAGCCGGCGCTGACCTTGGCCGGTCTGGTGAAAAATGAGGCCGACGCGCCCATGCCTGGCGCTCAAATCGGTTTCTGGATCAAGGCAGGCAACAGCTACGGTCAGATGGACGAACAGGTGAAGCCGGCCGATGCCCAAGGCCGTTATGAGATCAAATGCCTGCCGGCGGACGGACAATATATGGTTTATGCCACTGCCAAAGGCTACGGCAAGTCCACGCAGCAAGTAGAAAGCGACTCGGAGACCAACCGGCAGGAACTGTCTCCGCTCGTGCTGAAGCTCGCTGACCAAATCATTGCCGGCCAAGTCTTGAAGGACGAGGACAAGCCGGCTTCCGGCGTGAACGTGAACCTCAGCGGCGAAGGTCAGCCCGACGGTCAAATGACCACCGATAGCAAGGGACGGTTTCATTTCCAAGTCTGCGCGGGGCAGATCCGCCTCTTTGCCTTTTTGCAATCTGGCGGTGGTTTCGCCCAAACGACCGCGGAAGCGGGCGATACCAACATTGTCATCACGCTGACCAGCCAGCCGGGCATGGCGCGCCAGGCTCCCAGCCGCCATTCGCTCAAGGGTACCCCCTTGCCTGATCTGACCGCAGTCAATCTGGCCGTCGGCGCTGCGCCTGCCGGCAAGCCGGTGTTAGTGTGCCTGTTCGATGCCAGCCAGCGTCCCTCGCGCCACGTCTTGCATTTATTGGATCAACAAGCCGCCGC
>Ga0316231_1001350_pt1 | contig 27310 bp, 28 predicted proteins | sample TBH18027metaG_FD_206002 | JGI IMG/M metagenome (GOLD analysis project Ga0316231, IMG submission 206002) | Freshwater microbial communities from Trout Bog Lake, Wisconsin, USA - TBH18027 | ecosystem: Environmental > Aquatic > Freshwater > Lake > Hypolimnion/Profundal zone | place: USA: Wisconsin... | reverse complement strand
TTTCATTGATTTCTAGTTGTTGAAAACCACCCTTTCCTGTGACGCCATATCGTTCTCCAATACCAGATCCCACCTTCGTTGGCTCAAAGGGGCGCTCACCATTTCGCACGATAGGAGCCTGAGACTCGATACGCGATTGAAAGAACTCCGTATGATCCTCCATTCCATTCGGATTTCCATAGGGGGCACGAGAGCTCTCAAACATATTTTCCACCTCTTTCTTCCTCATTTGAGTGGATCCGTTTCCATTATACATGTCCAACACGCTGGTATTGGCCTGGGGCGCCATGTTTTGTTTGATGCGCCCACCAAAGAAGGGCTGCATGTTACTGTGTTTGTATTCAGCGGAGGGGATGCGTTGACCTGAGAGGGGGCTGATCACGTAATCGCTATCCACGTATTGAGGGGAAGATTCCGTGTGATCGGATCGGAATTCTACCATAGGAATATTGGAATCCGTAGGAACGGGGGCAGGACGTGTGCCCGGGACCCGACCAGGTGCATAGGGTGGTTGATTCGAGGCGTACCCAAGAGCAGTCCCGTAGGGGCCATTGCTCGGTTCGGAGGGATAGGTGTGTCCATTGGAGGTCTGAAACATCAGATCCAAATCGGGGCCGAATCCTGTGGCCGAGGCACCTTTGGGGGCCATGGTAAGGGGATCTGAGTTGGGACCTCGCGCAGCGGGCATAAACCCCTCGCGTAGAACCTCTCGATCGGTGGGTGGAAGGGTGTGGGAGGAAGGACGAGTCGCCTGTGAACCCTGTGCCGTCTGTGAGGCGCTTGATGCGTTTTGTTCTGGACGACTAGCTCGTGAGATGGCATAGCCTAATCCAAGAAGACTAGCGAGCGCCGCGATCTCCATACTACAGGTTTCCTCCTTTAATTTTTTGAAAACATCCGCCACCACTAGAGCCATGAAGTATATCATCGTGGGGAATCGTGTCCCCTATGAATACTTTATCACCAGTGGAACGGGAGAATCCGATGCGGGATGTAGTGGATTGCCGTATGAAACGGGATCATATGATCAGGCCCTTACAAACGCAGGAATTGAGAACGCGAATATTATCGAATATACGAGTGTCATTCCCACGATTGCTCATGAAATCACAAAAGAAGAGGGACTTCAGCGTCTTCAATGGGGAGAAGTCATCGAGTGTATCAAAGCACAGTCGAATGGCCCCAAAGGATCGTTTATTAGTGCGGCGGTCATTACGACATCTGTCTATGATCCATCGGGCACCTATCTAGGAGGATTTGCGTGTGAATATGCGGGCCAAGAGAGCAAACAGGACGCAGAAAAGAGTCTCGCCGCTTCGATTACGGGTATCATTGATCGTCGAGGTCTGGGAACGACCCCCCTTCTGCGTCTCTATCAGGATAATATCACGGATCGTGGATATCGTATTCACCCAGGCACCCATTTTGTCTATGAATCGATGAAAGTAAAGGCGCATCATGGGACGGTTCTTGCCTGTATTTGTTTTGTGTCCTATCAAACACCGTTGTTAACAGGTCGTATTCATAAAAAACCCCACCCTCCTTATCCCAACACACAGCATCGGCGGAACACTCAACAGATCAAACGCAGAATGAACAAACACCGAACGAAGGGCCTACGCAGAACGAAGGGCCTACGCAGAACAAAGCGACGTCCATCTAAAGATAAATGATCTATCTGCATATAATCACACACAATGGCATCACGCCTTATTGATCCTGCATATCTCTCTACGTATCAAGATACCACTGTCCTTACGACGATTACCAATTATGGATATCTTCTCTATACGCTCAACATGCTCAAGAGTCTTGCACCCTTTGGTCTTGATCGTCGTGTACTGATTCTGACCATGGATGAAAAGAGTGAGGATATCTTGCGACGTCGTGGATATCAAGTCGTTCCCATGAAAGGAGATGCGCTTGAGAAGTTCTGTCCGTGGAATACACAGGGATATGATCGTATTTGCTTTATCAAACTGGAATGGATTCACTGTTTGCTCACTCATCGTAAAAATGTCCTGTTGATTGATGGGGACATTGTCTTTCGGAAGGATCCCACGGAGGATCTTCGAACATGGGAGGCGGATGGATCCACCCATATTTGGATTCAAAATGACGGTCATTCGGATAGGGAGTTTGGGAACATGTGCACAGGATTCATGTATCTTCGCTCGTGCCCTACAACGATTTATCTCTATGATTGTGTGTCCGCGGAGGGTCAAGAGAAATACAAGCAATGTGCGTTTGTGAATAATGATCAGACGTATTTTAATCAGTTTGTGAAACCGTATTGTCAGATGAAGGCACTCCCATTGGTTCAGTATCCCAATGGGGCTATCTTTTATCATTATCATACCCAGTTGTCACCCACTCTCGTTCATTTTAATTGGGTGGTGGGGCATGTAAAAATGGCAAAAATGAAAGAGCATCAGATGTGGCTGTTGACATCGGAAGAGGAGGACATCTAAGTGGGGGCGCTGCGCGCCCCCACACCCCCCTCCAATGGAGATGACTTACTATTCCCCCGTGCCCCTCTCTGTGGAGACGCAAGCGTCCCCACACCCCTCTCCCTTGGTGATCGGGTGAATACCTCTTCTACTCCTATAGAGAGGGGGCACGGGGGAAACGAAGTGTCCCCCGCCCACTTAGGCATTCTGTGCCGCAAGTTCCACCATCGATTGGTGAATGTCTGTTAGTTGCTGGATACTATCGGTCAGATAAGAGGAATCGGGCATCATACCCGTGGCGCCTCGTGGACCCATCGGGCCGATAGGACCCATCGCACCAGCAGGTCCCATCGGACCCATCCCACCCTTGTCCCCTTTGTCTCCTTTCTCTCCTTTTGCACCCGTGACTCCTCCAGGACCCATCGGGCCCGCAGGTCCCGCCGCTCCCGCGACACCCTTTGCGCCATCGGCCCCTTTTGGTCCCATTGGTCCTACAGGCCCCATCGGGCCTTGTGTCCCTTGGGGTCCACGTGGCCCTGATACATCATTGACACTACAGCACTGGTAGAGATAACGATACGATCCTCCACCATTTCGCTGAAGATGAAACTGAGAAAGCATCTCATTGGCTCCACATCGAACATCATGTCGATCCAAATAGATCGCATTCCCTCCACCTTCCGCATTCCATCCTGTTGCCGTATCTCGACAGCTCAGTGTTGCAACAAATCCCTCGCGGACATGGTAGACGCAGATCAGCACAAATAAGATCACTCCTATCCCTATCATCATATGCGCGCGATTCATCTCTATCTACGGTCTACAAATCAACGCATATGCTGTTCATGATTCAGTTCACGGATTCCAGGCTGTTGGATTGGAGCATAGCATGATGATTCCTTGTGTGTATTGTATTTCTCTTTGTCCACATGACGCGATGGAATAAAGAAATCAAACGGGGTCTCAAAGGTCTCCTGAGGGTTGTGAAAGAGAGTATCCCATCGATTCCAGCCGGTCGCACGTAAGGTACATGGCGGATTCGCCAGACGCGCAAAGGTCTGCGGGACATTCTCATCCTCCGCATGAGCAAGAGAAGGTGTTCCATTGTCGGGGTGATACAACTCAGAGTTGCATCGGATCTTCGATCCTAAACGGGAAATCCCTTTGAGGTCCGATTCCACATCGGTTTTCCATTGACCTTCCACCCAGGAGGCGCCACTTTTCTGGAGGCGCGTGGTAGCATTGACAGGAAAGGTCGTCGGACAATTCATCGCAGGAGGATTCAAATAGTATCGAGCAGAGTAAGAGGTAATCCGCATGTCATCCACTTGATGAAATGGATCATGTCGCAACCGTGTCATGGATTGCTGAGTAGCATGACACGACATTCTATCTAGTAGGAGGATGAGAATGATCGGTAGAATTCACATCGCTCGAATCAGGATGGATACGATCCATATGACATCGATTGGTGAGGATATAGAGGGTCGATATGGAAAATAAGAAAAGATCGGAAGATCCTCTTATGAAGAGAGGCGTATCCATTACCATACGACTATATGTAATCCATAAGGAAGAGGAAATGATATTCATAATGGAAAACACTAATGAATAGGGATTTGTAGACTTTTTCGTATATAATAAATACATAAAAATGAATCGTGCCGAAATGGATACTGCCGTAGCAGAATAGGCGATGATCTCGCTTGACATAGAGATCTCTCCTCTTCTTCGTGTCAGACCTTTAGTATTTTTCGGGTTTCATACAGACTTCACTCACCATTGGAAGAGGGGCCATGACCGCGGGATACGCAATCATTTGATAGGTGGGTAAGTGTGCCTTTTGAATATCAATCTGAACAGACCCCTTCACGTTGTTACGAATAATTTCATTGTGTTGTTGAGGGGGTTGATATTGCTTCCATGGGGCGAACGTATTGGGAAGGTTGATCCCTCGTAGATCCGATTCCAAATCCACAAGATTGCCCTTGATGGGACTGACCTCATTTCCACCAACGAGACCAAGGATGTGGCGGTGGGGATTCGGGCTCGCCCACGGCAAAGGAAGATCATCATAATGCTGGGGGTTCTCTTTCTTCTCCCAGTGGCTCGTAATCAATGGGCCGTAGGCTTCGGCAAGGTTACTCAAATAGACGGCCATGAACTACCTATCTCCTTTTAAAAAAATTGACGCATGAGACCCTCTGAAAAAGAATCAATCCCTATTCTTGTCCACTCCATGACCTCCCCGAACATCATTATCTTATCACTGGATGGAAACATTGGATCGGGAAAAACAACCCTTCTCCGTCACATTCGCCATCAATTCCACGATCTTCATGTGGTAGATGAACCCGTCGGGCAATGGATGACCATGTTTGATGAAGGTGGAAAAAGCCTACTCGAGTTATTCTATGAAGACAAGAAACGATGGTCCTATACGTTTCAAACGTGTGCTCTTCGAATGCGTCTCCGCACGATTCAAGAGGCCGTTGCTGCGTTAGACCCCACCGTGAAAGGTCCCCACGTGATCCTCACAGAGCGTTCTATGCTAACAGACAAACATGTATTTGCGGAAATGCTCCATGATTCAGGGGACATGAACCAAATCGAATGGGATCTCTATCAAGAATGGTTTCAGACGTTTGGGCAATCCTATCCTGTTCATGGAATCATTTATCTGTCAACCAGCTCGGTCACGTCCAAAGAGCGCATTGGAATTCGGAATCGTCAAGGAGAAGAACGGATTGAGCTTGACTATTTGAACGCACTGGATGCGCAACATAAAAAATGGATTCAGGGAACCACTCTTCCTGTGTTGACGCTTTCTAACGAATCGGATCAATCTGTGCAGGATCTTCTTTCACAGATTCACTCATTTATTCAAGAGCGCATCGCAACGCATGTTCACGCATGACATCTACTGTGTCTTAGATCGCCCAATCGTTCATGGCCTTGACATACGGGTTCTTTTTTTGGAGACGTCGACGAGTGGCCGTGTTCAACTGAAACCGCTGGAGAATGGCCTTGCGACGCTTCTCTTCCTCATGGGGAAGGTCGGCCATCCATGCCTGTGCGGGTGCGGGCGGTTGACCCTGAAGCGCGTTACGTTTGGCGCGTCGGGCCGCAGCGGCCTTGGCTCGCGCCTCCTGACGTTTTTTCTCCTTCTCTTCCTCGGACATCGCATTGATCTTGGCTTTGCGCGTGGCCGCCGCCTTGGAACGTGCCTCTTCCAGCTTGTGTCGTTTGGTGCTCTCTGACATGGCATTAAGGCGCGCCTTGCGGGTGGCGACCGCCTTCGCACGCGCTTCTTGACGCTTCTGTTCCTTTACGTTCTCGGGCAGAGCATGTAGCTTGGCCTTGCGAGTGGCCGCTGCCTTCTCTCGAGCCTCCTTGAGCTTCTGTCGTTTCTCATTCTCGGGCATGGCATCGAGACGTGCCTTGCGGGCGGCGCGTGCTTTCTCTCGAGCCTCCTCTATCTTCTGCTGTCTCTCCTCTTCGGGCAGCGCATTCAACTTGGCCTTTCGAGTGGCGACGGCTTTGGCACGTGCCTCCTCCAACTTCCGTCGCCTGGTGCTTTCGGACATGGCATGGAGACGTGCCTTACGGGCGGCCCGTGCTTTCTCTCGAGATGCCTCCAGTTTGCGCAGTTTGAAGCTTGCGGACTCAGAATTCGCCTTGGCCTTGCGAGTGGCTGCCGCCTTCTCTCGAGCCTCCTCTAGCTTCCGTCGTTTGGTGCTCTCTGACATGGCATGGAGGCGCGCCTTGCGAGTGGCCGCCGCCTTCTCTCGAGCCGCTTCCAGTTTTCGCAGTTTGAAGCTTGCGGTCTCAGAATTGGCCTTGGCCTTGCGCGTGGCGGCGCGCTTCTCTCGGGCCTCGTCCAACTTCCGCCGCTTGGTGCTCTCTGACATGGCATTCAGCTTGGCCTTGCGCGTGGCGGCGGCCTTCGCACGGGACTCTTCCTTCTTCCGCAACTTGAAGCTTTCGCTCTGTTCGCTGGCGGGCTTACGAGAAGCAGCAGGCTTATGCGAAGCAGCAGGCTTATGCGAAGCAGCAGGCTTATGCGAAGCAGCCTTTGCCATGGAGCTCTCTTTTTTCCACGTTTTCCATGTCTTCGCATCCGACGTGTTCAGCTCGATCACATCGGAGTCATTCTCAGAAGGCGCGTCGTATGCTAGCATCAGGCGCTCCTTCTCGCTGCTCATCTTCTATTTCTATCTATGAAAAAAGGAAGAGGGGCGTATTAGCAATTGACATCACGCAGATAGGATCGCGAGGGGATTCCACCATGAATCCAGCCAGGCGCGGCGACTTCCGAAATGATATTCTTTGGATTCTGAATGTTCTCTTTCAAGATCGGGATCATCGGAGTGTATTGTTGAGAGAAGAATTGTTCCGAGACCGTGCCACATTCCTTTCCCATACGCACTTGCTCTGAATGAAGAAGAAGGCTCTCTACATCGCGCGAGGGGCTGCCTCCTGCCATAAAGGGGACGGTCAGAAAGGGGCGTGACTGCGGACGAATCTGGCAGCGATGGTTCGTAAATCCCATCTGATTGCGAAGCACGGAGTCAGCATCAATCGAGGCATTGTTGAATCCGTAGCCCTCACGGGGGTACATGAGAAGTTGATCGGATGCGATAGGATTCACGCCGGTAGCCTTGGGGTTTAGATTGGTTGTGGTGTAGCGGCCCGGTCCCACGGACTGAGAATAATAGGATTGAATGCCACACAGGTCATCGCGTGAATGGGTAAGGCGATTGATCTCCATGATCTCTAATAAGACATAAAAAATATCACGAACCAAAAGAATGCCACGTGGGGACACTTCGTTTCCCCACACCCCTCTCTCATGGAGATGACTTGTATCTATACACCCCCATCCCGTGGGGACAACCCACACCCCTCTCCATAAAAAATATCACGAACCAAAAGAATGCCACGTGGGGACACTTCGTTTCCCCACACCCCTCTCCATAGAAAAGGGACAATATACAATGGGCCACATGCCAAAAAGCCACAGCCAAAGAGCCTCGCCGCCACACTGTGTCGGTGTATCAAACGGGTGCGTCAAACCATTCGCGTGCGAAAGACCTCTCCCACTCGAAAGAACAAGGAAAAAGCCGCCATTGGAATTTGTATCACCTCTGTTCTTCAGACCAGAGGTAAAACACTCAAACGATTTCATTGTCGGCCTTCGCCGTATCTTCGCACTCAATCTATAATCCGTGAGTAAGCCATGGGATCGATCCACTGTCCGTTCCTGAGTGGCATGCCCCGCGCCCGCCCTCTTTACAGGTCTTTCCAGGGATTTTATAGAGCCAATCCGCAAACGACCCTTGATCATTCGGCACGGTAGTAGACGGCTGCGTGATAAATTGCCGTTGGCCCTGATTCTTTCCAAAGACATCTGTGGGATCCGAAAACCACTGAATACGAAAAAAGTCATCCATGGTTTGGGCCACCTCTGGATGATCAACGGGAGAGGCCGCGGGGCGCTGAGGATGATACTTGATGTCATCCAATAAGATGTTCATGAACGGATTTCGCGACGTGGGCGGAGTATGATCGGGAAGAGCGTTTCCCGAATACGGAAATGCATCGATGGTTGCGAGTCCCATAGGAGACGCCATTGGTTGAACACTACGAGGATCGGCGCCTCCATTGACAAAATGTTCCGTCACCTCATGACGCTGTTTTTTAATGATCTCGGGATGCGCTTTGACATGGGTGGCGGGATCAACTACCATCGCCTGAAACGGAAGAGTATGCCATGGACCGTCACGGGTCTCTTTCTCTGCCTGTTGCGCATCATGTGATCGATCATGTTCCACATCATGGGGCAGCTCCATCTTTGGTGTCGTCATCACGATCACCATTGCCGTAAGAAGACCAAATACGAGTCCCACCATCACGAAAGAGAGTCCTCCCCACAGACTTCCAATGATTCCCACCAATAGAGACAAGATGACGAGTCGTGCCGTAAAATTAAAGGGAGAATGAGAACATGTGGGACGATATTCAAGCGTCATGGGATGAAAGAGGATCATAGGATCTTTCCAAAAAGGTGGTTCACAATGATCATGGGTACTCATAATCCTATCCTATCTGCCTTTTATTTCTTACTTTTGCCTGCTGCGCCTCCTGCTTGTGCTTCTTTCTTCTTCTCTAGTTTTCTCCGTAATCGGTCACGCGCCAATGACAGCCGAGCACTTCCCTCGTTTCCCGTCTTTCGTGCGAGATCCATGTCCTCCATGCCAAAAGCGCGTTTGATCTTCTCCATCATGTCCACAAAACTGGAATTCTCTGAAAACTCCTTCATCATTTCTTCCGCCTCTTTCGCAATCTCTTGGGGACGAATCGAACCTGATGCAACTTTTTGCTGAAGACGCTTTCCAATCTTTGTGATTACTTTTTGAATGACATCGGGTCGTTCGGTAAAGGTAGAAAAGAGAATATGAATGGCCCGGGATGGGTCTTTCTCACAATCCTTTAGCTGTTCCGCAGTAATTCCCAAATCCGCAGGGGTAATGTCTTTCACAATCTCTTGTGCCAATCGAGCCAGGTGACCCTTCATAAACTTTTCAGGGAGAGAAGGGAAGCCATTCTCAAACAGGCCCTTTTTAGCTTCCTTGGCATCCTTGGAATCTTTGGAATCTTTGGAATCATCCGTTGCGTCTGCATCCGCACCCGCACCCATCGACTGAAAATAGGTCATAAACGTCTTGAGCACGCCCTCCAGATCGGTGCTCTTCATTTTATCTTGAACATCCTTCATGGCCTTACCAAATGCCTCCTCTACCCATTTTGGCTGGGTGTCTTGGCTGAATCCTGCCTCCATCAAACAGCAGATGGATACGACACGAGTATGCTCCCAAATGGCCTTCTGGGTGTGTTCGGAAAGACCCGCCCAGATCGCATCCGTCAGTTCCACGCCAGGAAGAATACGTCGCGGATTGATCTGATGCGCCTCATGAGTCTCATGAAACATATTAGCGGTTTTGACTTCTGCTTGAAACCGTGTCAAACGATCCTCTGGGCCGAGCATCAAGGCAGCGGAGAGCGCGTCCTCGTATTCAGGAAGAGCACCACGCAGATCCTCCACAAATTCATTGTATTTCTGCTGAAACATAGAGACATCAGGTGATGCGGATGCCATTTCTTCTTAGGGAATATGAAATCACATTCCGTAAGGGACGCACGGCGTCCGTTATACCCAGTGCCGTATAGGGTTACGAGGAGCGCGCCTTTTCAGAAAGGATCGAGAGCACCTTCAGATATTGCCAAATCACCTCTTGATTTTGCGCCCCCATTGTATCCCAGTGCTTATCAAACATAGAGAGGGCCGAGAGCATTTCATTGAATTGATTGGCGATCTTTGCTTGCGCAATCGACCGAAACAGGTGCGCATCACGATTGGCGATCGCAACAGAACAATCATTGTAGACATGAGTGATAAATAGGTCTAGCACCAGGCGGGGATTGATCTTTTTGGCGCCTTTGATGGCCTCGGCCGCCATATGAAGCTCTTTCTCTTCCGGAAAGGTTGCGCACAATTCATCAAAGAAGGCCACCAAATGTGCCGTAAAGGCGCTCAATGCAGACATCCTTACTCTGTTCTGTTATGCGGAGAACTCTTTAGATTGCGCACTATTGTCGAGCGACTCGTTTCGGGATCCCATCATCACGTGATTTCATATACATTTCCATTTGTTGATCTAACATCTCTTCTTTCTTGTTTCGCTTCTGATTGCTATTGGTGGTTTGAAAGCTAGAAGCCTCTCGTGTGCCTACAGAGTCATTCCCTTGAAGAGAGGTAAAGTTATGCATCATTGACATCCCACCATTTCCCTGTGCCGAGGTATCCACGCCTAAGAACGAATAACTATCTCCGAATCCTCCTCCCATCTCTGAATCCAAATAGGGTTCAGGTTCTCCTGCCATTGCGCCTGCTCCACCTGCGTCACCTGCGTCTTTCGAACTTCCGCTTGCCTTCGCTCGAGCCCCCTCTTTCAGTCTTGTTTCATACAGCCAGTTCATGACTTCGCTATTGGTCCGTGGTTCCGGTTCGCCCGAAATGACAAGTGTCGGAGTCTGTTTGAGCCATGAGGGAAGGGCAGGACGGTTGGGACCAGGGTCGACACAGATAAAACGAAAGTCACGGGCATAGGGTGTTTTCGAAATTTCTTCAATAAAGGCTTTGGACCAGTCACACCGGTTGGAATAAAAGCAAATATGAATGGGAGCAGGTCGGCTCATCCTTTTCTATCCAAGGAACGAATCCAAAATACTCTAAACGCATCTCATAAAAATTGATCCGTCCGTTCATTCGGAAGATAAGATAGGACCCATCATGAACATCAGCAAGCTTCTTGTCAGTAAGGACGAACGGACCTATACGTTCACCCTCTCTCCCATTCAGGTCAGTTATGCGAATACGCTGCGCCGTTTGATTCTGACAGGGGTGGAAACGGTCGCATTCCGATCAGACATGACATCGACAGGCTCCACAACGGATGTAGAGGTCAAACAAAATGACACTCCCATGACAAATGAAATGCTGGCGGACCGTATTGGTCTTCTCCCGCTCTATGTTCCTGATCCTCTTCTCTGGAAAGAAGATCGATACCTCTTCGTATTGAATGCGACAGGAAACAAGGACCAGATGACTCATGTCACGTCCAGTGACTTTGTCGTAAAAGAGTTCGTGTCCATGGAGGATTCCAAAGAAGAACATGAGAAAACAGAGGTTCTCGCGAAGAACACATTCTTTCCGCCACATCCTCTGACAGGACAGACGTGTCTCATTGCGACTCTTCCTCGTATGGTGGGATCCGTCCCGCAAGGAATTCACATTGTGGCCAAGGCGACCAAAGGAACCGGACGAGAGCATGCCCGTTTTAGCCCTGTCTCGCAATGCTCCTATGAGTATACGTTGGATACCAATCCCATGCGTCAAGAGGAGATGTTTACACAATGGCTGGCCTCAGCAAAAAAGATCGGTGATCTGGACAAGGCCTCAGAGCGATACGCAGAACTCCAGCGTGAATTCAAGACCATGCAGATCAAGCGATGCTTCCAGATCAATGAAAAGGGTGAACCCTACAGTTTCGACTTTACGATTGAAACGGTGGGATGTCTAACCGTTCCCTATATTGTGAAACGGGCATGTGAAGTGGGAGAGAACATGTGTAGCCGTTATGTCAATCTTCAGCAAGGCGATGTACCTCCTGAGATCACGATTTCCTCCTCGGATTCCCGTATCATTGGATATGATTTCCTGGTTCGTGGACATGATCATACGCTGGGCAATCTCCTTCAAACCTGGCTGGTGGAACACCACATTGAAGGAACGGCAGAGCCGCGGATTACGTATGCGGGATACTGTGTCCCTCATCCTCTTCGTGATGAGATGGTTCTTCGGATTGGCGTGGAGGATGGAGACATCACAACCGCACGAAAGGCATTCGCGGAGGCGGCAAAGGGATGCGTTCAACTCTTTCAAACCCTTCGTCAGGCATGGCGCACGGCCCTACTGGGAACCTCTCAAGAGATCAAACAAGTGGTGGTCCCTCAAGCATCTCTACAATCGGCTCCTCCAAAGAGTGCCTCCGCACTGAAGAGTGCCATGAAGAAGCCGTAAGAACCCTTTTCGGCCCTCTTCTATTTTTGTACCTATCAAGGCATAAAAGATGGCACAGAATGCGAAGGATTCGTGTAGAGAATACATACCAACGATTCCATCATAAACATGCAGAAATAGCAAATCGACGCAATCATATGAAGACATCGCTGAAAGATATCACGAATCACATGATAGCATTCTTCATACATGTATTGAAAGATCGCATGAAAATGGACGGCGATCGTGACGAGCACTTTCGATAAAATCGGAATAGAATTCATAAGAGCCGTCAGATCTTGACGCACAAACAAGGGTTGATTGTCTTCTATCGAACATGCCCCGCTCGCACGTAATAGGGTTTCCACGAATGTCTCACAATGATTCCTCTCCATATCATAGCTGAAAAACTTGTCGCCATCGTCCTTCATTCCTCGTTCGAGAAAGGTAGATAAGGTGAGTTGTTCGGAAGGATTCCATGGGATAGGGATGCGTTCCGATCCCATCGGCAATGAAATATCATATTTGATAACGGGAATGGCTGTTTTTTCCAGTAGATATTTCCCATTAATAATCATAGAATAATGAAACATCACTTGACATCCATGTTCCTGTTTAATCTTTTCCCATTGTCCAAAGAGAAGTAGATTCAGTGCTTGATGGGTGAGATTCGAGATAGGAGATCGATGAACCGTCAGAGACGTGATGATTTCCTCTCCGTGACGTTTCATAAATTCTTGAAAAGAGGGCGACAGTCGTTTCCCTGATCGGTGAAGAAGGGAACTCATTAGTGGGGGCGCGTAAAAGAATATACGCCTTGATCACACATCAAGAATGCGCCCATCCTCCCCAAAACAGCATTCCACTCCGAGTGTCTGAATCTCTTGAATACGAGGAAGACTGCGACGAGAATAGGTTGCCATCGCGACTTCCGCAGAGGGATAGAGACGAATCATAGGAAGAGGAAACCACATGAGATACATGGCTCGCATCGCAAAGCAACCTAATACGCATTCATAGGGTTCAAATTGGAGACTACATGTTCCATAATATTTCATCCAACTATCATACGCATTCGCCTCACGAATCACTTGAGTAAAGAAGGAAGAGTCCTTCACACGATATCGGCCTGTTACTTTCATAATGATGTCTGTCTCGCAGATCCCCATCACCTGGATCACTTCCTTGATATCGATGAATTCATTCATGCCCTTGTCTTCAGGAGGACGACGATTGGTATCGGTATAGATGACACGAACCCTGTTTCCGTGATGAACATAGTGATCGAGCATCGTCTGCCGCACACCATTATTCTCTACGATCACGGGAAGGATCGACGCAGGAAGATGAGAAAGAGTCTCTGTGAGAGCCATGTGATAGCGTGCTTCTCTCTCCTCATTCGGTCCAAATCGATTGAGTAGAGAGGCGGTCAGAATCAAATAGATCATATTCGATCACATGTGTGAGTGGTTTAGATCCGCGCAATCATCTTTTTCAATTCATAGCACGCATATCGATTACACAGAAGGGCACTGGGTGCGGAGAGATGTTGATAAAGCGCCTCTTTTGTGGGAAAGCGGCACAGACATGTATGACACTGACATGGATCTGCGATAATGGCCTTCTCAAGGCAGTCCTCTAAAAACACAGGGAGAGGTCCTTGAAGGGTGCGACATTGGTCGTGTGGTGTAAACGTGCGCCATCGTTGACAAAGGGGAGAGTGTTCGATATGATCGGTAAGAGACTCTCGATCCGCAAAGGAACCGTGACATGCGTCACATACTTCTTCGGCCCATTCTTTTTTCATGGCATCCCATAGGTCTCGTTTGGAGATCTGACGAGCTTCTGCCATGCGAAGAATGTCTTGAAGGAGATGCTGGGCAGGAGCAGCCGCAGTAGAATCAGGAGAATCTTCTACTACAATCGTTTTCCCGATAAGCGGTTGTTTTTTCTTATATTTCTTTCGAAGATCACGTGACTCGTGAGAGGCAGGCTCTTCCGATGGCTCTTGTGACTGGGAGGATGGTGGGGCCTGTGGCTGGGCCTGTGGCTGGGCCTGTGGCTGGACCTGTGGCTGGACCTGTGGCAGTCCGAGTGCCTGAGCCTGTAATTGGAGATGGACAGACGGGTGTCTTTTTCGTGTCATGGAAGATCCTTTCATGACATGTTTGAGTTCTTCAGAAGAGACAGGCTTCCCTTTTTGAGCCAATGAGGTGAGGACATGATACAACTGATCAAACTCCGCCTTCTCTTTTTCCGTCCTATTCATGGTGTCTCTTTATCTGTATCTTGGTCAGCCGTGTTTAGATCTAATCGATGTCCTCCGCGCCAGGACCTCCCGCCTCTTGATAGAGCTTCGCCATCATCGGACGAATCTTATCCTCCACCTCCTTCTGTTTTGCCTGAAATGCCTCTTTCTCCTCCTCACCATGTTCCTCAAGCCACTGAATACCCTCTTGAATCCATTCCTCGATGTTCTTGACATCCCCGCCCAGTGTCGTCTTTACCTTATCCTCTTGAAGCGCATTACGTGTATTATATAGATAGGCCTCCAGACTGTTCTTCGCCTCTACGCGCTCCATACGAATCTTATCATCGGTGGCATGCTTTTCGGCCTCCGCAATCAACCGCTCAATGTCCTCACGACTCAGACGTCCTTTATCATTTGTGATCGTAATTTTCTGTGACTTTCCCGTGGACTTCTCTGACGCACTAACATTCAAAATGCCGTTCGAATCCATATCAAACGAGACATCAATCTGTGGGACACCACGGGGCATGGGTGGAAGACCGTCGAGTTTGAAGGTGCCGAGCGAGTTACAATCTCGCGTAAATTGACGTTCTCCTTCATATACTTGGATCAATACACCAGGCTGATTATCCGCATAGGTAGAGAAGGTCTGTGCCTTTTTACACGGGATGGTCGTATTGCGCTTGATGAGTGGAGTCATGACCCCTCCCGCCGTCTCAAGTCCAATGGACAGCGGGGCCACATCCAACAGGATGATATCGGCTGTGCGATCGTTTCCGCTTTTCCCCGCCGTCAGAATGTGTGCTTGAATGGCCGCACCATAGGCCACTGCCTCATCAGGATGGACAGAATCGTTCAACTTCTTTCCATGAAAAAACTGGCTGACCATCTCGCGGATTTTTGGAATGCGGGTGGACCCGCCCACCATGACCACTTCATGGATGTCCGTTTTGGACATGTTCGCATCGCGCAGGACCTGCTCCAAAGGCGCAATGGTTCGCCGAAACGTGGCATCACACAGCGATTCAAACTTGGCACGCGTAATCAATAGATTCATGTCCAGCCCTTGGACAAGAGAGTCGATCTCAATGTTTGCCTGCGTCATGGTGCTCAGACTACGCTTGGCCTTCTCACATGCCGTTCGCAGACGCGAGAGGGCGCGCTGATTCTCCTGGATCGCCCCCACACCCAAACTCTTGTGTTTCTTTTCAAATTCTTGGATACACCACGTGACGAGCGTCGTGTCAAAATCGGAGCCTCCTAAGTGTACATCGCCACCTGTGGCTTTGACTTCAAAAATACCATCGTCAATCGTGATTAAACTGACATCGTGTGTCCCGCCTCCGCAGTCGAATATCACCACATTCTGTTCTCCCGCCTTCTTCTTATCCAGTCCATATGCCAGTGCCGCCGCAGTGGGCTCATTGATGATGCGCAGCACGTTGAGTCCTGCGATCAACCCCGCATCTTTCGTGGCCTGTCGTTGAGAATCATTGAAATAGGCGGGAACAGTAATCACCGCATCCGTCACCGTCTCACCCAAATAGGCCTCCGCGGTTTGCTTCATTTTCGTCAGCACCATCGCAGAAATCTCCTCAGGCAAATATGTCTTGGTCTCTCCTTTGAACTCGGCCACAATCTGCGTCTTTCCCGTGGCACCCATGGTTACTTGAAACGGCCAATGAACACGATCTTCGGTAACGGCCGTGTCCGAAAAGGCGCGACCAATGAGACGCTTCGCATCAAACACAGTATTCTTTGGATTGGCAGATACTTGGTTCTTTGCCGCATCACCAATCAGTCGTTCGGAATCGGTAAAGGCAACAAACGACGGTGTGGTGCGATTGCCATGTTCGTTCGCGATGATCTCTACGCGGTCGTTTTGCCAGACTCCCACACAGCTCGTTGTCGTCCCTAAATCAATTCCGATCGCAGGCATCTTCTAGGAAGGGAACACTCCATGTACCTTAAGTTCCTTAACGTGTGTTCCACAGAGGGTGCTGACGAAGCAGAAAGGAAATCCGCTGCCACGGAAGACAGAACAGATATTTCTGTAGGGTTGCCGCATTCATTTTGCCCTGGATCGGGCGAAGTTGGGTCCGATAGATGTGATGAAGCTGGTATAGATGAGGGTGGTAACATGCCAGCACCTTATCACGTGTGAGGTTCCGATACACATGAACGTCCAAATAGGCCTGAAAGATCTCTTTGCTAATGCGTTGAAGAAGGGCGCGAAAGAAGGAAAAGGGAACGGAATCCTCAAAGAAATACTGGAGATAGGTGTGTGTCAGATTCTGTGTATAGAGTTGGGCATAACGATCCACCGCCGACGCATGATTTCCGCGAAGGGATCGGACAAGCTCATAGGCGGGGGCGCGATAACGCCATCGGCGTCCTGTTTGATCTTTCCAGACGATTCCCTGATTCTCCCATGACAGCGAGGACAGATAGGTCGCATTCCACAACGCAAAGGGAGTCGCAGGATCGGCCGCCCGCGTCACAGGACCCGCTAGCACAGAATGGGGGTCCTCCACGATGGTGATCTTTCCTGTGAGATCCACCACCCCCTTATGAATCAGAAGCGCTCGATTCTCTTTGATGGGACAGACCACACGATGCTCGTTGTGTTGAACAAGGAAACTATAGAAGATGGCCGATTCACCTTTTTCCGCACACGGGCTCTCAAAGAATGGATCACATTGAAGGCGCTCCTCTGCGGATGGCGTGGTAGTTGTTACACCGAGATAGGCCTCCAGGAAGAGTTCACGAAAGGAACGAGGCGAATAGAAGGTTCCGGTAGCGTGAAGATGAGAACGAGACGCCAGATACAGGGTGGGATCTCCTGCGCGACGAAAGGCCTGAATCATCCATCCATCCATCATCTCTTGGCATACGGCTCCTGCCTCGATGGCCTCCCCCATTGTTCCATAGGGAATTGCCTCATCGCATGCCTTAGGAGGCGCCAACGATACGGGAAGATGGGTGACTCGATCCCATAAGACAGAACGAAACCACGGAGCATGAGAGAGAGTCATCGTGGACACTCCTTTTTCATAGCGAAGGAGACACAGGCCTGAGGAGTGATCTTCTACGATACGAAACAACCCTCCCTCCTCCGATTCCAGATAGGCTTGAAAGGTCTCCCATGTCGAATAGGTTTCACGCAAGGTAGAAAAGACGGAAAGGTCGTAGGAGAATGCCATGGACTTCTAAAAAGGAGAGATGGATTCTCTTTATATGATCCATGTGATTTTCATCATAATAGATTCTCCAGAAGAGGATAGGGAGTATGGAGAGCTCTTCGGAGGAGAACTACGCCATACCAGAAGAAAGACAAGAGAATCCTGATCGTATGGAACCCGATGATGTGATCGAGGTGGATCCGGATGAAATCCCTGAAGTGGATGCCGACGCAGCACTACAAGCACTACAAGCACCAGACGCAGAAGCACCAGACGCAGAAGCACCAGACGCAGAAGCACAAGAACCACAAGTAGACGAATCCGTCGAAGATCTCAATGCGGCGGCATCCTTTGATCCTATGATGTTTGTTCAGTTAGGTGATGATGTTGTGATTGATTCTCGTGCTTATGGACGGACCATTGGAACCGTCTATTATCGTGGAGAAGATCGGATTTCTGTGAAACCGAATGGCGTCTCTAATATGCTTCATACCTTCGCCATTCAGAATGTGGATGGCGAAGAGGTCTATGATGAAAAGGATGGGGTGCGCGCGATCTATATTGTAAAGAAACGCGTCATGGAATCGTTTGTGGAGCAACAAGATTTTCGTGTGTCGCAGCAATGGGATACATTTGACGCAAAAGGAAACCCCTATCACTCGTATGAGATTCTAGAAGTCAAAAAGGAAGAGGATGCGATTGTGATTCGCCCCATGGAGGAGGAGAAGACCTATCTGTTGGAATTCAACTACATCGGTATTTCACCCGATGAGTCCTTTGTCATCATGAGTCCTCGCCCTCACGAAGAGAAGGAGGCAGACGATCAAGCAGGGCAAGAGGAGGTAGACGATCGAGCAGAACCATATGTAGAATCAGAGGAGCACGCAGAAGATGAGATCCAGATCATGGGAGAAATTGAAATCATGCGCCCCACATTCTATGTGAAGGCCGAATCCTATGAACAAATGATTCCCGATGCCCTTCAAAAAATGGATGCGCTCAATGATCATCTCTCCAGCTTGACAGACGCGCAGCGAAAAGATCCCACCGCTTTGCGAGCGGCGCGCATGTTGGTCGAGATTCTGTTTGAATTGAAGCAAGCCACCGTGGCCTATCAACCAGATGGATCGATCCAAGGAATCAAAGACATCTCTGCCTCTACTCTTTCTGAACTGCTCGAACGTACTAGTCTTCCACTAGGACGCCCTGTTCTTGATGTGACCAAAACACTTTACTCTCCTCCTGAAGAGGAGGATCGCGAAGAAGCCGAATATAACACCGATCAGATTCGCATGACACACTTTGAGGAGGAGCTTCTACGTATGATTGCGCCCCTTCCTCAAGCACGAAGCTCTACAGGATCGATTCAAGGAGTCGGACGAGAATGGTATCAACAACAGCAATTTATGAAAGAATTTATGTCTCCGTGGGCCCCTCATGAACCCGCCGCCCCCCTCTGGAGCGCCAAACAAGACGCCGAATTCTTTCGGAATGAACCACCTGCCTGTCGCCCTGACAGCAATGGCCCTCGTTGTCGTCTTGCGGACACCATTTCAGGATACAGCCACTCACAAAGTAAAGAGAATCCTCACCCGATTCTGAATGAGATTCCTTTTGGTATCGAACGAGCCCTTGGCATTACCTATCGTAAGGGACAGGATCGTCGAAAGGAGCTCCATCTCGCAGAAGAGAGCGCCACTCTTCAATCCTATCTGCTCTTTCCCATGAGTGCGGTGGCAGAGATGGGGTCCACGCGTTCTCATCATCTTGCGATCGATAGTGGACGCAGTCACCTCCCGCGTCGCATCATGAAAGACCTCTTAGAAACACTCGGTGACCCAAAAGAGGTGGGAACCTCCCGTGACATTCTTCTGTTTGATGTGACAGGACAAACGCTCGGAAACATCCCCCTCGCAGACTATATTGAGGGTCTTACCATTCCCTCGTTGGGCGTGGGAGATGCCTTATCTGTCCTTCAACACATTGGAATGGATCACATGGAACTTCATGCGGATATTCTTCATGCGTTAGAACTTCACACCACCGCCTATCAATCGACTCTTCTCTCTACACTCGCCACTCTTCGAGGCATGCTCTCGGAAATGCCCGCTACAGAACCCGAACTCCACCCATTGATCGAACACCCTGCCGTCTTGGATATGATTCGTAGTGAACCCCTCTTGGTCCAGGCACTAGAAGAATATGAACGCACGAATCCATCGTTGGCGGCATCCGATATTGGTAAAATGGCCTATTTATTGAAGCATCATGCGAATTATGTTCAAGTGGTTGCGGGAAAAAATACGATAGAGATCGCAAAAGCCCTTGTGAGTGCGAATCACGAAAACTATTTGGAGAGTCGTCGAAGAAATGACATCCTTCGCGAAAGAGAGGAGCAAGCCGGTCTTCGCCCTGTCCGAAATGCGTGTTCCCATGTATCGGATCTCGTGCGCATTCGACGAGAGAAAGAGGACAGTGAACGCTTCGCCCTTCTTATAACGTTCGTGAAACGATACCAAGGCACGCACGATGATCAATGGATACACTGTGTCGTCTGTAAAGAGCACTTGATTTGTGTTCATGAGCGCCTTCAACTTCAGGCCTATCTTCATACCACAGAGAAGTCTGTGATCGAGAAAGAAATCATACTGACATGTTCAGGGGGACAATTTCAAGGACACTACATTTGCCGCATTTGCGGCCAAACGATCCGAGAATTGGACATTGATACGAGTATGAAGTTTGACAAGGATGGAAAGCCGATCTCGGGTGGAGCCGTTGTCATGGAGGAGGAAGAGGATCTGGAGGACGTGATGGATATTCTTACGACAACCCCTGTGGAATCCGAACCAGTAATGAAGCTGTCCCCAGAAGAATTGGCGTGCTACCATGTTCTTCGTGATATGGTGGAATACATTGGAGTTCCTGTGACGCAAGATGAGTATATGAAAATGATATGGGCGATCATGGATTACATTCAGCTGTATGAAGCAGAAGAGAGGGAGACACGCACCCCCGCATCCGATGCCCGCCATTTGATCATGGCCGCCGCGGTCATCCTCTTCCTTACCATTCAAACGCATGTCCCTTCCTATGTGATTCGAACGGTTCTACCCGATTGTCCCGCTCCTGAACACGGATCTCCGTTTCATGGGTATCCATTGGTCGAGGATCCCTCTCAGAAACAAGGGCTCGAGTATATGGCGTGCGCGGTAGCCTCGATGAAAACCAATACTCTTGTGTGGAATCGCGCTGGATTTCTTACGATGGAGCCAAAGAAACGGCGAAAGGGAACGCTGATCTTTATGGAACAGATTCTTGAAAAGATCCTTCCTGATGTCGTGATTCAAGGACAACTTTACGATAAACGTCAAGAGAAAGCGGATGCTCGCACACGTGATTTGATTTCTCCCACGTTTTTGCCTGAGCAGCTTGTGTTGTCTCCCGAGGATGCGGCAAAGGATGCGATTACGCCTGAAGTGGCTCGTATGACAGGAGATGCGGGAAAGCGCGCCTTGGTGACACTATGGATTCGTCAGGCCCATCATCATGCGCGAGAGACGGCGCTCTTGATTCGCGGATCCGTCTTTTCAGAAACGTCCTGCTGTGTGGCGCCTCTTGTTCAACCAGGAATAGGATGGAAATCTGACATCTTCCATGGAGATCTTCCAGTGCGCGCCCTTCAACCCCTTCAGCAAGGGTCCATGTTACTTACCCATTTCATTCCTCGCCCACTTGATACCAATGTGGTGGACCCCAACCCTGATTTGTATTATCGTCTTTTTTTGAAATACTGCTTTCAAGGTCCTCACATGGGTCATCCTCATGAGCCCAATTTGTTGAACACGTGTTCGTGGTGCGGATTTCAATTTCCTACTCATCCCTCGATGATGAATTCCGATACGGAAGGAAAGGCTGCGCTGGTGTCCCAAAACATTGTCACACGCACAGCCGAGTTTACCGCACTGTTAGATACGATCCACCGTGTCAATCATGTAACACCCCCCGTGTATTCGATGGGATGGAAGACCGTTCTGTTACACATGGCGAACAAGATGAACACACTCTCCGTTCAGGCCCCACGAGAGGAGATTCTTCAGGCGATGAAAGCACATCTTGAGCGAAAGGAGATGGCACGCCTTCCCTCCCCTCTTCCTGCCGACCAAGAGAGAAATGACAAGGAGGGGTGGAAATCCATCCTGGCAAACACCATGGATCAAATTACCACACAGGATCTTCGTGTCTCGCGATCGGATCTAATTTCCGTCATGGAGACGATTTTGATCATGAATCAGTTCGGTGCGATCCAGCCGCCCCCCTTGATGGAATGGCAACGCGTGCTCTCCGAGACAACCACGCGAATGTTGCGACTCCCCCCTGATGCCGAGCGAGATGACATTGTGGTGGCAATGGGCCCCCTTTCCGATCTCTCCCTTGCGTCCGAGACAATTGTCACGAAACAGTGCCAGTCCTTTCGGCTTCAGCAGGCGCTTCCTCTTCTCAAAATGATCGCGGCGCTTCCATGGGTCGCCTTCTTCCAAGTGCTGTCCTCGTATTTGATTGTGCCTCTTCAACGTGTGCTATCAGGATTTGCGGATGATGCCCTCTTTTTCACGTATGAGCTTCAAGAGGATCTGTCTCTTCTTCACGTGGAAGAGGACCTTGCGCCTATCTTGGAGCGTGAACGGAAACTTCAATCGCAATTGCGAGATGAACTGCCTGAAGTCGCAAGTGAAAAGATTCAGTATCTGATCCATCAATGGCGAGTGATCTTGTCTTATTCGTCAACGATTCGTCCCATGAGCGTTCCAGGACGAGAACGAACGTTGGAATATCTTCAGCGTGCGATTCTGTATGGTCCACTTGCCATGCTATTGTCTCCGTCTGCGCAAGATGCGATTCAGGCGGCGACCGATTCGTCTTCCGAACACCTTGCGCGCATCATTGCGTATTGCTTGGCAAAATATAACAAAGAGCGTATTTCGTATAATGATCAGGAACTGAAAAACAAAATTGCAATTCGTGAAGAAAAAGAGCGTGTGAACATCATTGCGGAGTTCAACGCCCTTAGTGATGAAGAGCGTGCGATGGAGCTCATGAACAAACGGAAAGGCCTTGGAAAATGGGCAGTCGGTGGAACCAAACTCATTTACGCCTATGATAAGGAATATTACGATCAAGAACGAGAGAAGCGTGCTCGAGCAGGAATCATGGAGGAAGATGAAGAAGGAGAAGAAGGGTATGACAATAATCAACATGCGGATGATGACGAAGAATAAGCGCGCGGATGTCCCCGTTTTTTCTATGACGAACAAGAAGGAATGTCTCTTCTTGTGTATGCGGGGTTGTTGTATTTACTCGGCATCTCCATTGTGTTGATGATCAAACCGCTGCTGATGTTTTCAGAAAAAGGGATCTGGAAGGAATTTGGCATTGGTCGTCCGTCTGCCACCCATACATGGTTGCCATTCTGGCTCTTCTCTATGATCTGGGCAATTCTATCCTATCTGATTGTTCTACTGATTGCGAGTCATACCGGTCTGGCGGGAGTACATACGCCTACGGATCTGCCCATCACAACGGAAACATTGGAACCTGAATCGGTTTCTAGAAAGGCAATGACGACGAGTCATTCTGTTTCTAAAAAGAAAACCATTGCGCCATCGGACATGAAGGCAGGGTATTACATGCTGGATATGAATGAGACGGCAAAACGAGGTGTTCCGAAATACATCTATGTGGGCCCCGAGGCACCTCATATGATTTATCATGAGATGGAGGGCTCGGAGGACTAACACTCCGAAGAAACACCCGAACCAATCACCACTCCAAACATCATTGCGAAAAAGGTGTAAAAACCATACGACGCCGCCATGATGCTTGGATGTGCCTTTTCCACCTCTTTCAAAGAAGGGGATGGTGCGCAACACGCCGACGCAGGCGGTGCGATCACCCATGGTGCGACGACGGATGCGATTGGTATACGGCAGAATGATATCGATGCAATTCCGATTCCGATTAGTGTGGTGAATACAGTGGGCAATGCCCCGTATAGAATGGTCTTCCCATGAAGGCTAGGACACATTTGATATTGCGATTGAGTTTGAATGAGCGCAGAGAGGAGATATCCGACAAGAGGGACAATGGTACATAGGGCCACATAGAGGGCATTTCCCGTAAAATGGACAAAAATCCCTCCAATCACCACCATCATCAAAATCCCTCCAATGATACCAAGGCCAATCGAAAAAGAGCTCATCGTATCCGGATGGGACATCTATCGTTTGATGGGAAAAAGGGGGCACACTGTGTCCGCGGAAACCGTCAAATTCATTGGATGTAGTAGGAATGTCAAGCGAGGTCAGACGGTTTTATAAAGACCGTGCCAAGGCGATTGACACTGATTGGAAACGGTTTGATTATGATGAGGAGGGGAACATGGTAGAGCGCACTCAAAATGAGGAGGGGCAGTATGTGGTTGTGAAAACCATTGCGCTTCCTACCTATCGCCCATTGACGTATGAAGAGCGTGATACGATGGAGCGACTGCGTCAAGAGGCCATTGCGGAGGCCACCACTCTCTTTGAAACCGCTCGCCGTGCGTTGTATGATGCGTCTCGTGGATCCAATGAGCAAAATGAAAAAGAACAGGAGAAGGATCTTCTCGCATTGAATCGTGCAGTCCGCGATGCCGAATATGAGCTCTATCGTGCTCGCTTTCCTCTTCGCAGTATCACGCGCGATTCATCGGTTCAGATTCGAAAGATGGATTTCTCTCAAACCGATAAGCGTCTGCTTCCGTTTGATGTGTGGATCGCATCGACCTTTCCCTTTTCCCTACAGAACTACTATGTGCGAGAGGGAGAGTCTGTCGCCCCCCTTCAAAGTGTTGCTGAACTTCAACAGCAACGTGTGATCCTCTTTTCGACCCCTGATGCCAATGAGCACGGATATTTGTCGTTGGAATGGGCGGTGGATCTAGAGTTTCAGGGAACGATGTATCATTCGGCGAAGCAGGCCGTATATGCTGAAATGGCAAAGATCGCAGGAGATGAGGAGGGATTGCGCGCGATCATGGAGAAGGACTCCCCTCTCTTGATTCATTATGAAAGGAAAGGATCGGAAGAGGAGTGGAAGATGAACCTTGCGCGGTTGTTGTATGAAGTCAATCTTCAGAAATTCACTCGATATGCTGAGTTGAAAGACATGCTACTTCAAACAGGCACGGATGTGTTAGGAGCATCGGTGCCTTATGATGCGTTGGTGGGCATTGGACTTTCCATGGATCGTAAGGAGGCCACCCAACAAGAATATTGGACAGGAGAGAACCTTCTTGGAAGGGCGTTGATGGAGGTTCGGCGAGTGCTTCGAGAACAAGCGGCACCCGCTGCCCCTGAAACCGCGGAACCTGCGCCTGCTCGTCGTGTGATCTCTCGACCAAGACGGGTCAATCGAAATGCGTCTGCTGCGGTTGCATCTGCGGCCTCGGCCGTTCCCTCTGCTGCGGTTGCGTCTGCTGCCCCATCTGCTGCTCCGTTTGTGGTTCCTTCTGCTGCGGTTGCGTCTGCCTCGTCTGAGGTCCCTGCCAGACGCGTCATTCGTCGCCCCACACGTGTCGCCCCTTCTACTGCGCCAGAGGGAACTCTTTGAGCCGAGACTCATTTTGATCACAGTCTACCGCGGTGACATCATATTGGTAACAGACCGAGTTATTATCTTTATAGATGATCTTGTTTGCCGTATCGGGGGTAGGATAGGCATAGACAATCCTTTTCTCAGGCTTGATACAAAAAATAGCAATCGTGCCAATCACAAGGCCGCACAATAATGGGATCACCTTAATATGTTTGAGCATTCTATGAAGAGTACACATAAATTATAAGAGGGCTAATCAGAATGGGAATGTTACACTTCCTACAAGATAAACGGTTTGACATCTTTTTTAGTGTCATCCTTGGTGTTGGCATCATCTGTATGATGCGACCGATCTGTGAAGGAAAAGAGTGTTCGATACGAAAAGCTCCTCGAGAGAAGGACTTTGACAAGTTTGTCTACCGCATGGGAGGAGACAAATGCTACCAATTTAAAACGAAGATTGTCTCTTGTCCCGCATCAGGTGCGGTAGAAGCATTTCAGCAACCACCCCATGATCTATGGGAACATGCCGCGAAGAGCGCAGACGCGTTTGCTCGACGCCCGACTCCGATTGTGTGAATAGTTGGCGAGAAAGGATTTCTTTTCGTGGTAGAGAAATGGCATCCGCAGGGACCCTGTTAAGTGATCTGGATGGAAAGGCTCCGGTCTTGAATCACAAAGATGACGATCTTGTCAACAAAATTCTGGCAGATATGAACCTTCCTAGTCCATCCAATCCAGTCATGAATGCGGCCCCGTCCGGTCGAATGATTCAAGATCCGAATCCCAACACCACCTATCCCGTGTCGATGGATCCGGCGACCGCAACGGCCCACATGATTGGAAAGGATTATCCATCCCCCGCAGACTTTGCGAACATGATGCACTCACCGAGTTACCGACCGGACCCCTATGCCCCTATCATGTCACAACAGCACGCCGCTCCTACTCTTGTAGAACCGGTAAAGAACAATATGTATGCCGACATCCTTGCACAGATCAAACAGCCTCTCATTGTTTCGCTCATTGTTTTTCTTCTGAGTCTTCCCATTATCCATGTGTTGATCGGACATTATGTCCCTTCTCTCTTGCGCATTGGAGGCGATTTGACTACGGCGGGTCTTGTCGTCAAATCCCTGCTGGGTGGTTTCCTCTTTTGGTTTATTCAAAAAGTGCTCGTCCCTCTCATGGTGGTCTGATAAAAGTTTCTCCCACCGCAAATAGAGGAAATGAGGTTCAATCAAATGACCTATCACATTTCATTGGCCCTTCTCGTTCTTACTGCAGTCTATCTCATGATGTATTCGGGATTGACTGGTATTCTACTGGTAGCAGCGGCCACCATGATCTCTGCTGCCTTTTTGGAGAGTGTGGAGATGGTGACCGCCGTCTGTGTCATCGCCGCGCTTCTCTATGTCCTTGTCTTTAAACGATATATCAAGCATCTTGAGCCGTTTCAAGATTCTCCCTCTTCCATCAAGAGCCGCATTGGCTCGATTCAACAGAACTATTCACAGAAGGGACGAGCCGTGCAGAAGGCGGAGCCTCAAGGAGTGTATGATAAGAGCGTAGAGGGTTTTGCGGACGTGAGCTCCGAAAAGAAAGAGGGTGCTCCCTCGGAAAGCTCGTCGGCCACCCAGATTGTTCCTCAGATCCATCCTGAAGAAGTGGAACGTGTAACCGCTGCTGTGGAGCATGAAGAGAAGGAGCACAACGAACACCACGAAGAAAAGGACAAAAAAATCGCAAAGGAGGATTTTCAGTCCGCGACCAATGGTCTCTTTAAATTGGGTCAAATGCCCTCCGAGCACACGGGAGGCCCTCATTTGGATGCGGGAAGCACGATCATGAAGGCCATGTCGTCGTTTGACAAGAATACGGTGAGCGCGATGACGGCGGATACCAAGAAACTATTGGAAACGCAGAAGGGCCTCATGAGCATGTTGAACGAGATGCGCCCTGTTCTCAAGGATGGGAAAGAGCTTCTGGAGACGTTTTCAGGCATGTTTGGTGGAAATTCCTCCGCCGCCAATATGCTGTTCAAGATGTAATCATCGTTATCCATCGTTCTACATACCCCATAATAGTACACAAGGTTAGAGCACACATGCGCTATCCTCGTAGTTGTCCACCAGGTGTGTTTTGTTTATCCACGGATCTGTTACTCACA
>Ga0316231_1001345_pt1 | contig 27417 bp, 20 predicted proteins | sample TBH18027metaG_FD_206002 | JGI IMG/M metagenome (GOLD analysis project Ga0316231, IMG submission 206002) | Freshwater microbial communities from Trout Bog Lake, Wisconsin, USA - TBH18027 | ecosystem: Environmental > Aquatic > Freshwater > Lake > Hypolimnion/Profundal zone | place: USA: Wisconsin... | reverse complement strand
CTCCAGGTGCCCTATTGCATGCGACGGCTAATGGTCTCTATCTGTGTTCTCGCATCGACTACGGCGTGTTCGCATGCTCCACAAGCACCACGGCCTCATTCGACGGCAGCCCTGGTTGTGGATCAATCGGCGGTTCGACCCGGAACACAAGTGAGAGTCGGAATTCAGTTTGTAACGGACAACGATTGGCATATCTACTGGAAGAACCCGGGCGACTCAGGGGAACCCCCGCAGATCCGCTGGCAGAGCACAGCAGGAGTGTCGCCGGGATCTCTTCAGTGGCCCTCCCCTACGCGGATGAAGACCGGTGCCGGAACGGATTACGGTTACGCAGGAAACGTCGTTCTGCTGTCCACCTTGAATATCCCGCCGAGCGTGCAACCTGGTACCGATCTGCCGGTGGCTGGCGAGTTGCGTTGGCTTGTCTGCCATGACACCTGTATTCCGCAACGCGCTGAACTTAGAACTAATGTGCGTGTCTCCAACGCAGTGACAGTTGATAACCACGCTGAGTCGCTTATTGCGGCGGCGGCCGAGCGTATTCCCAAGCCGCTGCCAGAAGCTCTCCATCTCACCGCCAGCAGTTCGCACGACGCTTTTCGGCTCAGCTTCGCGCCGAGCGGCAAAGTCGCAAGCGTCGAATTCTTTCCATCGGAGGAGGAGCAGATTGAAAACGCTGCTCCCCAGGTATTTACGAGCACAGCCGGCATCAATCATTTGGAACTTAAGAAATCAGATCATCTACAGCGCGATCCCGAACGTCTGCAAGGGGTGCTCGTCTTCAATGGGCGAGACTCGTATCAAGTCGATGTGCCAATTCGCAGTTCGACCGCGCACAAGGAGAAAAGATAATGAGGAAAGTAGTACTGGTATTGCTGTTCGCAAGCTTGGTGCAAGCGGTTTTTGCGTTGCGCGTAGGGGACCGCGCTCCCACATTCACGGCGGTCGATAGCCGTGGTCAGCAGCACAGCTTGGCGGAATACAAGAACAAGTTCGTCGTACTGGAGTGGCACAACCAGGGATGTCCATACACCAGAAAACACTATGACAGCGGCAACATGCAAAAGCTTCAAAAACTTTGGACCGGTAAGGGAGTGGTCTGGCTAACCGTAATCTCCTCCGCTCCGGGTGAACAAGGTTACGTAACAGCCGCGCAGGAAAATGACTACCTACAGCGCATGAATGCCGCTCCAACCGCAGCGCTACTCGATCCCAATGGCGACCTTGGGCACCTCTACGGCGCAAAGACCACCCCGCACATGTTCGTGATCAACCCTCAAGGTCAACTGGTCTACGAGGGAGCGATCGACGACAAGGCCACACCCGATGTTTCTGACATTTCCGGCGCAACAAATTACGTGACCCTCGCGCTTGATCAGGCGATGGCGGGGAAGCCGGTTACAACAACAGCTACCCGGGCATATGGTTGTTCAGTGAAGTACAAATGATACCTGCTGCCCTTTCCCATTTGCGCTAGCGACAAACACCTTCCTTGCCTATGAGGGCACTCCTGAGCAAAGTGCCCCCCCAACCGCTCAGCACTCTCGTACGGTCCACAGTTCTCAAATGGGCCGTATTCTTCGTTAGTCACTGGCCGATGTGATACGCGAACTACTCAGCCGGATGTCTTGCGCCTAAACTCTGACTATGGCGAGAACCACCGCAGCACGCGAATCGCCGACATTTCGTAATGCATTCATCGGTCAGGCGACAGAGCCCACGGATCCCGAACTGGCTGCGGCTCTGGGTGAGTCGAAAGCGCGCTGGGAGCAACTGATTGCAGAGTTGACGCGGGAGCACAAATTAACCTGCGAGTGGAACTCCTATTCCGTCAAAGCCGGGTGGGCACTGCGTCTGAAGCGGGAGGCAAGAAACATTGTGTATCTGTCTCCGTCGCGGGGTTCCTTCATGGCATCGTTTGCCCTCGGTGACAAGGCGATACAGGCGGCACGAGTCAGCAAACTACCTAAAGATGTGCTGAAGATCATCGATGGTGCGAAGAAATACGCAGAGGGAACAGCTATCCGGATTGTGGTGAGCGGATCAGAGGACCTCGCGGTCGTCAAGAACCTGGCAAAGATTAAACTGGAAAACTAACGGATCTGGGCGGTAATCCTCAGGATTATTTACACGAAGCCGTCTTAGACATCGCGCGATTTCAACCACTATCAAAGACACAGACCAGGTTCACGAGAGTGCGCTCTATAGCCAATATCATGCACCACTGAAAGCGAGGTAATCGAATGGATTTCGCACTGACTGAAGAGCAGGAATTATTACTGGAAAGCATCCGGGAACTGATTCAGAAGAACTTCACTGAAGAATACTTCAAGGATGGTGACAAGAATCATCGTTATCCCTACGAGTTCATGAAGGCTCTCGCTGACAGTGGCATCTCTCTCCTTGGAGTTCCGGAAGAGTTTGGCGGTACTCCCGTCGATCAAGTTACACAAACGCTTGCGCTGTGGGAGATCGCACGATGCGGCGCTCCCGCTAATCTTGTAACAAACGGACAGTGTATTCACTCGATGCTGCGTTTCGGCTCGAAGGAACAGCTTCGAAAGACGGCGGAAGCTACAAAAGAGACTGGCGTTCCCGGATATGCATTGGCGCTGACTGAGCCAGGTGCCGGATCCGATTCCAACAGTGCGACCTGCAGCTATACGCGGCGTAATGGCAAAGTCTATCTAAATGGCCAGAAAACGTTTATCACTGGAGCCTTGGAATATCCGTACATGGTTGTGCTCGCCAGGGATCCGAATATCGCCGACACGAAGAAGTGCTTTACGCTCTGGTGGATTGACTCAAAGCAGAAGGGGCTCACGGTGAAACCCCTGAACAAGGTTGGCAGCGGCCTTCTTAGCACCTGCGAAGTCTTCCTCGATGATGTCGAAGTGGAAGAAAGCGACATGGTCGGAAAAGAGGGCGAAGGTTTCGTCAACATTATGCAGAACTTCGAGATCGAGCGCCTAGTGAATGCGACACGTGCCGGAGGCACTGCCCAATGCGCTTTCGAGGATGCCGCCCGCTATGCAAATCAGCGCATTCAATTCGGCAAGCCGATTGGCCACAATCAACTGATCCAGGAAAAGCTTGCGATGATGGCCATCAAGGTCGGCAACATGCGGAACATGGTATTGCGTGCCGCCTGGGACGAAGATCAGGGAATATCTCTGCGCACGAGCGCAGCCCTGTGCAAGTTGTATTGCGCCAAAGCTGCTTTTGAGGTAATCGACGATGCCATGCAGGTCCAAGGCGGACTTGGATACACGGAAGCGCGCGTTGGTCGATTCTGGCGGGAAGTCCGGCAAGAACAGATTGGCGGCGGAACCAGCGAGATTATGATCTACGTTGCCGGTCGCCAAATCCTGAAGGAATTCAAGGATTAGCTTCTTGTAAAGACAGGGGCCCATTCAGTTTTTTCCGTTGAGTGGGGTAGTTGATTCGGTCTGCCATTGACGCCGGTCGAAACGGCGTGTTCCGATGAGACGTGTTGAACCGTGGCCCTGTTTTGCCGGTCGATGCAATTCTGCCGGAGATCATCGACTCCTTTCGTCGGCATCCTAACCTCGTGGTAGAAGCCCCGCCGGGCGCGGGGAAGACGACCCGCGTCCCGCCTGCGCTGCTCGGGACCACAGGCGGCGAAGTGGTTGTCCTTGAACCCCGCCGGATTGCCGCACGACTGGCAGCGCGTCGAGTGGCATGGGAGCTCGGCGAAGAGGTTGGGGAGACCGTCGGCTACCAGGTCCGATTTGAAGAAGCGGTTAGCCCGCGCACGCGCCTGCGATTTGTAACCGAGGGAATACTCACCCGGCGCCTGCTTTCGGACCCATCTCTAAAGTCTGTGACTACCGTCGTTCTGGACGAGTTCCACGAGCGTCACCTTGAAAGTGACCTCGCGCTGGCGCTGTTAAAGCGCTTGCAGCGGACGCGCCCTGACCTGCGAATCGTGGTGATGTCTGCGACCCTTGATGCCGATCCGATCGCGAAATTTCTTGGCGGTTGCCCAACGGTGCGCTCCGAAGGAAAGCTGTTTGAACTCGTGATCAAGCACCTGCCGTACTCGCCAAAGCCACTGGACGCCCAGGTGAGGGAAGCGCTGGAGCTACTGATCGCCGAGCAACACTCCGGAGACATACTGGCTTTCCTGCCGGGGACTGCGGAGATTCGTCGGGCGATGCGCGAGTGCGAGGGTGTAGCGCGGCGGGCCGCGTTGCTGATGTTACCTCTGCATGGGAGTCTCTCTCCCAAAGAACAGGATCGCGCCATAGCGCCCGCCGCACAACGAAAGCTAATTCTTGCTACGAATGTCGCGGAAAGCTCAGTGACGGTCGAGGGAGTAACAGCAGTCATCGACAGCGGATTGGCGCGCGTTGCGACTTATTCACCGTGGAGTGGGTTGCCAACTCTGCATGTAGGGCGTGTGAGCAAAGCCTCCGCCAAGCAAAGAGCCGGGCGGGCGGGGCGCACTGCGCCCGGACGCGTGCTGCGCCTTTACGCCGAGGAGGACTACCTACGTCGCCCGGAACACGATGCGCCCGAGATTGTGCGCAGTGACCTATCCCAGCTTTGCCTCGATTTGCGAGCCATGCAGATCGCGAATCCTAGTGAAATGGATTGGCTCGATGCGCCGCCCGAGGCCGCAGTCGAAAGGGCGGAGTTGCTGCTTGATCGCCTGGGAGTGACTCCGGGCATGGGGCAGCGGTTGGCGAGGTATCCGTTACCGCCTCGTCTGTCCCGGATTCTGACGGAGGCGATGGAGCGCGGCGTGGGCGACGACGGCTGCGTAGCGGCAGCGCTGCTTGGGTCGGGCGTTCAGATTGCAAAGAACGACCTCCTTTTCGCCATCGAGATGGAGCACGACTACCGTACGCTGCAGCATGTGGAGCAGCTCCGCAGAATTGCACGCCCGCCCAGACCGGTGCGTCATGACGACGATGCTCTGCTCAAGTCCGTGCTGGCGGGCTTCCCAGATCGCGTCGCACGGCTGCGGGCAGGTAAGCAGGTGCTGCTGTCGACGGGTGCATCGGCCGAGATTGAGGGCGAGACCCCCCAGTATGAGTTTATGGTTGCCGTCGATGCTGAAGACCGCAAGGACAAGCCGTTACCGTTGGTCCGTATGACTGCGCGCATTGAGCCAGAGTGGCTGATCGAACTGTTTCCAGATCGCGTGCGTGAGCATTCGAACGTGACGTGGAATAGGGTAGCTGAGCGCGTAGATGCAGTGAGCGCGCTGCTGTATGACGAGCTGGTGATTCAGGAATCGCGAGGTGCAGTGCCGGACGCGGAAGCTGCAGCGGAGTTGCTGGCTCAGAAGGCGATTGAAGTGGGCATCGCGCGCTTTGTCGACGTTGAGGCTCTTGACGATTTCACGGTGCGTGCGGAGTTTGCTGGTTTTGAGCCGCCAGATGCTTCGCAGGCGTTGCGGGATTTGTGTTCTGGGCTGCGGAGTTTTGCCGAGTTGAAATCTGCGGCGGTGGATTTAGTTTCCATGCTTGAACAGAAGGCGGGTACGCGACGTCTCAATGAGATTGCCCCTGCACGCATCCGCCTGCAGAATGGACGTCAGACAAAAGTTCACTATGAACGCGGCAAACCACCGTGGATCGCATCCCGCCTGCAGGATTTTTTCGGTATGCGCGACACTCCACGAATTGGGCCTGAGCGCACGCCAGTGGTCGTCCATCTGCTCGCCCCGAATCAGCGGGCGGTGCAGACCACGTCGGATCTGGCAGGTTTTTGGGAGCGGCTCTATCCGCAGGTACGTCGGGAATTGATGCGGCGCTATCCGAAGCACCTCTGGCCGGAGCGGCCATGAGTCTGGCTTCCGATCAGCAAGACAAGTATGGGCAACCTGCCTGCGTTGAAGTTACTGATTCCCATTCAAGCCAAAGGACGGCTTGAATGGGCACATGACTGCGGTTAGTGATCGAGTATCTTGGCGATATTCAGTTTACGTAATTCGTTGGAGAATTCCTCCAGCGCGGAGAGTGCGCGGCCTGCGTCACTGTCTGGATTAGGCAGTTTGCCGTTACGCTCCTTGTATCCCTTTACCGTTTCGCACAGCCGCTCGAGTTCGTCGAGGGCTGCCTGAAGCTTCATGTGCGTCATATCATGCCTCTATGTTTCCGCGAAGTCAGTCTGGTTCTCGTCCATACGCGAGAGCGTTAGACGCGAGTGTCGAAGCACTGACGCTTTCTATCTACTGCTCTTTCAGCTTTAACTTGCTCTTGTTTTCTTCGAGAAACTCGCGCAGGTCTTGTGACTTCTCCAAAAGCCGAACCCACTGTTCGTAGTACAGGGTGACTGGGAAGCGGCCAAGTCCGTAGACGCTGACGCCGCCCTTATCGCTGACCTTGAAACTCATGGTGCCGGTTCGTGCCTGTTTGGATTCCAGTTCCGCAAGTTTTGCTTTCAATTCTTCGTAACTTGGCTCGGTCATGAAGTGCACTCTCCTCTAATGCCGTATTGTAGACCACCGCGAGTAGGCGTGCCCTTTCGAAAGACCTCCTAACCCTCATTCTGTGCCGTTGAGGCGAGGGCTTTTGCACCTTCGCGCAGCTTATACTTCTGCAATTTTCCGGTCGAGGTCTTGGGCAGTGGTCCGAAGATCACGGTTCGAGGCACTTTATAGTGAGCCAGGTTCTCGCGACAGAAGGCGATGATATCCTCTGCCGTTGTTAGGTCTCCGTCCTTCAGGGTGATGAACGCACAGACCGTTTCGCCCCACTTTTCGTCGGGTCGTGCGACCACGCCAGCCTCAAGAATTGCAGGATGCCGATAGAGCACGCTTTCCACTTCGATGGTTGAGATGTTTTCGCCGCCCGAAATGATAATGTCCTTGAGCCGGTCTTTCACTTCTATATAACCGTTCGGATGCATCACGCCAAGGTCGCCGGTATGAAACCAACCACCGTCAAATGCTTCCTGGGTTGTCCGCGAATTCTTTAGGTAGCCGCGCATGACGGTGTTGCCCCGCATGAATATCTCGCCCATAGTTCTTCCATCGTTCGGCACTCGGTCAAGAGAACGAGGATCACCCACCATCACACCCTCCAGGGTCAGGTAAGGCACACCTTGGCGAGCTTTGTAGACGGCCTGTTGCGCCGGAGGCAGTTCGTTCCACTCGGTTTGCCAGGCGCACACGGTCACCGGGCCGTAGACTTCGGTCAGTCCATATACATGCGTGACCTCAAAGCCAAGCGATTGCATCTTCTCAATTATCGCCGCTGGAGGCGCAGCTCCGGCAGTCATAACCTGCACGGTTCGCGGTAACTCGCGCCTGCTTTCGGGCGGCGCGTTCACCAGCATTCCCATTACGATGGGCGCGCCGCACATGTGGGACACTTCAAGATCGGCGATAGCGTCGTACATGCCCTTGGCCGTTACTTGCCGCAGGCAGACGTGGGTGCCCGCCATGGCGGTGATCGTCCACGGGAAGCACCAGCCATTGCAATGGAACATCGGCAGGGTCCACAGGTAAGTAGGGAAGTGAGGCATCGCCCACGTAAGTGCGTTGCCAATCGCGTTGAGGTACGCGCCGCGATGGTGATACACAACTCCCTTCGGATTGCCGGTGGTTCCCGAGGTGTAATTCAGCGAGATTGCCTGCCACTCGTCGGCCGGTAATTCCCAGGCGAATTCTGGGTCGCCCTCCAACAGAAATTCCTCATAGTTCAACTGGCCGAGCAAGGTGCCACCTTTGCCGGATGGGTCGTCGATGTCAATGACCAGTGGTTTATCCGGCATACGCTCCAGTGCCTTGCCAATGACGGCGGAGAATTCCGTATCGGTGATCAAGACCTTGGTTTCGCTGTGCTGCAGGATAAACGCGATGGATTCGGCATCGAGGCGTATGTTCAGCGCATTGAGAACCGCGCCCGCCATTGGCACTCCGAAGTGGGACTCCAGCAATTCCGGTATGTTTGGCGACATTACGGCTATGGTGTCGCCGATTCCGATGCCACGCCGCCTCAGTGCCGACGCCAACCGCACACAGCGTTCGTAGGTTTGCAGCCAGGTACGCCGCAAGTCTCCATGAACCACCGCCGTACGGTCCGGGTACACTGCTGCGGTTCGCCGTATAAAGGACAGCGGCGACAGAGCCACGTAATTCGCTGCGTTCTTGTCAAGATTGAGTTCGTAAGGATTCTGAGCCATCGTTCACCTCAGTGCCCCGTGGGCTGGTGCACGAGATTACGTCAGCTAAGCCCCGATGTCAAAAAGTCCCGCCTGAAATTGCGACAAAGCCTGCAGAAGTACATGGGTAAACTCTTCTGCCGCATTACTCTCGTTGTGCGGACAGTGCGCTCCGGCTTCGATCATCCGAATCCGAGCGGACGGGAGTGCATTTTGCACTGTCTCGAGCTCGCCTGGGTCGGTTCGCGGGTCGCGGGCGCCATGGATGATCACCGTGGGAACCAGCAGCTCGCCGAGCCTGCCGTTGAAGAGATCTTCCGTGCCGGAATCCGCCATTTTTGCGATTTCCAGCCAAGTGCTTCCCTCGGTTTGCACCAGTTCCCGCCAGTAATCTTCTCCGTGTTCGTGGGCTAGCACGGACGAGACGCGCTCTCCAAAACCTTCGGGCGCAGCGACCATGTCTTCAAAGAAAGAACGGGAGTTCACTTTACGCCGTGAGTAGTGGAATGCTTCCAGAATCAGTCCTCGACAGCGCTCCGGCGCCATTAATGCCATCCATGCTGCGATCACAGATCCATCGCTATGTCCCCAGAACACCGCATCCGGAATTCCGAGCGCATCGAGAAAGCTGAGAGTTTCCTGAGCGGCACGTACATGGAAGTCCCCGCCAAATTTGGCAGGTTTTGTGGAAAGACCATAGCCGCTCCGGTCGGGGATGAGAACGCGATGGCTCTTCAACGCTGGCAGCTCCCTGTTGATGGGGAAAATATGATAGCCCCACCCCCCGTGCAGGAAAATGAGTGGCGCTCCCGATCCATATTCCCGGTAGTGAATTTCCGCCGTGCCTTGCGCAAGCGGAGAGTTTTCGAGGGCTACAAAAGGCACGATTTACCTCCCTGCGGGATTTCCTGATTTTTCCAATGCTAACCAGAGGGGTTGCCATCAAGCGGCAGCGAAAACCGGCGCTCAAAAGACAGTTTAGTCTCTCTCCCTGTCCGCAAGGTACAATACCTACTCTTAGGGTTCAGCTAATGGATTGCTTGTGAAACGGGGAGTGTAATGTCTAAGTCTCTTGACTGGCCGCAGGCGCATCCGCTGCGACGCGGCCGGTATCTTCTTCTGATTTTCGTTATTCTTGCCGCCATCGTTGTTGTTGGCCGTGCGGTGCTGTCGTACTACGTGGACGTACTCTGGTTCGGATCGCTCGGCTATGGAGACGTATTCTGGAAGGCGCTGACCCTTAAGTGGGTGGTCTTTGCAGCGTTCTTCGTGGCGACGTTCGTAGTTGTGTACGGCGCGTTTCTGGCTCTGAAGCGGTCGTGCGTCAACGAATTGCCCAAAAGTCACACAGTTTACATCGGCGGACAACCGGTGCAGTTGCCGGTCGATTCGGTGCTGCGTGTCATCGGACCCGGCGGTTCGCTTGTCATCGCTGGGTTGACGGGCGTCGGCATGATGGAATCGTGGCCGACCCTTGCCCTTTATTGGAACGCACCCAAAGCCATGGGCAGCGTGGTGGATCCAGTTTTTAGCCAGCCACTGAATTTTTATCTGTTCGCGCTCCCTGCGTGGCAGCTTATCTCTGGCTGGCTGCTTTCACTGGCTGTGATTGCCTGCGCAATCGCAATCTTCTTTATCCTTATTACGGGCAGCACAAGGGCTCTCGCTGGACAGAATGAGCGTTATATACCCTTGCCCTGGCGCGGATTCTCCATTGCCTTTGCGTTCTTGTTGCCACTGGTTGCGGCGCGCTTGTATATAAGCCGCTTCGAGAAATTGTTCGAGGATCATACAATTTTCGGCGGTGTTACATACGTCGATGCGCACGTCACGCTTACCGGTCTTCTCATTGTTTGCGCGGCGCTCATCATCGGCGCGGTGCTTGCGGCCGTTAATGCCATGTCTGTGCTGCCGCGCGGGCGTCAGTTAGTTGTCGCGATTCTCCCCGCCGTGGTCTGCTATCTTGCCCTTCAGGCAGTCGTCTGGTATGTAGGCAGCTTCATCGTGAAGCCAAATGAATTGGTTCGCGAACAGCCCTACATTGGCAACAACATCGCGATGACGCGGCAGGCCTATGGATTGGACAAGTTCGTCCAACGTGAATTTCCCGCTGAGACAACTGTAGAGGCGGCAGATGCGGCAAACAATCAGCCTACGCTTCAAAACATCCGACTGTGGGACTGGCATGCACTGCAGGATACGCTGCGTCAGATTCAGGAAATCCGAACCTACTATGACTTTCCTGATATCGACATTGACCGTTATGAAATCGACGGCACAGTTCGCCAGGTGATGCTCGCCACGCGCGAACTAAACGTCGACAAACTTCCTGAGAGCAGCCGCAACTGGATCAATGAGAAGTTGATTTATACCCACGGCTACGGCATCACGATGAACCCGGTGAATGGGTTCACGCCTGAGGGACTGCCGACGCTGATTCTTAGCAACATGCCGGTTCAGAGTACGGTTCCCAGTCTGAAGGTAACGCGACCGCAGATCTATTTCGGAGAACTGACGAACACCGATGTATATGTGAAGACGAAGCAGAAGGAATTCGACTACCCGCAAGGACCGAGCAATAGCGTTACTTCGTACGAGGGTAACGGCGGCATCGTTCTGGGAGGTTTCCTGCGCCGCATGATCCTCGCATTCGACCGCGGCGATCTGGCAAAGCTTCCGTTCAGTGACGACGTGAATCAGGATAGCCGGTTGCTGATGAAGCGCAATGTGCGAGACAGGGTAGCGACACTCGCGCCGTTCCTCACCTTCGAGAAGGACCCCTATATCGTGCTGGGTGACGATGGCCGGTTGTCCTGGATCATCGATGCGTTTACGGTTTCAGACACCTATCCGTACGCGAGCCACTACCGTCTTGCCGACCACAGCCTGATTAACTATCTGCGGAACAGCGTCAAAGTCGTTATCGATGCATACGACGGCACAACGACGTTTTACGTGTTCGACAAAAACGATCCGATCATTGCAACTTATCGCAGTATCTTCCCGAGTCTATTCAAGGATGCGGCCGCAATGCCTCCCGGGCTGCGCAAACACGTGCGCTACCCCGAGATGTTGCTCAAACTGCAGGCGGAGGTATATGGCCTCTATCACATGACAAACGAGGGGGCGTTCTACAACCGCGAGGATCTTTGGACAGTCGCCACTGAGGTCGGCATGGCCCAAGGTGGGCAGCAAACTACACAGACGATACAGCCGAACTTCGTTCAGATGAAGCTGCCGGGCGAGACGGGAGTGGAGTTTGTGGAGATCTTGCCGTTCACGCCGGCCAACCGAAACAATCTGATTGGCTGGATCGCAGGGCGCAGTGACGGTGAGCATTACGGTAGCTCTGTGGTCTATAACTTCCCCAAAACCAGGTTGGTTGACGGACCGTTGCAGATTGAGGCACGCATCGACCAGAACGCACAGCTTTCAGGACAGCTGTCGCTCTGGAATCAGCAAGGGTCACATGTACGTAGAGGAACTCTGCTGGTGATTCCAATTGGAAAGGCCCTCTTGTACGCGGAGCCGATTTATCTACAGGCCGAGCGAAGCCCGATGCCAGAGTTGCGTTTGGTAGTGCTTGCCCTGCAGGACCGGCTCGCCTACGGATCGACTTTCGAGTCAGCGTTGACAGGACTTTTCGGTGGTGCGGTGTCTTCAACAACAGCCTCTGCCACTTCTGCGGAGCCGGTCCGAGCCGCTGCGGCATCCCCTGGCACGCCGCAACCTGCGGAGAATATCAATTCGCTCATTACCGAAGCCTCAAGAAGCTTTGCGGACTACCAGCGGTTAACGGCAGAAGGCAAATTGGGTGAGGCAGGTCAGAAACTTGAACAGTTGAAGCACGCAATCGAGAAGCTGAACTCGCGTCAGAAATAGTTTTCTGCCGCGCTTCCCACTTAGTTAGATCGCCGCAAGGTTTCCTGAAAAAGGGCCTTGCGGCTTGTGGTTTAAGATGGGTCATTCTGTCCGATCATTAGCAGCCTTAGTAGATCCATTCGCCCCGGTTCTGCCCGCAGCTTCGATCTGGGCCTATTTCGATCAGGGTAGGCCTTGACCGGTACTTGTGATTTGGACAGTGCAGGGGTTCTTCGCTTCGCTCAGGAAGACCCTCTTCTGGAAGAAGTACTCGGACGCCTGGGTCTGTCCGGAGCTTTAGGTGCAAGACCTTCGTCACTCATTCGCGTCGTGATTTCCGTTGTGACGTCCATACCGTCGTGTCAAGATGACGGGGCCAATGTCCCGTCAGTCGACCTTCCGGAAAACTCGCTCATGACCCTTCTTAACGCTCTTTCGATGCGCAGGAAGCTGCTGCTACCGCCGATGGTCGCAGTCGTTTTGATGATCTTGTCCTCAGTGATTATTTACCAGCAAGTTCGGCAACAGCGCCTGGCGCTTGAGTCGATCTATCATGAGCGAATCCCCGCAATGAGGGTCGCGGTCGATGCCGACCGTACCATCGCCGGTGCCCATGCCAATGCATATAAAGTGCTGGCGATGATGGACTCTAACTTCCCGGAAAACCAGATCAGCGCGGCGTCAAATTCAATCAAAACGGACCTGGAATCGGTTGGCAAACAGCTTAAGGCTGCCACAGCGATGCCTGGAATCGACGCCTTGGAGCGGGACCGGTTGAACAAGGCGGCGAACTCCGTTGTCGATTATCAGAAGAGCCTTTTCGACGCCATGGATATCGCCACGGTTCAGGTTTCGATGGCCACGGCCTACATGTCGAAGGCCCAGACAAAATATGAAGATCTCTCGGCCCAGCTCAAGAACCTGTGTGCCGTTGAGGATCAACATAGCAATACCGCCTACCAGCATGCGGAAACCATCGCCAGTCGTGCCACGATCACCTTAGTTGTTGTGCTTTTTCTGTCGGTGGCTCTTTCGATCATCGTTGCGCGGTATGTGAGCTCCCGTATTGTGAGATCGCTTGAGGCGTTGAAAGCGGCTACTGCGAGATTGAGCGAGGGCGATTTGTCGCTTGAGGCCGCAGTGAGTCAGCCAAGTCGCCGGTCGGCCAGGTACCCCGCTTCGGCGGAGGCCGCCGGAATCGATCTCACCAGCAAAGACGAGATTGGCGATCTCGCGCGGTCCTTTTCCAGCATGGTTTCTTACCTGAAAGAAATGGCTGCAATTTCTGAGTTCATTGCCGAGGGCGACCTCTCCCACAGAGTGGAACCGCGTTCGGCTCGCGACACACTGGGGCGGGCCTTTGCCCGGATGACGGATGGGTTGAGCGTTCTTGTTCGCGAGGTACGGGAAAGTGGAGCTGAAGTGGCGTCTGCATCCTCGCAGGTCGCAGAGGCTTCTGGGGCCTCTGCTCGAGTCAGCGCGCGGAGTTCATCCGCAATTGAAGATGTCACGAGCACGATGCACGAGATGAACGTCAACACGCAATCAGTGGTACGCCACACCCAGACACAGGTTTCCAGCGTGCGGGAAACATCTGCCTCTATCGGCCAGATGATCGCCAATATCGAGCGTGTCGCTGCGAATTCCAAAGTGCTCATGGATATTGCCGCGCGATCGCGCCACGAGGTTGAGGCGGGCCTGAAGACCATGACACAGGCTAATGATGGGTTAAACCGTATCAATATCTCTATCCGGTCCTCAGCCGAGATTATTGATGTGCTGGGGGAACGAGCCAATGAGATCGGAAAGATCGTGGAAGTAATCGACGAACTCGCCGACCAGACAAATCTGCTTGCATTGAACGCGGCAATTGAGGCGGCCCGGGCGGGCGAGCATGGACTAGGTTTTGCGGTGGTAGCCGACGAGGTTCGCAAACTTGCCGAAAAATCTGCCCATGCCACCAAGGAGATTGCGACGCTGATTCAAAGCATCCAGAAGCAGGCCCTCGAAGGCGTTACGAACATGGAACGCAGCACCAGCATTGTGGATGATGGTCTGAAACTCGGGACGGAACTGAATGCGGCGCTCACGAAGATCTCGCAGGTGGTCGCTGAGGTACATAAATTTGCCAGCGAAATCGGCGCTGCCACAAATGAGCAGTCGCAGGGATCCACCCTGATCGTTCACGCCACATCTCGTCTGAACGAGATCACGGGGGAGATCACCTCATCCATTGAAGAACAGGCGACAGGTTCCCAGGCTGTGGTGAAGGCAATGGACGATATGCGGATCCTCGTGAGGGAATCTTCAGCTGGTTCCACGAGCCTTGCGGCCTCCGCGGCGCAGATGTCCCATATGTCGGAAAACCTACTGAAAGTCATGGACGGTTTCAGATTGCAAAATGCGGATGAAAAGTACGCGTTGCGAGCAGATTCCACACCCGCCGCACTGCTCGCCACAAACTCGCGGGCCTACAGCGCAGACGCTGCAAGGAGGCAGTAAAGAAGGGGATGTGCGGGAATTATTGCGGTTGAGGAGTCTTGCCTTCCCCGGCTTGTAAATATGACTCGATTGAGTCCTCCAGTTGCATCAGCACGGCATCGTTCAGTTTGTTCAGGTCCAACAAAAGATAACTGAGATCTGCAGACAACAGGTTCTCGTAAATCACGTTATTAATTACCTGCGCTATAACCCGCTGTTTCTCCACCATTAGCCTGAGAGAGTATTGTTGCCGTCGTCGGACTTCCCCGCGAAGTTTGGCGGAGTGCTGCAAGGGGGCACTGCTTTTGGTTGGAAGCTCCGAATCGAGGTGGTCGGCAAGCTCCATAATCATGCGTTCGAGCGTGTCAAGCAGGCCCTCATCCGAGAGCGACAGTGCAGCCAACTCCGGCGTTGCCTTTATGTTGACGAGTGAGCGAGACAGAATCGTGCCGATGTTATTCCGCAGGATTGCCGAGAGCCGCTGCATCGGGGGAGTAGGGCGTGGAGTCCGTTCCTCCAACTTGCGGTTGATCAATTCGATCATTTTCGGAATATCCGACGGCTTGGTCAGGTAATCGTCTACCTGCTGGCGCAAAGCTTGTAATGCTGTTTCGAACGCAGGGAAACCAGTCAAGATCAAGTTGACGCATCGCGGGTTCATCTTGCGCATGGTATGAACCACGGTAAACCCGTCTGCAATGTGGCCCATGTTCAAGTCAGAGATCAGCACATCGAAGCGCTGCTCTGACGTGATGATGCTGAGTGCCTCAGGAACTGTACTGGCTGTCGTAACTTCATACCCATGAAACTTGAGAACCATGGGAAGCGTTTCTAAAATTCCTGGGTCATCATCAACACACAGTATCCGAGCACTTGGCACGGCACGCCCTTTCAGCAACACAGAGTAGATGACGTTGTGTTGCTCCTGGGTTGTCTTGAATTGAGCCGATCAGATTGTCAAAGTGCTGCCACTCGCCGCTGCACCAGCAAAAAGTAGAGCGCTACCAGAATCAGCAGCAACCCGTTCATGCCTAATACCACGGGCGCGGTGAAGACAGGCACGAGCCAACCTGAAAGCAGATTTCCCAGGGGCATGCCTCCGCGAAATGCACAGTTGTAGACGCTCATCACCCTCCCGCGCATTTCATTGGTAACGATCAACTGCACCAGCGAATTCACGGTGGCAAAGGCGGACATCATCGAAGCTCCCACAATCGCCAGCATGGCATAACTGAGAGGCAATGATCTCGAGAGCGAAAACCCTGCGATCCCCGCGCCCAGGCAGATCAGCATTGTGATCGCCACCCGTCCCTTATTGTGTATATTGCCTCGGCCGGCGACCATCAGTGACCCGCAGATAGAGCCGATTCCCATCAATGAAAGCAGGTTTCCATAGACTGCCGGGCCGCGATGAAAGATGTCTTTGACGAACACCGGAATATAGGTGCGCATAGGCATGCTCAAGGCGGTCATGCAGAACGCCATTACGATTAGCGCCTCCATGGAGTTCTGCTTGCGTACGAATTTGATGCCCTGCTTCATGCTGCTCAACATCGACTCGCTGGTGCTTTCCGGCAGGAATCGAGTCGAGATGATCAAGAGAGAGATGATTGGCGCCAGGAAGGAAACAGCATTCAGTCCAAAACACCACTTTTCGCCCAACTTTGCCAGCGCCTGTCCGGCAAGTGCTGGCCCAATGGTCACTGCCAAATTGAACTGGATCGAGTTCAGCGCGATTGCGTTTGGCATGTCCTCCCGGTCGACCAGAGTCGGGATGAGCGCCTGGTAGGCCGGTCCGCCAAAGGCCTGGGCCAGACCGGAAATGAACGAGAGGCAGAGTATCTGCCATACATGTATCAATCCGGTTGCCACCAGCACCGTGAGTATCGCCGCGTTCGCCATTTGCACGTACTGGGAGACGAGGAGAATCTTCCGTCGTTCGATGCGGTCAGCCACAACACCGCCGATGAGCGAAAAAAGGAAGATAGGAATACCGGCGAGAAACTGATCCAATGCGAGCAGACGGGCCGAATGGCTCAGTCGATAGATGAGCCAGCCCTGCGCCACGATCTGCATCCAGGTGCCAATGCTGGACATACAGGCACCGAACCACATCAGGCGGAAGTCCCGATAATGAAATGCTTTGAATACCCGTCGAAACGTTGAACTATCCATGTGCTCCGCGTGTCTCTGACGTCTTAATCTATCTTCGCACGAGCACACACCTTCGGTGCAACCGGTTCACGCCGGGAGATTGGCTGTGGCGGCAAGGAATGGGGTAGTCTGGAAGGCCAGACGAACTCGCGGGCCTAGGCTGCTATTTTGGCGGCATCACTCTTAATCACAGGTTCCACATTGATGTGGCAGCATGCCCGTCCACGCCCGAGGCTTGGCCCGATAAGGCGGGTGAGGCTTTCGAGCATAGCGCTCAAATCCTTGGGCTCAGTTTCCTTCAGATTGATTGTGATTTCCAAGTTGAAGCGCACGCTATTCTGCCCATTCTCGGGTCGAGCGGCCTCGTGGGCCTGCAGGGTACCACCCACAATTCGAGCGATATTCAAGAGTGAGCGGCTTCCGCAAACAACACATTCATTGAATCGGCCGTCAGTAACGCACTCACAGTCAACACACAAGACTGCGCTTTGCAGGGGAACTACGTCTGAATCCGCTTGTCGCTTGGCTTCCAAATGCATGGGTCACCGCCGGCGAGAATCCGCCCGCTAATGAGAAGGTGTTCGCACGGTTGAGCGTTGCCCAACTGTTTTTCCCGTCGAAGTTTTAGCAGAAATTCAGTTGATCGGAGCGGAGTCGGCGTAGATCACACGCGCATTGCTTGCTCTATTCCGAATCAGCGCCGGGAAGGGCAAGGCTCCCTCGAGTAAATGCACGGCCGCCCGAACAGCCGGAACATAATTGCGCGTCTCCAACGGCAGTCGGCGGCCACGACTCATGGTTTCAAAATCTCGTGCTCCGTGCTGCATCGCACGCTGGACCGTTCCTTCCCCTGCGTTGTAGGCCGCGAAAGCCAGGTCCCACTCCCCGAATTGCGCGTGCAAGTCACGCAGATAGCGGGCGGCTGCACGCGTGGATTTTGCAACATCTGTGCGTTCGTCCAGAGCGGGTGTCACTACCAGACCATAGCGCCGCGCGGTCTCTGGCATGAACTGCCATATACCCAGCGCGCCCTTGGGGGAAATGGCCGTAGGTCGTCCACCACTCTCGACTAACACCAGGGCGGCGACATCGACGGGAACACCTGCCTCATGCAGGATCGGGTCCAGCGTCGGCCTGAGCAACCCAACCCGTTCAACCGCGCGCCGGACGTTATCTTGCTGCCCGTCCCAATAACGCTCGGCGAACTGACGCAATCCACGGTCCTCAGGATGGCCTGTGCTCACCTCCGCAGCCTGCCGCTGTGTTTCAGGCGCAGGCCGCTCCGCAGTAGCGATGATGCTGTCTGCGGCCCCGCTCAGCGCCTGATGGTAAGCGGAAAACGCATCTTCTACCGAGGCAGCAGGGACCGAATAGCGCGCTGTCTGCGTCCACGCTGGCATTGCCAATAGAAGCGAAAGCAGCACCCCTCCAAACTGTATCCGCTTATACATGGGCGTCTTCCGGCACTAGTTGCTGTTGGGCTTCTTCCTTCTTCAAAGCCGGCTTCACCTCATAGTTCCATTTCCAAATGGCGAAGACCGGCGGATAAATGATCAGCTCCATTAAGAACGATGTCAGAATGCCGCCGATCATTGGGGCCGCGATTCGCTTCATAACATCTCCCCCGGCCCCGACTGACCACATGATAGGCAGCAAGCCAAAGAGCATGCAGGCCACAGTCATCACCTTCGGCCGGAGTCGTTTGACGGCACCCACGACGATCGCTTCGCGAAGATCATCCCAACTGCGCATCTGGCCTTTGCTCACCGCATCGTGATAGGCGAGGTCGAGGTAAAGCAGCATGAACACAGCGGTTTCTGCGTCCACTCCGAGTAACGCGATCAGGCCCACCCATACTGCAATGCTCATGTTGTAGTGAAGCAGGTAGAGGAACCAGACGGCGCCGATGGCGGAGAACGGCACGGCCATCAGGATAATCAGCGTCTTTACCACCGACTTGGTGTTGAAATAAAGCAGCAGGAAAACTACGAATAGCGTAATCGGCAGAACAATTTTCAGCTTCTCCTTTACGCGCTGCATCGATTCATACTGGCCGCTCCACTCGAGCTGATAACCGGCGGGAATGCTGACTTTTTCCCGGACCGCCTTCTTCGCAGCCTCTACATAGCTGCCTATATCGCGCCCGCTTACATCGACGTAAACATATCCACTCAGACGGCCATTCTCGTCGCGGATCATGCCCGGCCCGGTCTTCAGCGAAATCGTGGCGAGTTGGCCAAGTGGGATCTGCGGACCACCGGGCGTGGCGACGAGCACACGCTCGAGTTTGTCGACGTCGCTGCGGTAGTCGCGCAGGTAACGAACGTTTACTGAGTAGCGCTCGCGCCCTTCGACGGTGGTTGTTACCTCTTGCCCACCGACGGCAGCCATAAGGACGTCGTTTGCGTCGTCGATGCTGAGACCGTAGCGGGCAAGTTGGTCACGCTTGAGGTCGAAGTCAAGGAAGTACCCGCCCGTGGTCCGCTCAGCGAAAACGCTGGTTGTACCCGGAATGTCTTTGAGCGCCTTCTCAACTTGCTCGCCAACCTTTTGAATCTCTCCAAGATCGGAGCCGAGCACCTTGACCCCGAGCGGTGTGCGGACGCCGGTTGTAAGCATGTCGATGCGTCCCTTGATCGGCATTGTCCAGGCATTGGAGAGGCCGGGCATCGTCAGAGCCTCATTCAGTCCGCCCGGACCGTAGATCAATTCCTGGGTCGATTTGTGGTCGGGCCAAAAGCGGCCGAGCGTACTCTGCATCCAGCCTGGCGCCACTTTGGAGTACCAGCGCCCCTGCTTCGGCCAGTTCGCTTGCGGCTTCAGAACAACAAGCGTCTCCATCATTGAGAAAGGCGCCGGATCGGTCGAGCTTTCCACGCGTCCTGCTTTGCCAAAGACGCGCTCCACTTCCGGGAAGCCCTTGATGATTTTGTCCTGAACCTGAAGCATTCTGGATGCCTCGGTCACCGAGATTCCGGGCATGGTACTGGGCATGTACAACAGCGTGCCTTCATCCAAAGGAGGCATGAATTCCGAACCTAGTTGGAAGAACACCGGCACGGTCAGAGCCATTGCGATGAAGGCTGTGCAAATCGTCTTCCACTTATGTTCGAGGACGAATTCCACCACTGGATGGTAGAGCTTCATCATTGGACGGCTGATGGGATGGTCGTCTTCGCTGTGAATCTTGCCAACCAGGATCCCATTCACGATCCGCGCCAGCCACGCAGGCCGGATCTTGTATGGGTCCATGCGCGTGAACAACAGTCGCATGGCAGGATCGAGAGTTATAGCCAGCACGGCAGCAATCGCCATGGAGAAGTTCTTGGTGTACGCAAGTGGCTTAAACAGCCGCCCTTCCTGCGCTTCTAACGTAAAGATTGGAATGAATGACACTGCAATCACGAGCAGTGCGAAGAAGCTGGGACCACCGACCTCCTTAACTGCCGAGATCACAACATTGTGGTAATCGCCCGGACGGCCTTCGGCATTCCAGTGCTCAAGTTTCTTGTGAGTCTGTTCGACAACCACCACCGCCGCATCCACCATAGCGCCGATCGCCACGGCCATGCCGCCCAGAGACATGATATTGGCGGTCATTCCCGATAGTTGGATAGGGATGAACGCGAGAATGATCGTGATCGGAATTGTGATGATTGGAATGATGGCGCTGGGGAAGTGCATCAGGAAGATCAGGATGACCACACTGACGATCACGAGTTCTTCGATCAGCGTGTGCTTCAGGTTCTCTACCGAACGATCGATCAGGTCTGAGCGGTCGTAGGTATTCACGATCTTGAGGCCCTTCGGCAGAGTCGGCTCAATGTCCTTGATTTTCTGCTGAACGCGCTCGATCACCTTCTGCGCATTTTCTCCAAAGCGCATGATGACTACGCCGCCGACGGTTTCGCCCTGTCCATCCAGTTCGCCAACGCCTCGACGCATATCGGGACCATAGGTGACCGTGCCGATGTCGCGAATCAGTACGGGCGTGCCGGTTTGCGGGTTGTACATGACAACGATCTGGCCAATGTCATCGAGCGTCTTGATGTAACCTCGCCCGCGAACCATGTATTCGCGGCCGGTCATTTCCACTAACCGAGCGCCTACGTCGTTGTTGCCTTTCTGAACTGCCTGGACAACTGTGTTGATCGGAATCTTGTAGCCGAGCAACTTGTTGGGATCGACATTTACCTGGTATTGGCGGACAAATCCACCGAGCGGCGCGACTTCGGCAACCCCCGGTATTGATTGCAAGGAATATCGGAGATACCAGTCCTGGTAGCTCCGCATCTGATCCATGCTGTAATGCCCGGAGGTGTCAACCAACGCATACTGATAAATCCAGCCAACGGCGGTGTCATCTTTTGCCAACTCGACGTTCACACCTTTTGGCAGCTTTGGAACCACTGAGCTGAGATACTCCAGCGTGCGTGAACGCGCCCAGTAGAGATCCGTGCCCTCTTCAAAAATGATGTACACATACGAGTATCCGAAATCGGAGAAGCCTCGAATGTCCTTCACCTTAGGCAGGCCCAGCAGGGCCGAGGTGATGGGGTAGGTTACCTGGTCCTCCATAATGTCCGGGCTGCGATCCCAACGCGAATAGACGATGACTTGGGTGTCGGACAGATCCGGGATGGCGTCCAGTTTCGTGTTCTTCATCGAGTGCACGCCGAAGGCCACGGCGACGCCGACGAAAAGGAACACCATGTACTTGTTCCTCGCGCAGATTTCAATCAGGCGATCAATCATTGCTGGGACTCCCTCACCAACTGGGCCAGGTCGTGAATCACACCGCCATTTTCGGCGACGAATGCTTCCGCCACCTTGCGGTCGGCGAAGGCAAAGGTACCCGGCGAGCAGCGGTCGAACGCCATCTGATCGGTATGTTTCATCTCACCCATATTGGCCATGTCGTGCTCGCATGCGACAACGCGGCTTCCGTCCACAAACCAGGCGCGCTGCGGGTCCAACCTCTTGCTGGTGGGATAGTCAGTCACGTCGATAAACTTTACTGGCTTATGCTCCTGCCGGCCTTCGGTCAAGGCGCAATGCGCGCAACACACGTCGCGGCGATGGCCTCCAATCTCGACAACCACGTGTGCTTCTGGCTTGATGTGACGCGAGCAGATACTGCAAAGTTCCGCGGAGCGCCGATGCATGAGCCAATAACCACCTGCATAAAGCGTGCAAAACACCAGGACTGCCAGGGCTCCATAGATGGAAGCTTTCTTGGCCATAATTCGCTCCTTAGTTCTTCATTTCGGTCATGGCGCTCTTCAACTGGCTTTCAGAGTCGACCAGAAAGTTGCCGGAGGTAACAATTGTGTCGCCGGGTTTCAGCCCAGACAGAACAACAACCTTGCCGTCCAACTTCGCACCCATCTGAATGTTGCGCGGCTCAAATACTCCGCCGTCATGGACCAGAAACACATATTGCTTATCGCCCGAGTCCATCACCGCTTCTTGTGGCACCAAAATCTGGGTTCCATAGTTGATCTTTAAATCCACATTGGCCAGCATCTGCGGCTTCAGTTCGAACTTGGGATTCTGGCACTCAATCCGAACCTTGACTGTGCGGGTCACGGGGTCGACCGTGGGATTGATGTAAGTGACCTTGCCGGCATACGTTTTGCCTGCGTAGTAGCTCAGATGCATCTCCACATTCTGCCCCACCTTGACGTATGGCACTTCGTACTCATACACGTCAGCGACTACCCATACCTTTGATAGGTCCGTGACTTGATAGATATCCATGTCCGGTGTAACTGAAGTTTGTGGGAATGCTTTGCGATCGGTTACAAAGCCCTCCACCGGCGAATAGAACGTCAGGGTGCGGCTGACTTCGCCGCTCTCATCCAGTTTCCTGATTTGCGCGTCAGTGATATCCCAAAGCCTGAGGCGCTCGCGGGCGGAGCGCAGCAATGCCTGTCCACCTGATGAGACTTCCTTGAATTCGGATGTCCCGAGACTTCTCTCGCCACGCTTGGCAATAAGGTATTCCTCTTCGGTTGCCACCAAGTCAGGGCTATACAGGGTAAACAAGGGTTGCCCCTTCTTTACCAATTGGCCCACGTAGTTAACGTAAACCTTATCGATGAAGCCGCTGATTTTTACATGAACATGCTCAACCTTGGTTTCATCGGCAATGACTTGACCTGTGGTGCGTACCGAACGCATAAGAGATTCTCGCGTTACAGTCGATGTCCGCACACCGATAAGTTGCTGCCGGTCAGGCGCAATCTTCACAGTTCCTGCAACCACGGTGGCCGCGTCCTCGTCAGCGTACTTAGGGACGAGATCCATGCCACAATCTGGGGCGATACCAGCCTTACTCGCCTTGTATGCCGGATGCATCGGGTCATACCAGTAAAGGATTTTGCGTTCGCCGGACGAAGCTGTTTTGCTCATAGCTCCGGTTGCGGATTGTGTATCATCGTCCGCGTACTTCGGCACAAGGTCCATGCCATCGGGAGCCTTGCCCGGTTTGTCATAATGATGCGCGACGTTCATCGCGTCATACCAGAAGAGGACCTTCCGTTCTGCCGGCGTGCCATTGGAGTTGGCTGAAGTCGAAGCAGCGTCCTGATGCCGGAAGTGGCCGATGATCCTGCTTCCATAGATGGTCCCAATCGCGATGACAACGATCATTAGGAGTATTCCTAAAGTTTTGCGAAGCATTGTTTTGCTCTCCTCGGCACGGCAGCGCCAATGATGGCGACATGAAGCTTGCTGAATATCTGATCGAGTGCTGCGATCCGTTGCATCACGGCTCCTTCTGCGGTGCAGGCACGTTGTCTGGTGTCTGGATTTGCGACGTCAAGTCGACTCCGACCATGCTTTCAATGCGCGCTAACGATGTCTGGTAATTCGCCAACTCGCGGTAGTAGTCGATCTCGTAGTTCAACACCATCGAAAAATTTCCGATGACGGTCAGGAAATCCGCAGTTCCCACTTGATATGAAGACATCGAGGATTCCAACGCAAGGGAAGACTGCGGAACGATGCCCTGCGAGAACAACCGTAATAACTCGTCGGAGGCTTTGGCTGCCAGGTATTGCTGTTTGAGTTCGAAGTTAAGTTCGTTCTGGCGATTGTGCTGGCTGTGTTCGGCGACAATCTGTTCCTCAGTGGCTTGTGCGACGGACTCACGTTGCTTGGTCTTGTAAAACACTGGAACATTGATCGTGAACGTCAGGCCATGCATGTCAGGCATATTGGGGCGCTGCTGGTACATGTAACCGACACTTAGGTCCGGATAGTAATCTTTCTGCGCCAGATTGATTGCAAGCTGGCTTCGCTGAACCATCTGCTTCTCGCGCTGCAACCCTGTGTCATTCTCGCGTGCCAACCTGTACAGATCCGCCAGAGAAAGAGTCAGAGCAGCCTGCTGCAGGCTTGCTGCCGGTGGCAATGGCGCCTCCGGATCACGCGCCAGCAGGGTGTTCAGGCGGGCCTGTGAGGTTCTGCGCTGCTGCTCCAGCACCGTCAGACGCTGCATCAGCAGTGAGATCTCCACCTGTGAGCGCAGAATGTCTTGTTGAATGCCTTTGCCGACGCGATACCGCGACTCAGAGATTTGCGATAACTTCTGCAAAAGCTCTCGGTTCTGCCGGGTAGTCTGGATAGCCTTGTCGTAAAACCAGTAGTCGTAGTATGCCGACTTCACATCCGCTGTAACTCTTCGGCGTGCGGCTTCGTAATCCCAGTGAGCCGCGTCAGCTTCCTTCGTCGCAATCTCGCCACGAAGCTTCAATTTCCCCGGATAGAGCAACTGCTGTGCGGCGGAAACGCTGCGGTAGCTTGATGGATCGCCACGCTGCACGCTGAAGGGCGTAATGTTGCCGGCCCATCCAATGCCGACTGTTGGATCTGGCAATGTCTTGGCCTGCGGAACGCGCCGTCGCTGCACTTCTACTGCGTGCAACGTGCCCTGGACGCTGGGGTTCTTCTGGAGAGCTTCGCGCACCAGATCGTCAAGTGTGGAAACAGCTTGGACGCCTGGCAGCGCTGGCTGCTGCACCGTTTCTTGCGGCGGGGTTAGCGCCACTTGAGCACTGGGAAGTTTGTCAGGTGCTGCATTCTGCGCCAGCAACTGCACGGATAACAACAATCCCACGAGGGAAATTGTGACTCTGTTTCTGATCATGTAAGTCTCTCTTTGATTGGCAAAGTGACGACCTTTAGACGCTGCTAACTAAAGGACACACATCGGCTGCGAGAATGGACCTAGATGAGAAATGTGCAGAGTACAGATCGAGGAGGGGAACCTTTGAAGGACCGCGCTTCAGTGCGCGATTCCGTCTCAGAAAACAGAAGCATTGCTACTGGCTCGACCGCCGCGAGAAGAGGAGAGGCTAGCGTGCGATTGCCTGGTACTTGCGCCACGGTTGCGGGAACCGCTTTCCCTGACGAAATATCGCAGCAGGGGCGACCATCGGTATTAGCCCGTAAACTCATCCCGGAGGAGCAGTGGGGACCACAACATTCATGTGTCTTCGCGGTGGTTCCGAGCAGACAGGCCCCAAACGCCGACAAGCCGCTTGCCAGAATGACAAACGCTAACATCACGGCGACGAATTTGAGTCTCTGAGGCATTTGTAAATACAAGCTACAACAATATCACAAGACTATGGGAGCTTGCGGCTGTCCGTCTGTGACCACGGTCACTATTGCGCGACATCATGGCGCGACATCGAGAATTGCCGTCAAACCCTTCAAGTCTTTTACCACAATCTGCCGGGCATCCACTTCCAGCAATCCTTCGGCCTGTAACCGGGTGAGGTTGCGAGAGATCAACTCGCGGACTGTTCCGAGTTGATTCGCCAACTCCTGGTGGCTGGCTGGCAACAGAATTTCTATTCCCCTCGCAGTTTTCTTGCCTTCACTCCGCGCTAATCGCACCAGTGTGGAGACAAGCCTTTGACGGATTGTGGTGAAAGAGAGCTCTTCGATGATGCCAACCAGGCGCCTGAGTCGTGCACCCACAACGGCGAGCACTTTGAGCGCAACCTCCGGGTGCTCCAGGCAATAAGCCTGAAAATCACGCCGAGAGATGAACACAACTTCGGTGTCTTCAATGGCCACCGCAGAGGCGGGGTAGGGGCCACCGTCAAAGACAGGAAGCTCGGCGACAGAGCCTCCCGGTTGTTCGACTGCCAAGACCTGCTCTCTTCCATTCACGGAGGTCTTGAAGATGCGCACCCGTCCCCGGGAGATGATGGTGAGCCCGTTACAGGGCTCGCCCTCGGAAAACAAAAGCTCTCCCGCGCTGAACAATTTTCTGGATGTGCGTTGCGCCAGCTGAAGTAGTTCAGCCTGAGAGAGACCGGATAAAAGAGGCGTGTTTTTCAGGACAGCAACGAGGTCGATGAGTTCGGTAGGCACGCGACGAATTATAGCAGCGCGAGACTTTGGTAGAAGGAAGGGGAGCGCGAAGATGTAGTGCGCTCCCCTTCAGTCCGAGGTTAGTGGCCCGCCGGGGGCGGGGTTGCGAGCTGCGTCAGTATGGTGTGTGTCGGCTGTGGCCCACCCTTGAGAGCAAGTTGGCCGAGGCGGCAGAGGTTGATGGCGTCGCCGAGAATCCGAACCGATTCCTCCGGTGCATGGAAGCCCATGGAATTCTCAGACATGACGTAATCGATCATGAACTGACCCTTGCGCTGGTATTCCTGCGCCTGTTGGATGAAGGCAGGGTTGGTGCCGTCAGCGCGGGCAGTCTTGGTGTCGCGGATGAGATCCATAAGCGAATCCAGCGCGACGTTGCGCAGGTTAAAGTAGCGGTCCTGTATCTCTTCCACACGGGCCTTGAGTTCGGTTTCAGGAAAGTGGTGGCAGGTTTGGCAGGAGCGATTGATTTTCAGGATCGGGCTGTTGACCTGATGGTCGCTGATCTTCAAACCGCCTTCACGCATATACGGCATGTGGCAGTCTGCGCAGGCTACGCCGGAGCGGGCATGGACTCCCTGGCTCCACATTTCAAACTCGGGATGGCGGGGCTTGATGAGTTTGGCTCCGGTGTCAGGCGATTCCCACTCTTTGACGCCTTCCGCATCCTCGTGAGCAATGATGTTTTCTACCTTCAGGCCCTGCGACCAAGGAAAGGTAAGACGCTTGTCCGGTCCTTTGAAGTAGTAGGTCACATGGCATTGGCCGCAGACGTAAGAACGCATCTCCTGACGGGTGGCCATCGTATTTACGTCGTAGTCCTTGATGCCCTGCGAGGCCTTGAGCGCTCGGATGCCTTCTATGAACGCCGGACGGGTGATGCGAAGCTGCATGTTCTTTGGATCGTGACAGTCGATGCAAGCAACGGCATGTTTCACCTGTTTGCGAATATCGGGGTATGACATATGGCTCTTGGCAAACTCGTCAAAGCCTCTCATCAGATCGCCGTTGCCCATCTTTAGGTAAGTGGTGACCAGCGAAGCGTGGCAGTTGATGCACATGGCCGGTGGATTCGCCTTCTGGCGTCCGGTGTAGGTCTGGTCATCAAGCATGTAAGCATGTCCGCGGCGTTCGCCATAATCGATGCTGAACGAGTAGCCTGCCCACATCGTTTTGAGGCGTGGATCCTGCTCTAGCTTGGAGCGTGCAATGGCGGAGCGGGGATCGGCGTTGGTTGGGGTCCGGGGCATAGCTTCGCTGCCGCCGTACTTGGTGCGCACCTGGTCGGTAGTCTTCTTGTAGCCGTCGTACTGGAATGGGAAATTCTTGCCCCAGGTGGCAGGATCATCGATCGTGTCATTGAGTTCGACTACGTGGTAGAAGGGATTCTTG
>Ga0316231_1001343_pt1 | contig 27483 bp, 18 predicted proteins | sample TBH18027metaG_FD_206002 | JGI IMG/M metagenome (GOLD analysis project Ga0316231, IMG submission 206002) | Freshwater microbial communities from Trout Bog Lake, Wisconsin, USA - TBH18027 | ecosystem: Environmental > Aquatic > Freshwater > Lake > Hypolimnion/Profundal zone | place: USA: Wisconsin... | reverse complement strand
GACGGATTGGTGAACGGAGCGCGCCCGTCTTCGGGCGCAGCAACGTGGCCAAGGCGAACGATGCAAAAAATCGAAGCGCTGGCAAAGCCGGGCAAGGCTTTCCCGACATTTCTTGAGAATTTTAAACTGCCTGTTCTTTGAATACTGCTGCGCCCGAGGACGGGCGCGCTCCGGTATTCGCGAGTCACCCCGCCGCCTTCATCGCATCCGGATGTTCGTCCAGGACCAGCACGCCGTGCGGCTGCAGGTCGTAGTTGCCGATGATGTTGTTGCCGGTCAGGAAATCATGCATCGGTTTGTAAAACTGGATGCGAATGGGAGAGCTCTGGTGGTTCAGCAGGAAATAAACGCGCGCCCCGTCCCTTTCCCGCAGGGAGACCTCCACGTTTTCCGGCACTTTCAGGAGGGGATGCAGGCCGGTCATATTGCGCAGCCACGCGATCAGGTCGTGATAAAAATGCTGATGGCTCTGGGTGCCGACGTACACCGCCTTGCCGAGGCCAAAGGTGTTCATGGTGATGGCGGCTTTGCCAGCGTAAAAATCCTTGGAATAGGTCGCCAGTACCTGGCAACCCTTGGGCTCGATCAAGTCGCACCACAGTTTGGCCGGGTGCAAATGGCTGGTCGGAAACGCGCCCTTGAACGTAAGATGGTTTTCCTCGCCCGGCGGCAGCGTGTCAAACTCCTGCACTTCCAAGCCAAACAGGTCGGTTAAATTGTGCGGCATGCCGGTGTCGGGCACGATGTTATGCTCGTCCACGTGGCCGGTATTGAACGTGCCAATGAGCGTGCCGCCGTTCTGGACATACAACTTCAGGCGGTCGGCATCGCCTCCGGACAGCACATGCAGCGAGGGGACGAAGACGATCTTGTATCTCGACAAATCCTCGCTCGGGCGCGCAAAATCAACCTGAATGTTACGGTCGTGCAGCGCGTTGTAAATGAGTTGGATGTGTTCGCGCAGGCTAAAAAACTTGTTGGGCGGATTCGGCTGCTGCAAAGTCCAATCATTATCATGCGTGTAGATGATGCAGGCCTCGGCGGCCACGCGGGTGCCTTTGAGGGCCGGGGCCAGGATTTTCAGTTCCTCGCCAATCTGGGAAACCTCGTTGAACACGCGGCGACTCCCCTCGAGATTGTGCGGCAGCACGGCCCCATGGAATTTTTCGGAGCCAAATCGCGGCTGGCGCCAACGGAAAAACAGGATGGCAGTCGCGCCACGCGAAACCAGTTGATACGTGAACATGCGCAGCACGTTGGGACGAACCAGCGCGTTAACCTCCTGCCAGGTGACATTGCCGGCTTTTTGCTCCATGACCCAGAAACCTGTGTCGCCGTCGGGAGTTTTGATGTCCGTCTTCTTGAGCGAGCGCAGCATGTCAATTTCGCAGGCGATTTCCGCCGGCTTGGCCTTGATTGCCGCCGTGCTTTCGATGGACACGAAATCCAGCTCGTTGGCCAGGTCGAAATGGTCGAAGCGGTGGCGCAGCGCACGGAGATTGGTGGTAATGGGCCGGTCGGGCGTGATTCGGCGCAGAATTTCCGCCTGCATGCCGACAAATTGCACAATGGTGTCGCTGCAAAAACGGTTCCAATCCAACACCAGCGCAGGATTATGCACGGTCGGGGCGGACATGGGCATGGGCACCTCGTTCCACGCGGACACAATCTGGCCCCAATGCCGCAGCCCCAGTTGTTCGTTCAACCGGTCGATGGTTTCGTACTTGGCTTCCAGCCAGCCATGCCAGTCCCGGCGCGTGTCTTCATTGAAGGCCGCTTCCGTGAAATTGCCGCCCAAACTGTTGTCAATCTGCCACGCGATCAATTGCGGGTGGGCACCGAGCGCCTGCGCCATATTCTCCACCAACCGTTTGGCATAGGTCCAATATGCGTCGCTGTTCAGGCAGATCGCCCGGCGGGTGCCTTCGTGCTTGATGAGGCCGCGCTCGTCCATTGGCAGAATTTCCGGGTGTTTCTTGGCCAGCCAGATGGGGGGCGCGGCGGTGGGGGTGCCGAGCACGACTTGAATCCCATGCTCGCCGAGGATGTCCATCACCCGCTTGAGCCAATCGAAATTGAATTTGCCATCCTCCTTTTCGCACAGGCCCCACGAGAACTCGCCGATGCGGACGACATTGAATCCAGCGGTCTGCATGAGCTGGGCGTCCTGCACCCATTGCGCTTCAGGATGTTCGGCGGAGCCTCCGTAGGGGAAGACCCATTGCTCCGGGTAGTAATCAACGCCGAAATACATATTTTTGTCCTCTGGTTCGGATTTTACCCCGACACTAGAAGCAAACCGCCGTGCTGGCAACAAAAATCGCTCGGAAATTGTTCGCCCCGGCACCTTCGGACTGCGGTCCGTCCCGGCCCGCAACGGGTGGAGGAACCAACAGCGAACCTCTGGAGCTTCTGCGTGAATCCCGGGTGCTGCGACCGAGGGACCAGTCGCGGTCCGAGATATGCCGGAACCGCATCCGGCAACGTCAGTGGCCCAATAGACCTCCCAGCCCCTTTTTCAATTTGTCCACACTTCCACCCACGCCATTGCTGGAGTTTTGCAACACATCACTGACCATCCCGCGCGCGGCTTTGGCTGCGTCCTTGCCCAAATTGGCGGCGTCACTGGCCAGTGCCTGGATCGTGGCAGCGGTGATTTGGGATAACACCTTTTGGGTCAAGTCGGCACCCGTGATGCCATCGGCCCCCTTCCCAAGGTCGGTGAGATGAATATCCGGCAGCGTCAGGCTGAATTCTTTGTTCACCAAGCCAGTGAGGTTGGCATGAACTTTGGCGCCGGTGATCAGGAAATTGTCCACTTCCAGCTTTTTGGCGGGCTTTTTCGAGCCGGCGGGGGCGGTCAAGGCCGGAGCGTTCGTGCCGGTCTGATTCCCCGGTCCGGAAAGAGAATTCACGTTGGCCAGGATCTTGGAGAGATTATTGTTGTCGCCCAACAAACTGCCCTCGAAAGTGATGTCCGGCGCATGCACCTCGATGGAGTGGATGACAATTTTATCGGACAGCACCGAACCGGGCGCCAAGTTGATGGCGGCGTTGCTGACGCTGATGGAGGTCAGCGCTTTGAAACCTTCGGGGTTTCCCAGCACCAGACCCTGGACACCCGCTGAACCCGAAAACAGCGAAAGGTTGACTTTCTCCACCGTGAGCGTAGTCCGCGTGAGCCTTGGCCCGACGTTTTCCATGCCGGCCTTGACCAAGTCGCCCAGATGAGTGCCGACCACCAGTACCGCGACGAGCAGGAGGACTGCGAACAAGACCAGAATCCCAGCAATAATTTTCACTTTCATAACAGTGATTTGGATTGATCAGGCGGCAAGCAGCAAGCGGACGTGTTCGGCGAGGTCCTGAATTTGGTATGGCTTGGTGAGAAACTGGTCGGGTTTCACCGCCGCCTCGGCAAACACGTGCTCATCCACTGTGCCGCTCAACAAGATCATTTTCTGGCGGGGATTCAACCGGCGGCATTCGCGGATCAGGTCCATGCCGTTCATGCGGCCCATGGCGTAATCCGTTATGACCACATCTGGCTCGGCGCTGGCAAATTCCTTCAAGGCCAGTTCCGGGTCGCGAAAGCTGCACACCTGATAGCCCAGCGGCTTAAGGATGGCTTCGGCCAGTTCCAGCAACGCCGGTTCGTCGTCCACCACAAACACAGTGGGCTGGCGGGCGTGGTTGCTTTTCGCATTATTCATGATCACTCGCAAACCTGAATTGGAATTTAACATTAAAGTCGCATGGGCGGCAAGCGCGAATTCGCGGTTCCGGCGGGGGGGTGGCTGTTGCCTCATGCTCATCCTCGTCCTCGCCCCCCGTCAATAGAAGTGAATAGCGAGCATGAGCAGGAGGACGAGGAGATTATGCCCATTGCGCGGCGCAATTTATTTCCCACAATGAACAATTTGGTTTATGATGAGTCAAATTGAGCCATACATCATGTCATTATTAAAACGAATCTGGCCGCTGCCGATAGGTGTGGTCGCGGGACTGGCCATTTGGGCCGGATGTCAGACAGGCCGCATGGAGTTGCCGTCGCCGCCGCCGCCGCTGGCCGTCAGTCTGGCTACCAACACCTTGGAACCGGGACCGGATGATCCGCGCATCGCGTTTGTCGCCGCGCGGGTGCTGGAGAATTTCAACTATATGGAACATCCGCTCGACCGGGAGATGTCGGTCAAGTTCTATGATGGGTATATTGATTCGCTCGATCCCCACCACGAATACTTTTTGCAAAGTGATCTTGCGGAATTCGCCGCGTACCGCACCAATCTGGACAAGCTTACCATCAACACCAACGGGGCGGCCGATTTGTCGCCCGCGTTTCAGATCTTTCAGCGCTTTCAGGAACGCTGCGCGCAGCGTCTGGCCTATGCGGATGACCTTCTGCAGCAAGACAAATTCAAATTCAACACCGATGAAAAAATCAAGGACCGGCGGCACGATTCGCCCTTTCCCAAGGATTTGGACGAGGCCAAGCAGCTTTGGCGGCAGCATGTGCGCTATGATTACTTGCAGGAAAAACTGGCCAAGGAATTCTCCGAGTCCAACGGCGTATTCACCATTAAACTGCCGCCGGGGGCCAATACCAACATCATCGCCGATTTGGAAAAGCACAACCGATTGAGCCGCCGCCAACTCACCAACCAAGACAGCGGGAACGTGCTGGGGGCTTATTTGAACGCCCTGGCCCACGCTTATGATCCGCACTCGGATTACATGGGCGCGCAGCGCGCGCAGGATTTTTCCATCAGCATGAATCTGGCGTTGTTCGGCATTGGCGCCCAATTGATGGAGGACGATGGTTACTGCACGATCCACGCGCTGGTGCCGGGCGGACCGGCCAAGAAAAGCCAGTTGATCAACGAAAAGGACCGCATCCTGGCCGTGGCGCAGAGCAATCAGCCGCCCGTGGATGTGGTGGACATGGACCTCGAAAAAGTCGTCCAGCAAATTCGCGGACCCAAGGGCACCGAGGTCAGGCTGACCGTCAGTCCCTTCCCGGGTTTCACCACGCGCAAGGTTATTTCGCTCGTTCGCGACGAAATCAAGCTCGAAGATGCGGAAGCCAAGGCCAAGATCATTGATCTGCCTGACCAGCACGGCGGCACGAACCGTCTCGGCATACTGGAACTGCCCTCATTTTATGCGCCGGTGGATACCGATAACGGCCGCGCCACGCCGAAATTCACCTCGGTGGACGTGGCCAAGCTGCTGAAGAAACTCAAGCGGGAACACATTTCGGGCCTGATTGTGGATTTGCGCTTCAATCCCGGCGGCTCGCTGGAGGAAGCCATCAAGTTCACCGGCTTGTTCATCAAGAACGGACCGGTGGTGCAAGCCCGCGATCCCGGGGCCGACGGTCATGTTCAAGTGGATTCCTGCACGGACTCCGAGCAGCTTTATGGCGGCCCGCTGGTGGTGATGGTCAACCGTTTCAGCGCTTCAGCGGCGGAAATTGCCGCGGCGGCGCTGCAGGATTATGGCCGCGCGGTGATTGTGGGCGACGTTTCGACCCACGGTAAAGGCACCGTGCAGAGCTTGCAATGGCTCAAGCCGTTCATGATCCACACCACCAACAACCCCGGCGAAGTGAAGGTCACCATCAAGAAGTTTTACCGCATCAGCGGCGCTTCCACGCAGCTCAAAGGCGTGATGCCCGATCTGGTCCTCCCCGAGGTGTTCAGCTACTGGAACATGGTCGGCGAATCCAACCTCGACAACCCGCTGCCGTGGGACACCATCCAGCCGGCCAAGTACGAAAAGTTGAATCTGGTGCAGCCGTATCTCGCGGAACTCCATGCGCGCTCGGACGCGCGCGTATTGACCAATCGGGATTTTGACTACATCCGGCAGGACATCGAGCAGTACCAGAAGACCCAGGCCGAGCGCACGGCCACGCTCAACGAAAATGAAGCCCTCAAAGAACGCAAACAGGACTCGCTGAAAGCCCAAGCACGGAGTAAGGAGCAACAAGGACGCCCCGATCCCGGTCTGAAAATATATGAAATGACCCTCAAGAATTCCGCCGATCCGGGTTTGCCAGCCCCGAAACCCTATTTGTCCACCAACTACGAGGCCAGCACTCCGGTCAGTTCCTTTATCCAGGTTGGCAAACTGGATGGGTTCTTCGAGCCGGACCATAAATCGCCCCTGCCGGGCCAAGCAACGGCCAGCCAGCCCCCGGACCAACTGGTTTATATCTTCACCAACTTCTTTACCGCTGGCTATATTTCCGGTTTTACCAGCTTTTTTCATACGAACTATGCCAGCGCATCGGCGGCGGCGTTCGTTTACACCAATTCCAGCTCCACCAACATCCTCGCTGAATATGACCACCGACTTTCTGGCACCAACCGGACCGTGCAGACTTTCAGGCCGACCGTCACCAGGTCCTATAATCCCGACCCCCTCTTGGAGGAGTCCGAGCGCATTCTTGAAGATTATATTTCTTTGTTGCCAAAAGGTGGTAGTTTAACTGTGAACCAATGAGATCATTGACCTTATGAAAATGATGAAGTGTTTCCTGGCTGGCGCCTGCCTACTGCTGACGGCCGGCAGCGTTTTGGCGCAAAATTATTACCTGGCCACCCAGCAAGCCAGACGGGACAGCAAACAAAACGACGCGGAACAACAGCGCATCCAAAGGGAGGCCAACGGTCCCGCCGGCGCTCCGGGTGCGGCGGCGCCCACCCCCGGGTCGGCCGCCCCGATGGATCCCGCGCTCCAAGCCACCCTGAAGAATATCGCTGGTTTGCAGGCCGATTTCGCCGCCGTCGTGGCCACCAGCGACAAGCCCGCGCCTGAGCAAAAGACCGCCTTGTTGAACGATCTGGCGCAGGCCGCGCAGGGCACCAAAGCTTCGGCCGGTTCCATCAAGCGGGTGGCGGACGACCTCTTGACCGCGGTCGCGGGCCAGAAAAAGCTGGCGCCGGCCCAGCAAAAACTGCTGGCCCAGAAGGTTCACGCCTTGTTCAACAGCGCGCATCTTACCGCCGCGCTGCAAGAAAAACTCTTGACCGAAGTCCAAAAGCTGCTCACCGATGCCGGCGCCTCGCTGGATGACACCGTGAACCTCGTGACCGACCTCAAGACCGTGGTGGCCGAAACCAAGTAGCCATGCGGCCGGTCCCGTGTCCGACCTGCAAAAAATCCGGCGACTGGCTGGCCGGCAAGTACGGGCCGTTCTGCTCGCATCGCTGCAAGCTCATTGACCTTGGCAAGTGGCTTACTGGTGAAAACGCCATTTCCGAACCGCTCAAACCGGAGCATTTTAAAGAATACGCCGATTTGCCACCCGGCAAACACTTGGATCAACCCGATCCATAAGCCGGAGCGCGGGTCTGCAACCCGCAACAACGGTGCCAGGCAGAACGCGTTTGCGATTCAACACCGGCGCTTTGCACTTTGGAGGTTTCGGCGGCTCACAGAGCGGCGCTTCACAATTCTGAAAAATGGTGTAAGTTTTCCAAGTTATATCCGACCAAACTGGGATTGCCAAAACCGACATGAGACACGAAATCTTGATATTGTTGGCCGCTGGCGTAGCGGGTCTTTCCTGCTCGCGCCCGACCGAAGCCGCTCCCCCGGTGAATCCTCCCCAAACTATGAATAATTCCACTTCAAACCCGACCAATAAAACCGAAATCGCCGATCTCGGCGGCGGCTGCTTCTGGTGCATGGAAGCCGTCTTTGAGCGACTGCCGGGCGTCCTCGCCGTCACCAGCGGCTTTGCGGGCGGGACCACGGAAAATCCGACCTACCGCCAGGTTTGCAGCGAAACCACCGGGCACGCCGAGGTCACCGAGATCACGTTTGACCCCGCCAAAATCTCCTACGCCCGGGTCCTGGAAGTTTTCTGGCAGGCCCACGACCCCACCACCCTGAACCGGCAGGGGGCCGATGAAGGCACCTCATATCGCTCCATCATTTTGTACCGCGACGAGCGGCAGAAGTTGCTCGCGGAAAAATCGAAATTGGAAGCCCAAAAGGATTTTCGCGATCCGATCGTCACCGAAATCGTGCCGCTCAAGAAGTTCTACCTAGCCGAGGACTACCACCAGCAATACTACGACCAAAACTCCAATCAGGGCTATTGCCGGGTCGTCATTGCGCCGAAGCTCGAAAAACTGGAAAAACACAAGGTCATCGAGGAGTCGCCGCAAACCAAGCAGTGAGGGCGGCCTCGACTGTGCAAGAGCGGTCCCGATTCCTCGGACCACGCACTTCAAGACGCTTCGCATCTACGCGGATTGCACTCAGCCGCGCCAGCATTCGGAATGCGGTGGCTTTAGCACCGCTTTCGTGCGGGCGAGAGCTTTCCTTTGTTCGTGGGTGTGCCGCTCGGGCGAAACCGGCGGTAAACACGCCGCACCAGAACTCCTCGCGCCAGCTTTCTGGGGTGCGCCAGTCCTGTCGGCACCTTACACGCATCTACTTCAAACCAATCAATCAAAGTCCGGTTGGCAGGGTTCCCAGCCCGAATCCCAAAGGGACTGGCAAACCGGTGGCACATCCACCCTGCAAGCTACGTGTAAGGTGCCAGCCCCCTGGCGCTTTCCTATCGCTTATCAATCCGCGTCCCCTCCCTCAACCGGGTCAGATCCACTGCTTCTTGATCATCCACGATTTGATGATCTGCGTCAGGCCGACGTAGCACACCAGCGTCAAGGCCAGCAACGGCCAGAACTGCCACGGCAGCGGCACGAATCCGAGCGGACCGGCCAGCGGCGAATAGGGCAGCACCGCGCCGATGAGCATGATGAGAATGGTCGTCATCGAAAGCTGCCAGCTTGCCCGCGATTGTACGAATGGAATCAGGTTGGTGCGGATGACATGAATGATCAGCGTCTGTGTCATGATGGATTCTACGAACCAGCCGGTGTGGAACAGTTGCGCGGCGTACGTGTGGTCAATGGCCTCGTCCTTGAACTTGCTGATCAGCTCCGGCGCCTGCGCCTGCAACAGCGCGACCGTGTCGGTGCATTTGAAGACGAAATACATCATGGCAAAGGTGGTGTAATCGAAAATCGAACTGATTGGCCCGAGGAGGACCATGAATTTGGCGATCTCGCCCATCTGCCACGGCCGCGGTTTGGCGATCTGGTTGGCCCCTACGTTGTCTGTGGGGATCGGCACCTGCGAAAAGTCATACAGCAGGTTGTTGGTCAGGATCTGGAGCGGCATGATGGGCTGGAATTTGAACAACGCCGCCGCGCCGATCATGCTGAACATATTGCCGAAATTGGAACTGGCGCCCATCCGGATGTATTTTAATATGTTCACGAACACCTTGCGCCCTTCGAGCACGCCTTCTTCCAGCACCATCAGGCTCTTTTCCAGCAGGATGACGTCGGCGGATTCCTTGGCGATGTCCACGGCGGTGTCCACCGAAATGCCCACATCCGCCGCGCGCAAGGCTGGTGCGTCGTTGATGCCGTCCCCCATGAAGCCGACGACGTGGCCCTTTTTTTGGAGCGCCTGCACCACGCGTTTCTTGTGCGCGGGGGACAGGCGCGCGAACACATCCACCGTCTCTACGGTCCCCGCGAGTTGTTCATCCGACATTTTTTCCACGTCATTGCCCAGGATGATTTGTACCGCGTTGATGCCCACCTCGGTGCAGACTTTGCGGGTCACCAAATCGTTGTCGCCGGTCAGGACTTTCACTGCCACGCCGTGTTGCCGGAGTGCGGCAATGGCGGTCTTCGCCGTGTCTTTGGGCGGATCGAGAAACGCCAGGTAGCCCGTCAGCACGAGCGCTTCCTCATCCGCCTTGGAATAGGCCGGTTGGGTGCCGACTTTTTTGTTCGCGATGGCCAGCACGCGGAATCCGTCCTCGCTCAGCGAATTCACCTGCTCAATCAGATTGCCGACGAGAATCGGCTCCATCTCGAAAATTTCGCCCTCGCTTTCAAAGTGCGTGCATTTCTTGAACACCGATTCCGGCGCGCCCTTCGTCAAAATCTGGCGCACGCCATCCGGGCCTTCCACAACCACCGACATCATGCGGCGTGAAAAATCGAATGGAATTTCATCCACCTTGTTGTATTTGTCCACGGACATTTCGCGGTGCAGCTCCGAATATTTCAGCACCGCGCGGTCGAGCACGTTTTTCAGGCCGGTTTGGAAATGGCTGATGAGGTAGGCGTCGCGCAGGACTTCCGCGTTTTCCTTTTTGAAGACGTCGCAGTAGATTTCCAGGATGACATGGTCAATGGTCAGCGTGCCGGTCTTGTCGGTGCAGAGCACGTCCATCGCCCCGAAGTTTTGGATGGAGTTCAGCCGCTTGACGATGACTTTTTTCTTGGACATGGTCATCGCGCCTCTGGAGAGGCACACGGAAACGATCATGGGCAGCATTTCCGGGGTCAAGCCCACCGCGACGGCCAGCGCGAAGAAGAACGCCTGTTTCCAATCGTGTTTGGTGAGGCCGTTGATAGCGAACACCAGCGGCGTCATGATCATCATGAACCGGATCATCAGCCAGGTGAAGCGTTTCACCCCCTTGTCGAAAGCTGTTTCCACCTGCTGGCCGGCGAGGCTGCTGGCCATTTTGCCAAAGTACGTCTGCGCGCCCGTGGCCACGATGGCCGCCGTGGCCGAGCCGCTTTCCACGCTGGTGCCCAAAAAACACAGGTTGGTGTGCTCGATCGGCTGGATGTTTGGGCGCGGATCGCGCGCGTCGGATTTTTCCACCGGCAGCGATTCGCCGGTGAGCGTGGCTTGAATGATGAACAGGTCTTTGGCGGTGAGCAGCCGGACGTCGCCGGGAATCATGTCGCCGGCCGAAAGTTTCACGATGTCGCCGGGCACCAGTTCCTTTAGTGGAATTTCCCGGGTTTGACCGTCGCGGACGACGGTGGCCGTGACCTTGATCATGGCCTTGAGCTTGGCGGCGGCATTGTCGGCCTTGGTTTCCTGGATGAAACGGAGCGAGACGCCCAGCACCACCATCAGCACCATCACCCAACCGCCAATCATGTCGCTGGTGCCCTCGGCCGTCGCGAACGTCACGATGGCGAGCACCGTCAACAAGATCACCAGCGGATTGCGTACGGCCACCCAGATTCGCCAGAGCCAATCATGCTTCTTTTCCTGGCCGACTTCGTTCGGCCCGAACTCCTCCAGCCGCTTGGCGGCCTCGTTCTCGCTCAAACCCGCGGGCGCGGTATTGAGCCGGGTCAGGATTTCCGCAGCCTCACCGGTCGCCGCCGCGCGAATCAACTCGGCGGCGTCGCGGCTATTTTGATTTTTTACAGCGGACATAAAATTTTCGCTCATGCGCCATGCTGGTCGGCTCACCCAGAGATGCCAGCTTCAATCGGCGCACCTAAAATCATCGCCATTCTCATCCTCATCCTCACCTTCGCATCACGGCCACGATTTCAGCTTCAGTTGGTCCTCCAGTTTTCCCCCTCACGTGCCTTTCTGCAAGCTTTTGCGGCGCCAGCCGGTGATTATTTTAACGGCGAGTATCAGAGCGGGCAGGACGCGCAGCGGGTGGCGGCACCAGCGACACACGATGAACATCTGGAGCCTCTGCATGTGACTGGAAGCGCTGCGCCCGGGGACCAGTTGCGGTCCGGGGCCGGGAGATGGGCGCTCCCCCGCCTTATTTCCCCATCTGGCCGCGGGTGACGCCGAGCTGGTTGAAGAGCTTCAACTCGCGCCAGAGCTGCGTGCCGGAAATTTCGCCGCGCAGCAACTGCCGGTATTTGGCAATCGTCCGCGCCACTTCGTCCGGCGGTTCATTCAGAAATTCCGCGCGGAATTGGCGCACGCCCAACGCCAGCAGCCGGGCCACGAATTCCGCGCCGGTTTGCGCCTGCGAATTAAATACGGTGTTGCGGCAGCCGGCGTCGGCTTTGAGGGGATGCTCCGCGCCCACGCGGTCGCGCAGCCGCACGTCGTGTCGGTCGCAAGGCCGGCCGCAATCGTGGTAGTCCGTGCCGGATGATAGAAAGGCGCAGAACACGCAGTGCTCCATGTGAAACATGGGCATGTGTTGGTGGATGGTGATTTCAAACCAGGCTGGCGGCGCGGCCTGCAACAGTGCGTCAAGCTGGGCGACATTCAGGTCATAGCTGGCGGTCAGGCGCTCCAAGCCGAATTGATTTTTGAAATATTCCGCCGCGACGCGGTTGGCTACGTTCAGCGAAAAATCCCCCACCCGGCGCGTGTCCGCGAAAAACTGCAGATGATCATAATTGCGGACCAGATAGCCGTCGGCATTGCAGGAGCGGACTTGCTGGAGGATCCAGTCATCGCCCGGCTTGAAGATACGCGGCGGCGCCACAAAAATGCCCGGCGAGGCTGGAGAATGGAAGCTGGAAGCCGGAGCGGAGCAGCCGTGCGCAGTGTGATACAGCGTCACGGCGTCGCGGTATTTCTTTGGGTCTTCAAACTCGCAATAAACTGTCGTCACACCGCATTTCAGCGCCGCTTCGAGCTGCGCGAGATTGCGGACCAGGACAATCAATTCCGGATTTGCGGGAGCCGGCGCGACCAGGCGCTCACTGGATTGCGGATTGCGGATTGCGGATTGCGGATTTGAAGTTTGAGCCTCGCCACCTTGGCTACTGCAAGTATTAAGCGTCCACCGCAGCGGCGCGCTGCGGAGTTGCTCCAGCTCCGTCACGGCTGCACGGCGCAGGCGGTTCAATTCGCTGATCGGCAGCAGGACATCGCCGGACAGAAAATTCTTCAACGTTTTAAGCGTGAAGGGCGTGCCGCCGAGCCGGCCCAGTTGGGCACGCAATATTTCCTCCGCAAGCGGCAGTTTTTCCGCCCGGGCCAGCGGCATGGCGGAGATGGCTTTGACCAGATGGCCGACGTCATCCCGCACCAGCAGCGTCAGCGGCTGGCCAGTCAGGCCGTGGACCTCCATTTCCACCGGTCTTTGAAACCGCGGAAGGTCGCCGGCAAAACTCCGGCGCAGCCGTTTGTCGAGTTCGGGATCGTTGGTTTTCCACAGCTTGTCGCCCGCGTGGATGCGGGAGAAATTAATATCGCCACTCCCGAAGCGGAGTTCGACCGGCCGGAGGTCGGAAACCGGAGGTCGGAAATCAGAGGTCGGAGGTCGGAGGTCGGGTTTTGGACTTCGGATTTCGGATTTCGGATTTCGGATTTCATAGACCCGTCCACCTTCCTCGCGGTCCTCCGGGCGGCCCGCGTCAAAAACCACGCCGTCGCCCAGCCTGAGCGGCGCCGTCAGCGCCACTACCACGCCGTCGCGCAACACGCGTTGCACCTCGCCCAAAAAGACCCCGCGCTTTTTGCCAAAGCGCGCGTGAACCAGTTGCCGGTTGTCCGTGCCTCCGAACCAGCCGGTGAACAACCCGCGTGAGAAGGACATCTCCATTTCGTATCTATCGTAGCCGCCGACGTGAGGAGGCGGAATTTTGGAGGTTGGAGGCCGGAAGCCGGAAGTCGGATTTCTGCTTTCAGATTTCTGCTTTCTGCTTGCAGGATGCGGATTTTGGATTTTGGATTCTAAATCATCGAGCGCCTGCCGGTAGATGCGCGTGATGCTGGCGACGTACTCGGGCGACTTGAGGCGGCCCTCGATTTTCAGCGAGGCCACGCCGGCGCGGACGAGCTCGGGCAGCAATTCCAAGCTGGCCAGATCCTGCGGACTCAGGAGATATTTCCGGTCGCCCAGCGGTACGGGTTGGCCGTCGGCGATCAATTCGTACGGCATCCGGCATGCTTGCGCGCATTCGCCGCGATTGGCCGAACGTCCGCCCAGCGATTCGCTCGTGAGACACTGGCCGGAGTATGCCACGCACAAAGCGCCGTGGACGAAGACCTCAAGGGGCAAGGACGAATAACGAAGGACGAATGACGAACCCGCGTCTGCCGGCTCTGCGTTTGAGGTTTGACCTTCCGCCGCCACCCCTTGCTGGATTTTCCCGATATCGGCGAGCGAACATTCGCGCGCCAGGACGACCAGGTTGCAGCCCAGCGCGCGGCAGAATTCCACGCCCGCGCCGCTGGTGACCGTCATCTGGGTCGAGGCATGAATGGGAAAGTCCGGCGACAATTTGCGAATCAGCCGGCAGATGCCCACGTCTTGCACGATGGCCGCGTCCGCGCCGGCGGCGATGATGGTGCGCAGATGATTTTCCGCGTCGGCGAGTTCGTTTTCGAATACGAGCGTGTTGAAAGTAACGTATCCTTTCACGCCGCGCCGATGGAGAAAGGCCATCAGCTTGGGCAAATCCGCTCCGGTAAAATTGTTGGCGCGCATCCGGGCGTTGAATTTGTCCAGACCGAAATAAATTGCGTCCGCACCATTCTCCACCGCCGCCCGGGCACACTCCCAGTCGCCGGCGGGCGCGAGCAATTCCGGCAGGCGGCGCGTTGCGGGCGGCAAGGCATCGGCCGGTTCGGTGGCATCGGCATCGGTCATTCTGGCCGCAATTTAGCACCAAATCACCGGGGTACAAAGCATCTTCGCCCGGTGTTGTCGCCCGGTGTTCTTGCTGGAACGGACCGCGCGTCATCCCAACTTGTGGCACCGGCGGTGCCAGCCTCAATATCTTGCACTGCGGCAAAGCCGCAACCAAATCGCCCTCAGCCTCGTAGTTGTAATCGAAAACCGAAAAATCCGAGGACGAGGACGAGAAAAAAGCACTTTGCTCTGGCGTAGACAGTTTCATTCATGGTGGCATACCAGTGAACGCCAAAAGCAGCTTGCAAACCTTTGGGGAAGGAAGAAAATAATGAAAAACAAAGATGCTGGTCGTAAACAGGAAACCAAACGGAAAATCCTTTAAATTCCTCGATCACCCAAAACATGAAGCTCAAGTTTAATAAGTACTCTTGGTTCTGCCTGGCGGCTTTTCTCGCGAGTTCCCTGCTGGCGGCCGGCGCCAGTCCGCGGGAGGATGTGCTCGCCGCCGCTGCCGCGCTCGGCAGCCAGACCAATTATTCGTGGAAAACCACTGTCGAATTCGGCTTGCTGCACTCCTCCACGACCCGCCACGGTAGCACCGTAAAGGATGGCTACACCCTGTTGGCCACGAATCTGATCAATGACCAGGTGGCTTCCAATTCACCCGTGACTTTGATCCGAGGCACCAACGCCGCGGTTAAGACGCAGACCTTTGGCTGGCGGTCCGCAACGGAAATATTGAGCGACCAAGGCAACCGCGGCACCCCGGCGTGGGCGCTGGCCCGCACGGCCCAGAATTTCCAGACGCCGGCCGTCCTCGCGGCTAGCTTCGCCGCGCACGCAGTAGATTTGCAGGCGGGCCCCAACGGGATAACCGGCACCCTGAATGAGGAGTCGGTGACCGCCTTGCTGGGCGCCAGTCTCCCCCCCTCCACCAATCGCCAACTCACGGTGAGCTTTTGGATCACCGACGGCAGGCTGGCAAAATACCAATGGCGCGCCACCGGCACCGTGACGTTCAACGGCAGCAGCCGGGTCATGGACCGCACTTTCACCACGGAAATCTCGGACGTGAACACGACGAAGTTCGAGGTGCCGGAGGAGGTCAGGAAAATGCTCGAATAATTTTCTGGCCAGGGAGCCCTGTCATTGGCTGTTACCCTTCTCGCCGCACAACCATGCGGCCGATATGTGCAAACAACCATCCGATAGCGAGGCTGCCAGGGTATGGTGAACCAGATCAATTCCCCAGCGGCTTCTCCTTGGAGACCATTGGACTGGGCGGTATTTCAAAGGCAGCCACCGGGTCCGGTTTCGCCGGATCAAAATCACCGAAGTCGTCCGCGATGGATTTTGCCAGGGGTAGCCCGGCCTGCTTGATGCCGGCCACCACGCACTTGGCCAGTTCGTAGCTGCCATAATTGTTGTGGTGCGTGCCGTCCTGAAACGCCAGGCCGAGGTCATTACCCAAGGCATGATAGAGAATCCGGCTCATCGCATGTAAATCAATCAGCGCGCAACCTTCCGTCTTGGCCACAGCGCGCACGGCGTCGGGATAGCCGGCCAGGGTGTCGTGGTCCAAGCCGCCTTTGCGTTCCATGGAAGTGATCAGCACCGGCGTGCCGCCGAGCTTGCGGGTGCGTTCGACCACGGCTTTCAAATCCGACTGGTACACTTCCAGCGCATCAGCGGCCTTGCTTTTTTGGTCGTTGTGCCCGAACTGGACGAACAGATAATCGCCCGGCTTGAGCAGGCTGAAGATCTTCTCAAACCGCTGCGCGCGAAGCGAATCCGCCACCGTCTCGCCGGATTCGGCATGATTAGCTACGGCGATTTCCGGCTTGAAAAAGCGCGGCAGCATCTGGCCCCAACTGTTCCACGGCTCGGCCGGCTGGTCGCATACCGTTGAATCGCCGATCAAAAAAACGGTTGGCACCTCCGCCTTTTCAATTCGCAACCCACTCACACAGGGACGGGAGCCATTGAATTCCAGCGTGAGTTTATCATCCCAATCCCAGATTTCCGAAGTCTGCTCGCGGGCCTTAAGGTGGACGTGGTTGGATGCGGAAATCAGGGGCGTGCGCAGGTTCACCATGAAGGTTCGCTCCGCCATTTTGGCCGGCGTGGTGCGGATTTTTTCCAGCATCAGCCGGCGCAATTCCACCTTCACCGTCGTGCTGGAGTCTCCAGCCTGATCCCCGAGGGTTGCCGTCACCCGATAATTTCCCTCCGGTAGCTTCACAGAAAAATAAAAGGGATTCGTGCTGGAAATGGCCTGCGGCTCCGCAATCAGATTCGCGCCCGGCTCAAAGCCATAACCGAGCGCCGGGGAATACCGGTTGGCCGGTGAAATTTGAATGGCATCCGGCGCGGTTTTTCCGGCGCCGAAAGCAAATTTGAAATCCGGCTGGCCGGCGGCGGCCAGCCGCGCCGATAGTACCAGAGAGGGAATGATGACGACAGCGCTGAGGAAGGAGGGGATTGGTTTCATATCATGTTGCGCGCGCGAGACAATATCAAGTTCACTTCGGTTCAATTTTGTCCGTCGCAGGCGCAGGCTCGTTTATTTCAACCGGCGCGATGCCAGCGGCCTTTTCAGAAAAGAATTTTCCCAGCGGATTGCCGGGCAGACCTTTCAGTCCGGCAATGACGCACGCGGCGTTGAACTGCGCACCGGCGTCGCTCGTATGCGTGCCTTTATCGGCAAAGAAGGTCTCCACCTTCTCCGGGCCGGCCTTTTTGTAGGCGTCGGTGATGACCAGGGTGAGATCGAAAAATAACGCGCCCTGGTCTTTGGCCACGTGGGCGTCCCAACCGGCGAGGCTGGCGAAATCGCGCCCCTTTTCCCAGCGCTGCTTGTGGGGAATGGGCGAGCAAATAATCGCCGTTGCGCCGCGCGCCTTCGCGTCGCTGGCGAATTTGGCCATATACCAGCCGAAGGTGTGGACGAGTTCCTGCGAGCCGTCGGGCATCGTGTCGGCGACAGTTTCGTCGCCGATCCCCGGGCCGTCGGCGCGGTGTTTGTTGGCCGGGTCACCGATGCGGCCTTGATCATTGTGGCCGAACTGAATAATGACAAAATCGCCCGGCTTGAGCGCGTCGGCCACCTTTTGCCAGCGGCCCTCCGTGAAATACGTTCGCGCGCTGCGCCCGCCGATGGCGTCGTTGACTACATTGAGTTTGTCCGGGTCGAAGAACGGCTTGAGGCGTTCGCCCCAGCCCCAGAGTCCCGCACCCGCGCCGCCGCTGCGCACGGTCGAATCGCCGACGACGTGCAACGTCGGCAATGCCGTGTTGTTGATTTTTTCCGTGGCCACTTTGGAAGCGTCCACCACTGGGCGATCGTCCTCCGCGGCGAGAGCCAGACTGATTGCGGCGAAAAAGAACACAAGACAGAGGGAGAAACATTTCATAAAGCGTTTGGAACCGTGGTAGCGTCAGGCATCCGCGACGTAGAGGGCGGCATCGTCGCCGCCTGGACGAGGCGTGTACGGCGGTATGTCGCGCGAGAATTTCGGCGTCTCTCGGTGTGTGAGGTTTTTTCCGCCCGGCTCGGAAGTCCGGCTTTACGACAGGCAGGGATGCCTGCCGCTACCATCTTGCCATGCCACGGTACCGACGAAAGCCCTCCTCCGTTCGATAGCGGTGCTGAAGCCACCGCACTCCTGACGCTGGTGGGACCATGAAGCGTGCCGTGCGGCGCGGAGCGTCTGGAGCGCGGCGCATTCACCGCGGCTTTCGTGTGCAACCAGGCATTCATATCATTTTGGGCGAGGCAAATTCAAAACTGCTTTACTCTGGTTCGATTTTGTCCTTCGCAGGCACCGCCGGCGCGGGCGCGGGCTGGCTCAAATCCGCGGGCGGAACACCTCTGGCCCGCTCCGAAAAGAATTTCGCCAGCGGATTTTCCTTCAGGCTTTTGAACGCGGCCACCACACAAGCCGCATTGGTTTCCGCGCCCGCCCTGCTCGTGTGCGGGCCGGCGCCGGCGATGAACAGCGCCTGCACTTTTTCCTGGCCGAGTTGGTCATATTGGCGGGCGATGATTTCGTTGATATCGAGGAACGGGGCGTGCTCGGCGGCGGCGACCTCACCCGCCCAGCCGGCGTAATCCGATTGGTTCCGCCCGGCGCGGCCATTCTTCCAACTGTTGCGCGGGATGAGCGAGCAGATCATCGGCATGGCGCCTTTCTCGCGCGCTTCGGCGATGATCGTCTTTTCATACCAGCCGAACGAATGAACTTCCTCCACTTGCTTGGTGATCAAATTGGTGATGATCTGCGTTTGCTTGCCCGCGCCTTTTATGGTGCCGCGCGCCCGGTTCGTGTCGTTGACCGCGCTGCTGTCGTTGTGGCCGAACTGCATGATCACAAAATCCCCCGGCCTGAGCATCGCCGCGACGCGCGGCCATTGATCGCGGTAAAACGTGCGGCTGCTCGTGCCGCCGAGCGCGCGGTTGACGACGTTGATCCGGTTGGTGTCGAAATAGGGCGCCAGAAAATCGCCCCAGCCCCATTGTCCGCCCGTGCCGGTGCCCGAACCGTTCCGCACGGTCGAATCGCCGATGAGGAAGAGCGTCGGCAGATTGGGATTGGCGGGCACATTTTCAATGCGTTTGGACGCATTGGCCGTGGCTGGTTTGGCGGTCTGCGCGTAATCCGGCAGCAAACCGCCGCTCAAAATGAGGGCGAAACAGAGGAGAAGTTTGGTTTTCATGAATTCCTATTCGTTCGCGGACTTGAGGGCGTCCGTGCGGAAAGGCGCGGCGGGCAGGCCGGCGGCATTATAGAGCTGCCCGCCGGCCGGATAATTCACCCACGCATAACGCACCGCCACCGGCGCAGCCACCTCCGGGCTGCTCACCAGAACCGTCTGGCCGTCAATTTTGGCGTCGGCCGAAACAAATTTGCCGTCCGCGCCGGCGATGATGAACCACTTCAAGGTTCCGTCTTTGGCCGCCAGTCCGGCGGCATGGGAAAACTGCACGCGAATCGCGCTGCCTTCGATCTTCATGGCTTGATACGCCGGGCCGGAATATTCAATTTTGCGGTCATAGACTTTCGCCAGGGCGAGGCGCGCGAGGCGGTCGCCGACGTCCTGTTTGTTTTTTGGGTGCACGTTTTTGCGTTCGCCGATGTCGGCGGCCACCGCCATTCCGGTGTTGGGCAGGTCGAGAATCGTGGCCTGAGCCTCGCGCACTTGGGGACTGTTGCTGGCCGCCTCCTGGCCCGCGAGTTGCACGATGTAAAACGGAAAATCGCCTTCGCCCCACCGCGCCCGCCAATCACGCACGAGGGCCGCCTGCACCCGCGGGTACAGCGCAATGCCCGCCGCGCCGCCCACGATGGATTCGCCCTGATACCAGATCGCCCCGCGAATCGCATACGGAATGACCGGATGAATCATGCCGTTGAACAGCACGGTCGCGTTATGCTGATCCTGCACCGGATCGCGCGGCGCGGAGTTGCGTCGGCGGCCTTTGCCACCGGCGGCCGCATTCGTGGCGGACACATCCTCGGAACGCGGCGGCGCCACTACCGGCGGCGGGTTCGTGCGAAATTGTTCCACGGCGGCGTCAAAGCGGTCGAGCATCGGCTGTAATTTGGGATCAGACGCCAGCGCAGCACGACCAATCCACGCCTCGGCCGTGCTCGCGCCGAATGCCAGCGCGATGATGCCCACCGGGGCCTTGATGTCCCGATGCAAGTCCCGCGCGAAAAAATAGGCGACCGCGGAGAAGGCCGGCGCCGTTTCCGGGCTGCAGACCTGCCATTCGCCACCCACACGGTTCTGCAGCGTATAGGCTTTGGCCGCGGCGCCGGTGAACATGCGAATCAGCGGGTAATTGGCGGCGGCGATTTCCTGCTCCTCGTTGGTGACACCGGCGAAATACTTCACCTTTCTTGACAGGGAAAAATCCATGTTGGACTGGCCGGAGGCGAGCCACACTTCACCCACCACGACATCGTCGAGCTGGATTGGCTGCACCGTCTGTGAGCCGGAGACGGTGAAAGTCCGGCTGGTCGCGGAAATTTCCATCGGCTGGAGGTCAAGGCGCCACTCGCCCTTGGCGTCGGCGGTGGTGGATGCTTTCTGGCCCGCAAATTCCACGGTGACAGCTTCGCCGGCCGCCGCCGTGCCCCAAACCGGCACGTTCCTGCCGGTTTGCAAGACCATGTGGCTGGTGAACGGGCTGGCGAGTTTGACCTCGGCCTGCGCCAGCCGGGCAGCAAACAGGAGCAGGAGCAGTGTTGCGATTGCAGGTAGTTGTTTTGTCACAATTCACTGTCCTTTCGTTTTCGGCGCGGGCCGCGTGTATTGGTCGAAGGCGGAGAGGGCTGGCAGGGCGTTGTTAGCCTCATCGAAGAAACTGCGCGAGCCAAGATTGCCGCGGTCGCTCACCGCGGGTTCCCACCAAAAAATGCCCTGGCCGCGGTTGTCCGGCACGGCCAGCACAATGCGGGTGAGTTCGTCCAGGAATTCCCGCTGGCCACCAGGGGTTTCCGGAAACGGCTCGGGCCGATCCGCCGTTTCGTGCGCCGGACGCCAGTGATAGGCCGTCTCCACCACAATGACATCCTTGCCGTAGGTTTTGGCGGCAAACGCCAGATTTTCGCGCAAATCCATCAACGTGCCCTGCCACCACGGGTAGTAGGAAAGACCGATCACGTCATAGGAAATTTGGTAGTGATTCAAGCTATCAAAGAACCATTTGGTCTTGGCAAGGTTGCCGCCCTGGTCAGTGTGGATCATGATTTTTGGTCGCGGATTCGTGCCGCGCCCGGCGTCCACGCCCTGGATGCCGGCGCGCAGATAGTCGGTGAAATTTTCCCAATGCTCGGGGATCATGCCATCCGGCCATAACATTCCATGCGATATTTCGTTGCCCACCTGAACCATGTCCGGCAGCACGCCGGCGGCGCGAAAGGCGACGATGGTGTCGCGCGTGTAGGCAAAAACCGCTTGCACGCGGTCCGCATGCGACAGGTTCATCCACGTTCCCGGCGTCGGCTGCTGGCCAGGGTCGGCCCACGAATTCGCATAGTGAAAATCGAGCAGGAATTTGTAGCCAAGCTGTTTGGCCTCCTTGGCCATCGCCAGCGTGTAAGCGAGGCCGTTGGGAAGGTTATTGCTCACCGGTTCCACGAAGATGCGCAACCGGATCCAGTTGTAGCCGTGCTCCCGAAACATCCGCAAGCCGGGCGAAGTGTTAGTGCCATCGTGGAAGGTTGTTCCCCGATCCTCGGACTGTTTAAGGAAGGACAAGTCGGCGCCGAAGGCGAATTCCGAGGCGCGGGCGGAAAAGCCGCACAGCAGGGCGACTGACAGCACAGCCGCCAACGTGAGGCGGAGTTTTCCACAGTGATTGCCGGTTATGGTCCGACCCTTAAGAAACTCCTCCTCAGGTGGCTCTTCCTTTTCCCGTCCCACAGGGACGAATTGACCATAGCCCGCAGTTTCAACTGCGGGTGGCGTGGGGCCAACCCCATTCGCCTCGCACCGGCGTCGGAACGGGTGCAGTTTGAGACGAGCAAAAGCACAGACAAGGGCGAACTTCAATCGTTCCGTTGGGACGAATCGCGTTTGGGCGCCTCGAACCCGCAGTTGAAACTGCGGGCTATTGTCGAATGCGCCTCTGGCGCTCCGGCGCGCGTAGTTTGGGCGACTCCAGAGAGATCTCATTTTCTTTTTATTTTCACGAATGGACTGGCACATGATGCCAGAACCGCCCGCCGAATCACCTCGACAGTTCTGGCGATGCCTTGATGACCACAGAATCGGCCTTCAACCCGGCGGCGGTGGCCGTCAGAGTGATCTTGCCCAGCGCGGCGTTTGCCCGCACGAAGGCGACGCACTCGCCTTGGAACGCGTGCCGCGAGGCGGCTTGAAACGGTTCGTGGCTGGCGTTGTCCGCGTTGTCCACGGCGGCAATGACGCCCGGGCCGGACACCGTGAACGAAATCAAATCATCGGCGCGCGGAAGCGTGACGCCCCGGGCATCCACAATCCTGGCGCGCATCGTCGCCACCTCATCCCAGGCCGGCGAGAGCGTCTTCGTTTCGGTGGTCAGAACAATGCCCACGGCCTTGCCGGCAGTGCGTAGTTCGTTGGTGGCGGCGGCTCGGCCCCGGTCATTGCGCGCAATGACTTTCAAAACCCCCGGCGCGAAGGACGCCTGCCAGATGCGCGGCGAAGCATCGGCGTTGATTTCCTTTTTGCCCAGGGACTTTCCGTTGAGGAACAGTTCCACCTCCTTGCAGTTGGAATAAACTTCCACGTTTTCGGTGTGCGGCTGCAAATTTTCCGGCGTCCAGTCGGAAAACAAGACCTGCGTGTGGCGTTCTTCCGTGCCGTAGCCGGGATCGGTCGGCATCGCTTCGGTCTGTGAAATACGGCGGGCAATGGCTACCATCGGGGCGTCAGTCCACCAGCTCTGGCGTTCGCGCGCCAGCGGGCGGATGGCCCCGGTGCGGTCCAGCAACCCGGAACCGTGCCCCACGATCGGCCAGTGGCGCGATTCGCCGAGATAATCAATACCCGTCCACAGGAATTGTCCGGCGTAAGGCGCATGATCGCGCATGGCCACCCATTGCTGCCGCACATGCGTGTTCTCCGTGCCCAGTATTTTGCGCGACGGCTTCTGCTCATGCGCGGCCAGAATTTCGTTCTCCCGGTAGTTCTGGCCGACCACGTCGAGCAGATCCGCCAAGCCGTCGTCGTAATCATGACTGACATTTGGCCGGAACAACGCCTGCGTCACCGGCCGGGTCGGGTCGGCGGCGTGGGCCACGGCCACCAGGCCGGCGAGAATGCGCTTCGCCTTTTCGGCCTGCGGCGTGTCGTGGATTTCATTGCCCACGCTGTAGAGGATGATGCTCGGATGATTCCGGTCGCGCAGAATCGCGTCCCGTTCATCCCGCTGCGACCAGTCTTTGAAGTAGAGATGATAGTCCTGGGGATTCTTTGCCACCGTCCAGCAGTCGAAGAATTCATCCATCACCAGCAGCCCCAAGCGGTCGCACAAATCCAAGAATTCCGGCGCGGGCGGATTGTGCGCGGTGCGAATAGCATTCACGCCCAGCAATTTCAGCGTGGTCAAGCGGGCCTCCCAAATCGAGAGCGGCACCGCCGCGCCGAACGCGCCGCCATCGGCATGGAGGCAGACGCCCTTGAGCTTGAAATTTTTCCCATTCAGCCAGAAGCCGGTGTCGGCCTCGAAATGGGCGTCGCGAATGCCGAACGGGGTGCTCAACTCGTCCGCCACCTTTCCCTCCAGGCGCAATTTGCTGACCGCGCGGTACAGTTTGGGCTCATTCAGATTCCACCGTTGCGGGCTGGGAATGGCGATGGATTGATCCAGCGTGGCTTCCGCGCCGGCTTCGAGAGTCTGGCTGGTTTCCATGGCGCCCACCGGTTCGCCATCCGGCGCCAGCAGGCTGGTTTGCACGCTGAGCTCGCGGGGCGCGGCGGATTCGTTCGTGACGGTGGTTGCAATCCGCACCGTGGCCTCGCTCTCGGAAAGCTTGGGCGTGCTGACAAAGACGCCGTCCGCCGAGAAGTGTACCGGGTCCGTGATCACGAGCCGCACGCGCCGGTAAATGCCCGCGCCGGCATACCAGCGCGAGGCCGGCTGGGCCGACGTATCCGCGCACACGGTCAGAAAATTGTTCGTGCCATTGCCGAAGCCGAGTATGGCAGCCGGAAGATCGTAACGAAAGCCGACGTATCCATTCGGGCGATGGCCAAGATGCCGGCCATTGATCCAAACGTCGCTATTTTGCATCACCCCGTCAAACTCCACGGACACGCGCCGGCCCAGGTCTTCCGCCGGCAGCGAAAAGCGCTGGCGATACCAAGCCACGCCACTGGGCAGAAACGCGCCCGCGCCGCCGGCCGGATTGGTTTCGGCAAACGGACCCGCGATGCTCCAGTCATGCGGCACGTTGACCAATTTCCAGGTGGAGTCGTCAAAACCCGGCTGTTCCGCGCCGGGCGCATCGGCTTGTAAAAACCGCCAATGGTCGTCCAGCGGCAGGACGTCGCGCGCCTCGGCGACGCAAACCGCCGCCGCCACGAGGGCGAGGCCGGCTAGAATTCCCAGCGATATCTTCATCAGGCTTTTGACGGGCAGCATCCGGCAAAGGTGACAGAAAGGCAAGCCATGAGAAAGTGCGGGAGAAAATGCTTGCACCGGACGCCTTGAAACGATTGGATGACGGAAACCATGAATCGCCCCGCCATACTTGGACTTCAGATGAAACTGCTCGGTGCCAGCCTGACTTTGGCGTCAACCTTCGTGGCCCCGGCGCGTGAGCCGGTGGACGCGGTGAATCCGTTCATCGGGGCGGGGAGCCTGGAAGGCACTTACAAGGGTTTCCACGGCAAGAATTTTCCCGGGGCCGCGACGCCCGCCGGCATGGTGCAACTCAGTCCCGACACCATTACCGGCGGGGACAACGGCGGCGGTTATTCCTACGTGCACACTACCATCGAAGGTTTCAGCGTGAACCACATGAGCGGGGTCGGCTGGTATGGCGATTTGGGCAATTTCCTGGTCATGCCCGCCACCGGGCCGTTGAAAACTTACTACGGCGAAACCGACCATCCCGGCAGCGGTTATTTATCGGCTTGCGACAAGGCCACTGAAGTCGCCCACGCGGGCTACTATGCGGTGACCCTCACCGACTACCAGGTCCGGGCGGAGCTGACCGCAGCCCCGCATAGCGGCATGCTCCGCTTCACCTTCCCGGAAAACCCGCGCTCGCGCATTCAGATTGACCTGGCGCGGCGCATCGGCGGCACCTCGCTGCACCAGACGGTGAAGGTCGTTGGCGACCAGGCCATCGAGGGCCAAATTGACTGCACGCCGGCGGGCGGCGGCTGGGGCCATGGCAATGGCAAAGCCAATTTCACCGTCTTTTATCATGCGGAGTTCAGCCTGCCGCTCACGAACGTCGGTGTCTGGAGTGCCCCCCTGCCGGACGGCCCCTATAACGACATTCTCCGCAAAAAAGAATTCATCCAAACCTGTGAAAACGCCGCCGTGCTGCCCGGCTGCCGGGAGAAAAACGGGACGCATCTGGGCTTCTATACCGAGTTTCCGACCCAAGCCGGCGCGACGGTGCTTCTGAAAATCGGCATTTCTTATGTCAGCATCGCCGGGGCCCGCGCCAATCTCGGCGCGGAAATTCCGGGCTGGGATTTCGAGTCCGTTCACCAGCAGAGCCGGCAGGCGTGGGCGAAGGAGCTGGGCCGCATCACCGTTGCCGGGGGCACCGAAGCCCAGCAGACCGCTTTTTACACGGCCATGTACCATGCCATGATTGATCCCCGTATGTTTGCCGATGTGAACGGCGATTATCCCGGCGGCGACCAGCAGGTGCACCACACCCAAGCCTTCACCAAGCGCACCATTTTCAGCGGCTGGGATGTGTACCGGAGCGAGTTTCCGCTGCTGACCCTGATTGCCCCGCAAATCATCAATGACGAGATCAACAGTTGGATTGAGTTAGCGGACCAGAACGGAACCCATTACTTCGATCGCTGGGAAATGTTCAATTCCTACTCGGGCTGCATGAATGGCAATCCCGCCCTCGCCGTCATCAATGACGCCTGGCAAAAAGGCATTCGCGGCTACGATACGGCCAAGGCCTACGAGTATGCCGTGAACACGGCCGAGAAATATAAAAATGGCCCATTGGGTTATAGTCCCGGCAACTTGTCCGCCACCTTCGAGTATGGTTTCCATGACTGGAACCTCGCGCAACTTGCGTCCGGTTTGGGCAAAACCGAAGACGCAACCAAATACCGGCAGCGCTCGCAGGCTTATCAGTTGCTGTTTGATCCCGAGGTTCCCTGGACCTACGACCAGGCCGGCAAAGATGTTCGGCCGGAGTGGAAAGGCTGGTTCCGACCCAAGGATGCCAAGGGTCAATGGGAACCCTGGCTCGGGCTGACTTCGCATCGGGGCGTGACGGAAGCCTCGGTGTATCAGCAAGGCTGGCATGTGCCCCACGACATTCCCGGGCTGATCCGCCTCCTGGGCGGCCGGGATTCTTTCCTCGCGAAGCTGACCGACTTTTTTGACCGGGTGCCGAACCTGTCCATTTGGAACGACTACGACAACCCCTCGAACGAGCCGAGTCATCTGATTCCTTTTCTGTTCAACCGTGCCGGCGCTCCATGGCTGACCCAGAAATGGGTGCGCCGCATCTGCGCCGAGGCCTACGGCGCCGATTACAAGGGGCTGTGCGGGGATGAGGATGAAGGCCAGATGTCCGCCTGGTTTGTGCTGGCGGCCAGCGGCCTCGCCCAAGCCTGTCCCGGCGACACCCGCTTTGAAATTTTCACCCCGCTCTTCGACCGCGTGTCCATGAAGTTGGATTCGAAATACACCAAAGGCGGAGCCTTCACGATCACCACCAAGCACAACTCGCCGACCAACGTCTATATCCAGTCTGCCACCCTGAATGGCCAGCCGCTCAACCGTTGCTGGCTCGATTACAAGGAAATCGTCGCCGGCGGTTCGCTCGAACTCGAACTCGGCCCCAACCCAAACCAGAATTGGGGAATCCTCGGAGCGCCGGCCTCCGGTACGGCTCGAAAATAAATCCCCATTCAAATTGATTTATGCCACTCCTGAAACTTGAAACAACCGTCGTCCTATCCGACGAAAAACGAAAAGCCCTCCTGGCTGCCCTCAGCAAGGCGGTCGCCGCCTGCATCGGCAAGCCGGAATCATACGTCATGGTGACGTTCGGCCGCGCGGATATCCTGATGGCCGGCAAAGGCGGCGAAGCGGCCTTCGTGGATGTCCGCAGCGTCGGCGGATTGAATGGCGAAGTGAACCGAAAACTCGCACAGCAAATCTGCCAATTATTGCAGGATTCCCTCGGACTTTCGCCGGAGCGTGTTTATTTGAATTTCACCGATGTGAAAGCCGCCAACTGGGGCTGGAATGGCAACACGTTTGGCTGAAGTGGCAATTAAACCCGAACTCCGAAGTAAGAAAAAGGTCGCTTTGCGGGAAGGGTTGATGGCATAGAGGTTGATGCTTAAACAACCCACGC
>Ga0316231_1001342_pt1 | contig 27526 bp, 27 predicted proteins | sample TBH18027metaG_FD_206002 | JGI IMG/M metagenome (GOLD analysis project Ga0316231, IMG submission 206002) | Freshwater microbial communities from Trout Bog Lake, Wisconsin, USA - TBH18027 | ecosystem: Environmental > Aquatic > Freshwater > Lake > Hypolimnion/Profundal zone | place: USA: Wisconsin... | reverse complement strand
AAGACAATCGTATGGCCGTCTTGATTTAATCTGCTAATAAATTGCCACAAGGACTGACGTAACTCAACATCTACCCCCGCAGTGGGCTCATCCAAAATAATGACCGGCGGCCGATGTACCAGAGCCTGCGCGACCAAGACGCGACGCTTCATGCCACCTGACAAAGATCGCATATTGCTATCGGCCTTACTCGTGAGATCCAGATTGGCTATCACCTCATCAATCCAAGCATCGTTATTTTTAATACCAAAATAACCCGATTGAAATTGCAAGGTCTCGCGTACAGTAAAGAATGGGTCAAACACTAACTCTTGAGGAACTACGCCCAGCATCCGACGAGCCTGACGAAAATCACTTTGCACATTGGCGCCCATAATGGCCGCCTGACCTTGGTCAGCACAAACCAATCCCGCCAAGATGGAAATTAATGTCGTTTTACCGGCTCCATTGGGTCCAAGCAAACCAAAAAATTCTCCAGGCTTAATGGCAAGCGAAACATTATCCAATGCTTGCAATGCCCCATAGCGCTTGGAAATATTCTGAATAGAAATGGCCGCATGCATAGACTACAAACCCAACAAAGAAGACACACCATACACGCCGGCTAACACCACTAATTTTTCAGGGGCATGATGAATTGAGAGGCTTTTTCCAACCGCCTGTAGCTTTTTTTGCCAAGACAGCAGCACCGTTAATGCCGAAGAATCAAAAGAATGCAACCCTGAACAATCTACTGCTGCCAAGGCCGGCAAATTTTGCAGACCCTCCTTCTCTACCTGCAAAGCAGTTTCATGGGTCACAGTGTGAGGCAAAAGAAAGGGCATAGACTGAAGCGGAATTAGTTGCTTGGCTTTGCGGAAGCCAGTTGTTTATTGCGATCCTGCAGAAATTTCACTAAACCATCAATGCCATTTTGATTGATCTGATTAGCAAATTGGTTACGATAGGCTTCAATCAACCAAACGCCCATGATATTCATGTCATAGACTTTCCACCCTGCGGGGGTTTTTTCCATGCGGTAGTCCAGGGGTACGGGGTCGCCATGACCCAATACGACGGTTCTCACCACCACCTCTTGATCGTCGGGGCTAGCACGCAATGGCTTGAACTGAACCGTCTGATCCCGCAACTGACTAAGGGCACCAGAATATGTTCGAATTAACAAGGTTTTAAATTCTGCAACCAATTGAGTTTGCTGTTCTGGACTGGCTTTTTTCCAATTAGGGCCCATAGCCATTTCAGTGGTGCGACGCATATCCGTGTATGGAACGATCTTCTTATCCACTAAATCAACAATTCGAGGAATATTGCCCTTTTGGATCTCCGGATCAGATTTCACAGAAGCCATCACATCAGTGACTACCGACTTGATTAAGCCTTCTGGCGAAGATTGATCGGGGGCCTGCGCAAAAACAGCGCCACTTACCAACAATAGGGCGGGAATAACCAGAGAAAACCACTTCCGAATGATTTGTGTGCTTTTCATATTTTTAATGTGAGGGCCTAGGATAGTGGCCAATTTTAGTCTGTAAAAAGGACTTACTCATAACCGTTTTCATAAGGAGGCATTTTAGGCTCTTCATCATCGCGCCCCTCGTTAATTTGGTATTTACGTCTCTGAATATAAGCGTCTCGCATAAAGGTGTATTTATCGATTGCCGCGCCATCTAGCAAATCGCCAGCTTCATAATAGGTGTTGCGAGTATTAACCACGCGCAACCCAGTAATGCTATTCCGCAAACCAATATTGTGGATATACCGAAATAGGTAGTCGGTCTCCAGATCTGCGGCGGTACCCACGGTGTCTCGTACCGAACTAGGCCCAAAGAATGGCAATACCACATATGGGCCAGAAGGAACTCCCCAAACCCCAAAGGTCTGACCCCAATCTTCTTTATGTTTTTCTAAGCCGCCAGGAGTAGCCATATCAATGAATCCACCCAGACCAAAAGTAGTATTAACAACCACGCGCATTAAATCGCTAAAGGCGTAATCAGGCTTTCCTTGCAACAAATTATTCAATGCGGTGTAAATATCGTTGTAGTTACCAAAGAAGTTATAAATTCCCTCGCGTACAAACTCTGGCAATACAAAACGATAACCAGTCACCACTGGCTTTAATACATAGGCATCCAAACCTTCATTGAATTGAAAAACCGAGCGATTAAAAGACTCCCAAGGATCCGCAGGTGAGGGCTCAACCCCAGCAGGAATGGCAGCACAAGCTAATAGCAGGGAGCTAAGACCAGCCAAGGCTAAGTATTTGAGCTTGGCACCCCAAAAGCTCATTTTGCGGTGCCTTTATCCTGGCCGCTATCTGCTGCTTTGTTATACAAAAACTGACTGATGAGATTTTCTAAAACAATCGCTGACTGTGTTTGAGTAAGCTTGCCACCATTGGCCAACATATCATCTGATCCACCAGCCTCCAGGCCGATATATTGCTCCCCCAATAAACCTGATGTCAGAATTTTGGCTGATGAATCTGTTGGAAATTTATATGCATCGTCGATGCTCATTGCCACCGTGGCTTGATAGGTTTTATCATCAAACGAGATACTGGAAATACGGCCCACCACAACTCCTGCGCTCTTGACTGGTGCGCGCGGCTTGAGGCCCCCAATATTGTCAAAGCGCGCAGAAATCGTATAGGTCGGTGCAAACGATACGGCATTCATATTGCCCACCTTGAGCGCCAGAAACAATGCCGCCAGCATGCCGATGGCTACAAAAATTCCGACCCAAATATCAATCGCACTTTTTCTCATATGAGCCTCAGTTTATCTTTCTAATTTGAAAACATCATGGCAGTTAACAGGAAATCCAAGGCCAAGACCGTTAAGGAAGAAATCACCACGGTGCGAGTGGTAGCCTGCGATACCCCCTCTGGAGTAGGCTTGGACTCATAACCCTGAAAAAGAGCTATAAATGTGACAGCCACCCCAAACACCAGGCTCTTGATCAAGCCATTACCAATGTCGGAAAAAAGATCTACCCCACCCTGCATTTGTGACCAAAAGGCCCCAGAATCAACCCCAATCAACGGCACCCCAACAAAATAGCCGCCGAGCACACCCACCGCCGTAAAGATGCTCGCCAGAATTGGCATCGCAATAATGCCAGCCCATAAACGCGGCGCAATCACTCGACTCAATGGATCTACCGCCATCATCTCCATTGCACTTAATTGCTCTCCGGCTTTCATCAAACCAATTTCGGCGGTTAAAGAAGTGCCCGCACGTCCTGCAAACAATAGGGCAGTAATGACCGGGCCGAGTTCACGCGTTAATGAAAGCGCCACTAGCAAACCCAAGGCCTGCTCTGATCCATAACGATTCAAGGTGTAGTAACCCTGTAGGCCCAATACAAAACCGACAAACAACCCTGATACTGCAATGATGACAAATGAGTGATTACCGACAAATAGAATTTGATCAGAAACTAAACGGGGTCTCTTTAATAAAAATCGAGAGCGCCAAATGACTGCCATAAACATGCGCGTCGCCAACCCCAGACTAGTGAGATTGCGGCGGATAAAAAATCCCAAATCGCCCAGGAGATCAATTCCCTTTTGAAACATCACCATCACGCCTTCACCCCAAAGTCCTCTGCAAGACTCAGACCCGGGTAATGAAATGGCACCGGACCATCTGGGGCAGCATCTAAAAACTGGCGCACAAACGGATCAGTAGAGCGACTTAATTCAGCAGGAGTGCCCTCTGCGCCAATGCGCCCATTGGCAATGAAATAGACATAATCAGCAATCTCAAATGTCTCTTCTACATCATGCGTGACCAATAGGCTGGTAGCACCTAAAGCTGTGTTCAGATCTCGAATTAAGCGCGCAGTAATCCCCAGCGAAATAGGATCTAAACCGGCGAATGGCTCGTCGTACATCATCAGCGGCGGATCCAAAGCAATAGCGCGAGCCAGAGCAACCCGACGTGCCATGCCTCCAGAAATTTGCGCCGGCATGAGATCACGCGCACCTCGCAAACCCACTGCATTTAATTTCATTAAAACTAAAGAACGCAATAATGGTTCGCTTAAATTTGTATGCTCACGCAGAGGAAAAGCCACGTTCTCAAAAACACTCAGATCAGTAAATAAAGCACCGAACTGAAATAGCATTCCCATGCGACGTCTAGCAGTCATTAACTCGGCAGAATTCATCTTGCCAATGTCTTGACCTTCAAATAAGACCTGGCCAGATTGCGCGGCAAACTGACCGCCTATTAATCGCAAAATAGTAGTCTTGCCACAACCTGAGCCACCCATCACCGCAACCACTTGGCCACGACGGAACTCCATAGAAAGTCCCGTCAGAATTTGCCGCTCGCCTGGTGCATATGAAAAGTTGACGTCTTTCATCGAGACGACCACATCGCCAGGCACTTGTCCTACCGGATGTTGATTTGCATTCAAGAAATTAGGTTGGCCAATGTTCATCTTCCCGATATTATCGAGGTAAAACAGAAGACCCCATTAAATACTCATCTACTGCCTGAGCGCATTGACGACCTTCTCGAATTGCCCAAACTACCAACGATTGGCCACGACGCATATCGCCAGCAGCAAACACTTTAGGAATATTGGTTTGATACGCCTGCACGCCATCAACTGTGGCTTTCGCATTGCCTCTCGCATCTTTTTCAACCCCAAAGGCTGTTAATACTTGCTGGGCCGGGGATACAAAACCCATCGCCAACAATACTAAATCGGCCTTGATTTCAAACTCAGAATTTGGCACTTCTGACATCTTGCCGTCTTTCCACTCAAGGCGTACACCAATTAATTTCTCAACTTTGCCATTTTTTCCTTCAAAACGCTTCGTCGCTACAGACCAATCGCGCTCACACCCTTCTTCATGCGATGAAGAAGTGCGCAACTTTGTAGGCCAATAAGGCCATACCAATGGTTTATTTTCGACTTCGGGAGGCTGAGGCAATAATTCAAATTGAGTGACTTGAGTTGCGCCATGGCGATTGGAGGTTCCCACGCAATCAGAGCCAGTATCACCACCGCCAATCACAACCACATGTTTGTCGGTTGCGCGAATTTCATTTTTGAAATCGCCAGCATTCTCTTTGTTCTGAGGAATCAAAAATTCCAAAGCATAGTGAACCCCAGCCAATTCACGGCCCGGCACCGGCAAATCACGTGGCTGCTCAGCGCCACCAGTAATGACTACCGCATCAAAGTCTTTCATTAACTGCTCAGGTGAAACTGTTTTTTTCGAGTAGTTCTTGATTTCTGCAGCGAGCGCTTCTTTACCAACAAATACGCCAGTTTCAAACTTCACACCCTCAGCCTGCATTTGCTCAACGCGACGATCAATCAAACCTTTTTCCATTTTGAAATCAGGAATACCGTAACGCAACAAACCACCAATCCGATCATTCTTCTCAAAAACCGTCACATCATGACCAACGCGCGCAAGCTGCTGTGCTGCAGCCATACCTGCCGGGCCACCACCAACGACAGCGACTTTCTTGCCGGTTTTGGCTTTAGCTGGCTGAGGCTTGACCCAACCCTGCTCCCAACCCTTATCAATAATTGCGTGCTCAATTGACTTGATTCCTACTGGCGCATTATTGATTCCCAAGGTGCAAGCTGCTTCGCATGGAGCTGGGCAAATGCGGCCCGTGAACTCAGGGAAGTTATTGGTCGATTGCAATACCTCTAATGCATCCTTCCAATCACTGTGAAATACCAAATCATTGAAGTCCGGAATGATGTTATTGACAGGGCAACCGTTATTACAAAATGGAATACCACAATCCATGCACCGCGCACCCTGCACTTTGGCTTCCTCGTCTGTTAATGCAGCAACAAACTCTTTGTAATGATGGAGGCGTTTAACGGGCGCTTCGTATTTTTCATCAACGCGCTCAAACTCCATAAATCCAGTGACCTTACCCATATCTAATCCTTAGTAACTTTTTCTGACTATCTGTAATGATTAAGCAGCAATGGTTTTGTTCTGAGATTTTTCCCACAACTCACCCAAGGCACGCTTGTACTCGGTAGGTAGAACCTTAATAAAGCGACCGCGTGCATTTTCCCAATCCGCCAAGATTGCTTTTGCGCGCTCTGAACCGGTATGACGGAAATGTCGCTCAATTAAGCCTTTTAAGATTTGCTCATCGGTAATGCGTTCGCCGCCATCCTTAACATCAACTGGCGCATGCCACTGCGACTGAGGTACCTTAGCAATCTGCTCTGCAGAAGGCAGCACCTTTTCCAGTGTTGCCATGCTGGTATTGCAACGCTTAGCAAATAAATCGTCTTCGTCGTAGACATAAGCAATACCGCCACTCATCCCTGCAGCAAAGTTACGTCCAGTAGCTCCCAATACCACTACTGTGCCTCCGGTCATGTATTCGCAACCGTGATCGCCAGTCCCTTCAACAACTGTTGTTGCACCCGAGTTCCGAACGGCAAAGCGCTCACCTGCTACCCCATTGAAAAATGCTTCTCCCCCAATAGCGCCGTAAAGAACTGTGTTACCAACAATAATATTTTTTGCCGTATCGCCACGGAATTCATGAGGCGCACGCACAATCACGCGACCACCCGACAATCCCTTACCTACATAGTCATTGCCATCACCTACTAAATCTAAGGTAATGCCTCGCGCCAGGAAAGCTGCAAAACTTTGGCCAGCTGTACCGTTCAGTTGAATATGAATCGTGTCATCTGGCAAACCTGCATGGCCATAACGTTGGGCAACCTCACCAGATAACATGGCTCCCACCGTACGGTTGACGTTCTTGACGGGAACGATAAAGGACACCTTCTCTCCACGCTCTAATGCGGCACTGCTCTTCTCAATCAGAACATTGTCCAAGGCAAATCCCAAGCCGTGATCTTGAGTTAGCACTTGGTAACGGGGCACATCGCTAGCTACTTGAGGTGCAGCAAAAATTTTGCTGAAGTCTAAGCCATGCACTTTCCAGTTTTCAATACCCTTGCGCGTATCCAAAAGATCAACGCGCCCAATCAGATCATCAAACTTACGAATGCCCAATTGCGCCATGATTTCTCGCACCTCTTCCGCAATAAAGAAGAAGAAGTTCACAACATGCTCAGGCTTGCCAGAAAATTTCTTGCGCAATTCTGGGTCTTGAGTCGCCACCCCAACTGGGCAAGTATTTAAATGGCACTTGCGCATCATAATGCAGCCCTCAACAACCAATGGAGCCGTTGCAAAGCCAAACTCATCCGCGCCCAACAATGCGCCAATCACCACATCCCGACCAGTCTTCATCTGACCATCAGCTTGCACGCGAATGCGGCTACGCAGGCCATTGAGCACTAGGGTTTGCTGTGTTTCAGCCAAACCCAGCTCCCAAGGCGATCCGGCATGCTTAATGGAAGATAAAGGAGAAGCCCCTGTACCACCATCATGGCCAGCAATCACCACATGGTCTGCTTTTGCTTTTGCAACACCAGCCGCGATGGTGCCAACACCGACCTCTGAAACTAACTTCACAGATACATCAGCTGCAGGATTCACATTCTTTAAGTCATGAATCAATTGCGCAATGTCTTCAATGGAATAGATATCATGATGTGGAGGGGGAGAAATTAAACCCACCCCTGGAACGGAGAAACGCAATTTACCGATGTAATCGGAAACTTTTCCTCCGGGCAATTGACCGCCTTCGCCTGGCTTAGCACCTTGGGCCATTTTGATCTGAATTTGATCAGCAGAACGCAAGTACTCCGTGGTAACACCAAAGCGTCCGGAAGCAACCTGCTTAATCTTAGAGCGCAAAGAGTCGCCATCCAACAATGGAATATTTGCCTCAACAACATCATCACCCAAAATGCTTGCCAGGGTTTCACCCTTCTTAATTGGAATACCTTTAAGCTCATTGACATAACGATGTGGATCTTCGCCACCCTCACCAGTATTGGATTTACCACCAATACGGTTCATGGCAATTGCCAAAGTAGCATGCGCTTCAGTAGAGATAGAACCCAAAGACATCGCACCTGTTGCAAAGCGCTTAACAATCTCTTTGGCTGACTCGACCTCATCTAATGGAATCGCCTTAGCAGGATCAATCTTGAACTCAAACAATCCGCGCAAGGTCATTTGACGCTTGGTTTGGTCATTGATGATATTGGCGTACTCTTTATAAGTTTGATAGCCCTTTTCTGCACCCATACGCGTGGAATGCTGCAACTTCGCAATCGTGTCAGGAGTCCACATATGGTTTTCGCCACGAATACGGAAGGCATATTCACCGCCTGCCTCCAACATATTCGCTAACACGGGATCTTCACCAAACGCTGAAGTGTGCATGCGTAGCGCTTCTTCAGCTACCTCAAACACCCCAATACCACCTACATTTGATGGTGTACCTTTGAAATATTGATCAATCAATTCCCGATTTAAGCCAATGGCCTCAAAAATTTGTGAGCCTGTGTAAGACATGTATGTAGAAATGCCCATCTTCGACATGACCTTTTGCAAGCCCTTACCGATCGCCTTCACAAAATTCTTCACTGCTTTTTCAGGAGACAAATCACCCGATAGACCTTTGGCCATTTCAGCTAAGGTTTCCATAGCCAGGTATGGATGCACCGCTTCTGCCCCGTAGCCCGCCAACAAAGCAAAGTGATGCGTTTCACGAGCGCTACCCGTTTCCACCACCAAGCCCACGCTTGTGCGCAAACCTTTTTGCACTAAGTGCTGGTGCAAAGCAGAAGTAGCCAACAATGCAGGAATCGCCACATGCTCTTGATCAACTTGACGATCGCTCACAATCAAAATGTTGTAACCCGATCGCACAGCATCAGCAGCCTCGGCACACAAGGAGGCTAAACGTGCCTCAATCCCTGCCTTGCCCCATGCAGCCGGATAGCAAATGTCTAATTCGTATGAACGGAATTTGCCATTGGTGTAGTGCCCAATATGACGGATTTTCGTGATGTCATCAAAGTCCAAAACCGGTTGACTTACTTCCAACCGCATTGGTGGATTGATATTGTTGGTATCAAGCAAGTTTGGTTTTGGCCCAATAAAGGAAACCAACGACATCACCATATTTTCACGAATCGGATCAATCGGGGGATTGGTTACCTGTGCAAATAATTGCTTGAAGTAGTTATACAGTGGCTTATTTTTATTGGACAGTACAGCCAATGGACTATCGTTGCCCATTGAGCCGATCGCCTCTTCGCCATTCATAGCCATTGGAGCCATCAAGAATTTAATATCTTCTTGGGTATAGCCAAATGCCTGCTGACGATCTAATAATTTTGCTGCAGGACGGATGCTAGTTTTCTCGTCTACCAAATCAGTATTGGTAGCGTCAATCTCATCTAGCTTAACGCGTACAGCATCAATCCAACTCTTATAGGGCTTAGCTTTAGAGACGGCATTCTTTAACTCAACATCGTCAATGATGCGACCTTGCTCCATATCGATCATGAACATCTTGCCGGGTTGTAAGCGCCATTTTTGAACAATTTTGCTCTCTGGAATCGGCAAAACACCAGCCTCGGATGCCATGATGACTAAATCGTCATCTGTCACGTAGTAGCGTGCTGGTCGTAAACCATTGCGATCCAAGGTTGCGCCAATTTGGCGTCCATCGGTAAAGGCCATAGCTGCGGGGCCGTCCCACGGCTCCATCATGGCAGCGTGGTATTCATAAAATGCGCGACGATTGTCGTCCATCAATGCATGCTGCTCCCATGCTTCAGGAATCATCATCATCATTGCTTGAGCCAATGGATAACCAGACATCACCAATAACTCAAGACAGTTGTCAAAGCAGGCCGTATCGGATTGACCTGGATAAATGAGTGGCCAAAGTTTCTTCAGATCGTCGCCCAACACCGGGGAACTAATTGCCCCTTCGCGCGCGTTGACCCAATTCACATTTCCTTTAACAGTGTTAATTTCACCATTGTGGGCAATCATGCGGTAAGGATGCGCCAACTCCCACGCTGGGAATGTATTCGTTGAGAAGCGCTGATGCACTAATGCTAACGCTGAGACCGTACGAGAATCTTGCAAGTCTTGATAGTACGCACCAACCTGGTTAGCCAACAGCAAACCCTTATAAACAATGGTTCTAGCGGACATCGAGGCCACAAAATATTCTTTGCCATGCTTTAAATGCAAATCTTGAATAGCATGACTAGCGGTTTTGCGAATGACATATAACTTGCGCTCCAGCGCATCGGTTGTCATGATGTCGCGACCACGGCCAATAAAGATCTGACGAATAAAGGGCTCTGTCATTTGTACGGTAGGCGACATCGGCAATTTCACATCCACCGGCACATCTCTCCAACCCAACACCACTTGACCCTCTAAGCGCACCGTCCGCTCTAATTCTTGTTCGCAAGCCAAACGGGAGGCATGCTCCTTTGGCAAGAAAATCATACCTACGCCATACTCACCTAGGGGTGGCAATGCCACACCTTGCTTTGCCATTTCTTCTCGATAGAGTCTATCGGGAATCTGAATCAAGATACCGGCTCCATCACCCATTAACGCATCAGCACCTACGGCACCCCGATGATCTAAGTTCTCCAGAATCTTTAGTCCCTGGGTCACGATTTCGTGTGATTTTTTACCCTTGATATGGGCAACAAATCCGACGCCGCACGCGTCATGCTCATTCTGTGGATCATATAAACCGTGCGCGATAGGACGGAGTGAAGAATGCTGTGGTGTATTCATAGTATTTCCGAGAGGCATCTATGGCCTGATTACATTTGGAAGATCAAATATAGGTGAATACCCATAACGATGCAATAGAAATTAAATGACTCTGTCCCAATTATTTGAGTGAAGCAACAAAATGTATTTATTAAATGGGGACAGAGTCATTGATCACGACCCCATGCAATCTCATGTAGAGACCCCATAAACCACTTAACCATCTGAATATAAAAGGTTATTTTCTTGGGCGCCCGCGGTGGCGTATGACTGCCAGCTCAGCTTTATCTCGAAAGAGCTGTTGAGCGTAAATATCACTGACCCATGGCTTAGAGCGGACCAGTGCTTCCGTAATTTGCTGGTCCTCCCAGTGTGGAGAACCTTCCTTCACAAATCCCGCCCAGGCCATTTGCCGCTCAAAAGGAGTGTTGCCCAATCTCCAAAAATGCTCATGATCAACTAACCAGGGATCAGACTTTCCACCAATGTGAGACAGGAAACTTGTCCAAGAAGAGTCTTGTGGAGCAGAGTCAAAGCCGGAGCGCACGGGATTTAATTCAATATAGCGCTGACAGCGGAGAAAGTACTCTGGATCTACTAGGGATGAGCGATAGCGACCCTCCCAAATTGTTCCTGAGCGATGGTGCTGATGATTAAAGTACTGCGCATAGCGTCTGCCCAAGGACTGCATCGTTTTTGACAGTGAATCTTCCCGCTGCGGAGTCATCAGCAAATGCACATGATTTGGCATCAGGGCAAACGCATGAACTGCACAAGAAAATTGCTTAGAGGCTTCACGCAACCACTCTAAATATTGCTTACGATCCTCGTCGCTAAAAAACAAGGTTTCACGATTGTTGCCGCGAACCATGACATGCATTGCTTGCCCTGGAATGACAATGCGTGCTTGGCGGGCCATGAGTAAAGCGAGTTACTGAACCTCGCGTACGCCACCGTTAGGAGCAAACTCGGGAATGAACCAATCACCATCCAACTGAGTGACTCCATCCGGAACATCGCGCGATATTTGAGGGACACCTTTTAAAGCAGTTCCCATATACGAAATCCAAACCGGCAAGGCTAGGCCGCCACCTGTTTCGTGGTCGCCCAAACTTTGCGGCTTATCAAACCCAATCCAAGCGATCGCTACCACTTTGGGGTTATATCCAGCAAACCAAGCATCATGAGAATCATTGGTAGTCCCAGTCTTGCCAGCAATATCGGTGCGACCTAATTTTGCGCGAGCGCTTGCTCCCGTTCCAGTTTTAGTGACTTCCTGCAACATACTATCCATGACAAATGCAGTGCGTGCGTCCAATACTCGCGGAGCACCTTCACCCACACGCGTTGGATTAGCCTCGAATAACACTTTACCGCTTGAATCAACCATCTTATCGATTAAGTAGGGATCAATGCGATAACCGCCATTTGCAAACACGCTATAAGCTGTTGCCATTTGCAAGGGGGTTACTGAACCCGCGCCCAAGGCCATCGTTAAATATGGTGGATGCTTTTCAGGATCAAAACCAAAACGTTGAATGAAACTTTGGGCATAGGTTGGAGTAATCGTACGCAAGACACGAATGGACACCAAGTTCAGAGATTTGGCCAAGGCTTTACGCAGGGTAATCATGCCCTCAAAGGTGCCCTCATAGTTTTTGGGCTCCCATGCTTGACTGCCGGTTTCCGCACTACTGATTTTCAGTGGGGCATCATTGACGAGCGTGCTAGGGGAGAAGCCCTTCTCCAGCGCCGCGGAATAAATAAACGGCTTAAATGAAGAGCCCGGCTGACGAAGCGCTTGGGTCACATGATTAAATTGGTTGCGATGAAAATCAAAGCCTCCCACCAATGACAGGATTGCTCCATTTTCAGCATTGAGTGACACAAATGCGGCTTCTACTTCGGGTAATTGGGCAAGCTTCCAAACACCCGGATCAACCTCTAACAATCGAACAATAGCTCCTGGTCGTAACCGTTTTTTAGGTTGCGAATTATCCGTTAACGATGCGCTTGCCAACTTCAAGGCATCGCCTTTGAGCGTAATCACATCGCCTGTTGAAATCATGACCTGCATCTCTTTAGGCTTTGCTTCAAGCACTACGCCCGACTGTAAATCATCTAACTGAGGGTAGGCCAGCAAGGCTTCATCGATGACGCGCTGACGTTTCACCGAATCCTCTGGAAGGTCGATAAAACCTTCTGGGCCACGATAGGCATGACGCAAATCGTAATCATAAATACCGCGCCTCACTGCCTTGTATGCAGCATCTTGGTCAGCCTTCAAAATCGTGGTGTAAACCTCTATCCCCTGTGAATAGATAGCCTCACCATACTGACTAAACAGTAATTGACGCACCATCTCCGCAGGAAAGTCAGCCCGGGTATTGAATTCATTACCCAAACCACGAATATGCAATTCTTCAGTCTTGGCCTGTTGGTACTGTTGAGGTGTGATGTACCCTAAATCCAACATTCTTTGCAAAATATATTCTTGACGAATCTTGGCGCGCCTAAAGTTTGTCACTGGGTTGTATGCCGATGGGGCCTTCGGCAATCCAGCCAACATGGCGGCCTGTGCCACAGTGATATCTTTTAAATCAATCCCAAAGTAAATCTGAGCAGCGCTCGCAAAACCGAATGCTCGCTGACCCAGAAAAATCTGGTTCATGTAAATTTCTAAAATCTTGTCCTTACTGAGTTCAGACTCAATTTCCCAGGCAAGCAAGATTTCATAAATTTTGCGGCTAAAGGTTTTCTCATTGCTCAGAAAAAAGTTGCGGGCGACCTGCATCGTGATCGTCGAGGCGCCCTGCGCTAAGTGACCGCGCATATTCGCTACAGCAGCCCTCAGAACGCCCGTATAGTCGACCCCCCCGTGGGAATAGAAACGGTCGTCCTCAGTGGCAATCACTGCATTGCGCATCACCATCGGTATCTCGTTTAAGGGGATAACCCGGCGACGTTCTTCTCCAAACTCGCCAATCAACACTTTATCTGCCGTATAAATCCGCAATGGTGTTTTTGGCTTGTAATCTACTAAAGCAGAAATCTTTGGCAGATTGGGTTTTGCTATTAAAAAGGCATACCCCAGGAGTACCGCAAACATCACTGCCATGGCAAGGCCAATCATCAGCAGAGCCTTCAAGAAGGCGCTACTACCAGCTTTGGAATGAGGGCCCAAATCCCCTTTTAAATGACGAGGACGCCTATCCGATGGATGGATGAACCGCCGATTCAGCGGTGGCTTGTCTTTTGGGGGTATAGCCATATGACTGAATTATAGGGGGATAAAGCCCCCTTGCCCGACGCTTTCTCCGCTTTACTTTCTGACAACCAAATCCACTTTTGCTGATGGTCTAGGAGCGCCTCATCTTAAAGAATATGGGGATGTCTCCACGCCATATATCCCCTCAATCATTTGATGCCATTTTGAGCGACTTAGGGCCAGATCCCGCCATTCATGATCCCCACGGAATACGCAAATCAGCGCCCCAAAAAAGTCCTGAAGCAAGCCCTGCGGCACCCCCAAAGAGCATATTTCCGAATATCGCCAGACTTCAACCCACCGCCATCACTCTGGGGGGCATCGGCTTGATTGCGCTCCTCCTTGGGGGTTTGTTATTCAGCTTCTTTTTGCATTTTCAATCGCTTGAAGCAGACGCGCGCCAAGACTTAATCACCACCCAAGAACGGGTCCTTGCCCTTCAAAAGGAGCTCTCGGCGTTACGCCAAGATGTTGAAGTTGAAAACGATGAGTTATATGAATTAATGGAAGAAATAGAAGTAAGTATTCACTCAAAAAATGTAAGCACCCCAATAACAGCAGTTGTTACCAAACCCCAGGCACCTAGTGAAGAGTCCGAATTGCGGCGCTGGCGCTACTTAGGAAGCAGCCAAGCGAAAGGATCTCGTTACGCCTTTTTTCAAACCAGCAAGGGAGTGGTTATGCACGAGCAAGGGCTGCCAGTTCTAGGTGACTGGCATCTTTCTGGCATTGAGCAAGATCATGTGACACTTTCTCACCCCAAAACCAAACCCCTTATTTTGCGAGCCACGAGAAGCGAATGAGCGCCAGTAGATTGCGACTTTTATTGGGCACGATTTGGCTACTTGGCGTCATCGTATTTACCACCCCAATAATGGGGGAGGAAAAGATGCAAGAAACCCCACAAAGCCCACACATTACCCTCCAATTTAAAGATATTGAATTAACCGATTTACTTCAGATTCTGGCGCAAATGGGCAATACCAACTTCCTATTAAGCCAATCTATCCAGGGGAAAATCTCCGTTAACCTCACCAATACCTCATGGGAAACTGCCCTGCACTCTATTCTGGCCAGCCGAGGCCTCCGTTTAATTCGTAACGGCGATATTTATTGGATTGGTCCCCACGCAGAAATTCAGGCCTTTCAGAAATTCCGCAGAGAAGATGCTGCCCTGCCATTTGGCGGGGATCATGTTCATAGCCCCCGCCAAATACTCATTGAAGCGAGGATCGTAGAAGCGGATCAGCGCTTTGCAAGAGAGCTCGGCATGAAATTAGGCTACCAAGCTCAGATTGACAATGGTCAGGCCAATCAACAAATCAGCGGCAACCTGGATTTAGCAGGCGCTGGTTTGAGCGGATTCCAGTCTGCGACGCTAGCGGCCACGCTGATCAGCAAAAGCGCAAATCGCTTACTGCAAATGGAGCTTTCAGCCCTTGAGTCGGATGGTCAAGGCAAAATTCTCTCAAACCCCCGCATCATGACAGGAGATCAAGTAAAGGCCATTATTGAGCAAGGAACGGAGCTGCCTTACCAGACCAGCTCCCAAAATGGCAATAAATTGCAATTTAGGAAAGCTAACCTGCGCTTAGAGGTGCTCCCTAAAATTCACCCTGATGGCAAGATTTCGATGTTGGTGGGGATCAATAAAGACACCGTTGGCATGAAAACAGAGCATGGGTACGCAATTGATACCAAAAATCTAAGCTCTGAAGTCACAGTAGAGAACGGGGGAACAGCCATTATCGGCGGAATTTTCCAGACCACCGACCGAGAAGATGAAGTAAAGATTCCGGTGTTAGGTGATATTCCCATCATTGGACACTTATTTCGCCATAAATCCTCGCTACACGATAAAACAGAGCTCCTGGTCTTTTTAACTCCCACCGCCTTAGATAAACCCTAATAAAATCACAGGGTGAACTCTTCGACCCACAACATCTTCCTGATCGGCCTCATGGGCGCCGGAAAATCGACCGTGGGAAAATTGTTGGCCAAAAAATTGGGTCGTCGATTTTTAGATGCGGATCATGTCATTGAAGAACGCTGCGGCGTCAAAATTCCTGTCATTTTTGAAATGGAAGGCGAAGCAGGGTTTCGTAAGCGAGAAGCACAAGCTATTAAAGAAATTACCGCAGAGCAGGATATTGTTTTAGCCACAGGTGGTGGCGCTACCCTACTTCCGGAAAATCGAAAACTTCTGAGTGAGCGAGGTACAGTCATTTACCTGCACGCCAATCCTATTGAACTTTGGCACCGCACAAAAGGCGGGGAAGGACGCCCCCTATTAAAGGGTGGAGATGCGAAGAAGATTTTGGAAAATCTTTACACCATTCGAGATCCGCTTTATCGCGAGATTGCAGACCACGTCATTGAGACTGGTAAACCAAGTGTGAACCAATTGGTGAACACACTCATCATGCAGCTTGAATTATCAGCTTAATCCTATTATGAAAACTCTTGACGTCAATCTCGGAACTCGCAGCTACCCTATTTATATCGGCACAGATTTATTAAATCAAGTGGCACTTTTTAAGGCATGTGAAAAAGCCAGTTCTATTTTTATTGTTAGCAACACCACTGTTGCGCCACTCTATGCAGATCGCCTGAGCAAAACATTGGAGCACTTTGAAAAGCCTATCCAAAAAATTGTGCTTCCAGATGGTGAATCCTATAAAGACTGGAAAAATCTTCAGTTGATTTTTGATGATCTACTGAAACATGGTGCCGACCGCCAAACCATTCTCATTGCTTTAGGTGGGGGCGTCATTGGCGATATGACAGGCTTTGCTGCTGCAAGCTTTATGCGAGGCATTCGCTTCATCCAAGTACCCACCACGCTCTTGGCGCAAGTGGACTCTTCTGTTGGAGGCAAGACAGGCATCAACCACCCTCTTGGCAAAAACATGATTGGAGCTTTCCATCAACCAGTAGCCGTCATTGCCGATCTCAATACCCTGAAAACTCTTCCCGCACGTGAACTTTCTGCAGGCTTGGCAGAAGTTGTAAAACATGGTGCCATAGCAGATGCCAGTTTTCTGGATTGGATTGAGGCAAATGCCACTGCCCTTCTAGCATGTGACACCGCTGCAATGGCTCACGCCGTATTACGCTCTTGCGAAATCAAGTCTGCTGTAGTGTCGGCTGATGAGCGCGAGGGAGGCATTCGAGCAACCTTAAACTTCGGACATACCTTTGGTCATGCTATCGAAGCTGGGCTCGGCTATGGAGAATGGCTGCATGGTGAGGCCGTTGGATGCGGCATGGTCTTAGGCGCAGAATTGTCATGCCGCCTAGGTCAACTCAGTAAGCCAGCTTATGAACGCCTCAGCAACATCATTCACTCCATGAATTTGCCAACCAAGCCACCCAAATTTGGGGCCGATCGCTATCTAGAGTTGATGCAAGTGGATAAAAAAACTGAAGGTGGCACGATTCGCTATGTTGTACTTGATGGCATTGGTCAAGCACGGGTTCAAAGCGTACCGGATGCACAGGTTATTCAAACACTTCTGGCAACCGGGGCAGCATAAAAATAAACGCTTGATTTACGTATTGCGCAAGCTAATTTGCACAGGCTGTCCAGCTTGGGCGCTAGCGAAAGTGGATAAATCGCTGAACAGTTCCCGTCCGGTTTTGGTATCCAACCAAAGCGGTTTATCCAGCATTCCAGCCCAGCGATAGTGATAGCCGCCAGATTTGGCTGCGACCCAAATTTCTTGCAAGGGCGCCTGAGTGTTCACGACAATAACGCTACGATCTTTGAAGCGAATATTGATCACATTGCCGCCTTGGCGCTCTACATCCAGATCCAAATCCAGTGCATCATCGGCTGCTTCCAAAGCATATTCAATGGAGTTCAGCACATTGCCAGCAAGCTGGCGAAATTGCGTGTCATTCATTTGATCCACAGTGGCATTATTTGGGTTCATAAAAGAGTCCTGCATGCTATATTCAATCATTCGTTTTAGAGATATTCATGATAGCGATACTTACAAGATCCCTGAGCATTACCTTCCTAATAGCCCTTACGGGCTGTGGGGTTAGGGGGCCTCTTTATATGCCAAATGTACCGCCAGCTCCTACTCAACCGAGTGAGCCAGAACCGCAAGGTAAGCTCTATCCCCCACCCCATTCCGGAACCACCTCCACTTCTTCGAACGCGCAATGAAAACCACCCAAAACCCCATTCCACCATTAACTGGATTCTCGGAGCGTAATGGCACGTGGTACGCCGAGAACATAGCGCTATCCGATTTAGCAAAAGAGTTTGGCACGCCACTCTATATCTATAGCAAGAAGGCTCTTACTGAGGCCTATCAGGCCTATGATCGTGCCTGCATTGACCCCAAGGGGCAACGACGTGCTCGTATTCACTATGCTATGAAAGCAAATAGCAACTTGGCGGTCATTGATTGCTTTCAAAAATTAGGCGCTGGATTTGACCTAGTTAGCGGTGGTGAACTAGCCAGAGCATTAGCAGTCGGCGCAGACCCAAAAAGCTTAGTGTTTGCTGGCGTTGGTAAATCTGCCAATGAAATTGCACAAGCACTCAAAGCGGGGGTTAAATGCATCAATGTTGAATCCATTGCTGAGCTCCACAAAATCAATCACGTTGCACTGGAGATTAACTGTCGTGCGCCGATTTCATTACGCGTAAATCCCGATGTTGATGCGCAAACTCACCCCTATATCTCGACAGGGCTAAAAGGGAATAAATTTGGTATTGCTTATCATGAGGTTCTCAAAACCTACCGTGAAGCTGCCTTGCTTTCTCAAATCGATATTGTCGGTATTGATTGCCATATTGGCTCCCAAATCACCTCTAGCGCACCCTATCTGGATGCGCTCGATAAAGTACTGGATTTGGTTGCTCAACTGAAAAAAGAGGGTATTGAGATTCATCATCTCGATCTCGGTGGTGGCCTTGGGATTTCCTATGGAAACGAGACCCCACCAGACATTACCGACTTTACTAATACCCTACTAGACTATGTAGCAGAGCGGGGATTTAAACATCTGGATGTAGTTCTAGAACCAGGTCGCTCTTTGGTGGGTAATGCCGGGGTTCTATTAACCCAGGTGGAATACCTAAAGCCAGGAGCTGAAAAGAATTTTTGCATTGTCGATGCGGCCATGACTGAACTCATGCGCCCTGCGCTCTATGAGGCATATCACGCTATCGTTCCGGTTCAACATAAAGCAATAAAAAGCATCACCTACGATATTGTTGGTCCGGTTTGCGAATCTGGCGACTGGCTTGGAAAAGACCGCGCCCTCGCTATCGAAGAGGGTGATGTTTTGGCGATTCTCTCCGCAGGCGCTTATGGCTTTGTGATGGCCTCCAATTACAACACTCGGCCGCGACCTGCAGAGGTTATGGTTGATGGTGATCAAGCATTTCTGATCCGCGCTAGAGAATTAACAACAGACTTATATGCGAACGAGCACTGCCTGCCTAAATGATGAAGTGCTAGACAATAAAAAACCCCGCTAAATTGCGGGGTTTTCTGTTTTAGGAAGTAGTCAATTAATGCAGACCTGCCATGTAATCAGCAACTGCCTTCATTTCTTTATCAGACATTTTTGCAGCAATCATTGACATCTGTGGCCCATTTAAGCGGGTACCCTCACGGAATGCCATTAATTGGGAATTGGAGTACTCCGCCCATTGACCCGACAAGCGAGGATACTGCGCTGGAATACCGGCACCATTAGGGCTATGGCAACCGGCGCAGGCTGGCACACCTTTTGCCGCAATTCCACCGCGATAAATGCTTTGACCAAGCTCAATCGTCTCTTTATCTTGAGCAACACCTAAAGAAGGCTCTTGCTTATTGAGATAAGCGGCAATATTAGCCATATCTTGCTCTGTTAATGAAGCAGCCATCCCCATCATGACTGGATTGGCGCGTGTTCCCTCTTTAAAGTTTTTGAGCTGCTTTGTGATGTATGCAGCATGCTGGGCGGCTAATTTTGGCCAAGTACCCGCTACACTCTTGCCATTGGGTCCATGACAGCCTACGCAGGCCACTACACCGCGACTAGCATCGCCATTGGTGAATAGAGCCTCACCGGCTGCAGGATCGGATTGGGGTTTGCCTGGGACTGCAGGCGCAGTAGCGACAGGAGCAGCGGCCGGTGCAGCCTCTTCTGCTTGAGCCATTGAAAAACTACCGGCAAAAATAGCCAAAACAATAGTTATTAAGCTGGTTAATTTGGAGATTTGAGAGGTTTGACGCATTATGTTTACCTTGGCAAAAATTCCTAAAAGTGTTTGGGCCCTACATTTACAACCTTTTACCCAACACCATGAGATATTTCATGATTTTGCGTGATTTTACAATAGCTTCTGGACATGTCTAAACTCTTTCAAGCCCGATTCGCCACCACAGTCAATGATACCCATTGCCTGCCCAATACACCTCTGCGAGAAGTAGCCTTTGCTGGTCGCTCCAATGCAGGCAAATCTAGCGCCATTAATGTGCTCTGCAACCAAAAAAGGCTGGCTTTTGCCAGTAAAACCCCCGGCAGAACCCAACATATCAATTATTTTGGCCTTTTCTCCAAAGATGATCTTTTAGCCTATTTAGTCGATTTACCTGGATATGGCTATGCCGCCGTCAACCATGAAACCAAATACCATTGGAATACGCTCCTGAGTGACTATCTCCAAGAACGCCAGCAACTGGTTGGAATGGTCTTGATTGTCGATGCACGACGCGGAATTACCGATTTAGATGAGCAAATGATCCAATGGTTTGTACCCACAGGCAAACCTATTCACATCCTGCTCAGCAAATGCGACAAGCTGAATAACAGCGAATGTAAGCATGCTTTAGAAGCGGTGAAAAAGCAATTGCAACAATATGATCCCGCGCTTCCGAATGGCACCGGGGAATCAAAACAACTAACCGCACAATTATTTTCAAGCACTAAGCGCATTGGGCTTGAAGAAGCTGATAATTTAATCATTAAATGGCTATTTGAAGCAGAGACTCCTGAAAATGACATTACCAACTAAGCCCCTGTTGCACTTTCCTACCCATCGTCCACGCCGTATGAGACGTGATGATTGGTCGCGTCGCCTCATGCAAGAAAATATCCTGACACCCCAGGATCTCATCTACCCAGTATTTTTGCTGGATGGTAATAATCAATCGCAGCCTGTGGCATCTATGCCAGGAGTCAATCGCCTAACTCTGGATTTATTGTTTCCGATCGCAGAAGAATGCCTTGAACTTGGCATTCCGGTATTGGCCCTGTTTCCCGTCATTGATGCTGCCTTAAAAACGCCCGATGGAATAGAAGCCTGCAACCCAACGGGACTGATTCCAACTGCCGTTGCAGAACTTAAAAAACGTTTTCCAGAATTGGGCATCATGACTGATGTGGCTCTAGATCCCTATACAAGTCACGGGCAAGATGGTGTACTGGATTCTGAAAACCGCATTTTGAACGATGAAACCACCGCCATCCTAGTTCAACAAGCTTTAGCTCAAGCTGTAGCGGGTGTCGACATTGTTGCACCATCAGACATGATGGATGGACGAATTCAAAAAATTCGGGAGGCGCTCGAACAACAGCGTTTGATTCATACTCGCATCATGGCTTATTCAGCTAAATATGCATCTGCATTTTATGGTCCATTTCGAGATGCAGTAGGTTCTGCAAAAAATTTAGGGAAGGCAGATAAAAAAACCTACCAAATGGATTCAGCCAATAGTGATGAAGCCTTGCGTGAAGTGGCGATGGATATTAGCGAAGGTGCTGACATGGTAATGGTCAAACCTGGCATGCCTTATCTTGACATCGTCCGCCGAGTCAAAGAGGTGTTTGAATATCCAACCTACGCCTACCAAGTGAGCGGCGAATATGCCATGCTTAAAGCTGCTGCACAAAACGGCTGGCTAGATCATGATGCCGTCATGATGGAATCACTGCTGGCGTTCAAACGCGCTGGCGCAGACGGGGTATTAACGTACTTTGCTATTGAAGCGGCTCGACTCATGCGCGCAAGTAAATAAATCGCCAACCCGAACATTTCCAGACTCGACTACGCTGGCCCTAATCCCGCCCCTGTTCTCAAAGGCCTTGAGAAAATGCTTTTTAGAAGTCAGCTTGGCAGGACGCTCGCAAGGGATACATAATTCTGTGGCCAGTAGTTTGACCGATCCCAAGTAAAACGATTGCCCCACAAGGCTATTGAGAGTTTCGGATGTTAAGCCTTCAAGAACAATATTTCTTCTGGTTTCGCTGTCCGCATAAGGCTCAAAGCCTGCCGCCTCTAATTGACGATTGGCTGCATCAATGCCCGCTCGCGTGATCAACGACACCTCTCGTACTTTCTGAGGAAGCGCGCTAGAAAATGATCCTGCGGCCCGGGCATAACGATCCCCCTCAACCCCCATTCCGACAAGTAGCCCCACCGTTTCTTTTGCAACCATTGGCAAACCGGCCTCAAGAGCTAAATACAGACTCTGTATTACTGGCATACGCTACTGTTGATTTGAGCTTTGTAAGCGCTCTAGAAAACGCTCTGGAGGCATATAACCAACCACACGGCGATCCTTTTCTTCTTGGGAGTTTTGATCAAACAATAAAATTCCAGGGGGACCATACAAACCAAAGCGCTTTAACAACTCCTGGTTTTCAGCAGTGTTTTTACTCACATCGGCTTGTAGTAGCATAAATTGCTCAAGCTCTTTACTGACCGCTAAATTTGCAAACGTACTAGATTCCATTTCTTTGCAACTAATGCACCAATCAGCATAAAAATCGAGCAAAACGCGTTTATTTTCTTCTTTGGCTTTTGTTAGGTAAGCATTCAATTGCTGATTGGAGCCAATTACCGTAAATGTTAAATTGGGTCCAATCTGACGACTGATTTCACCTTCTGCACCACTATCGCGAATCACAGCGGCATGCTGGGAGAACAGTGGGGAGGCAATCCAAAATGCCGTAGCTACTAGCAATACACCTAATACACGCTGTAGCCATATCATCCATGCTCCAGTCGACGGAATTAAGATCCGAGCCTCAACAGCAATACAGAGGAGCGGAAGGCCCATGCCTAGAGCCATCACAAATAAGAGCCCTGCACCCAAACTAATCGAACCTGTTTGCGCTATAAACGTGAGAACACCCGCCAATGGTGCAGTAATGCAAGGGCTTGCCACTAATGTTGAAATCCCGCCCAAAGCAAATGCGCCGAACAGGCTGCCGCCTCGCTGACGGCCGGCCAAGCGATCAACATGCTGATGCCAGGAATGAGGCAGCCTCAGATGATAAAAGCCAAACAAACTGCCAGATAGAATAATTAAGAGCAGCGCAAAGCTCAACAGCGCTATAGGACTTTGTAGAACACGCTGCACGCTACTTCCGATCGCAGCCATCAATACACCCGCTAAGGCATAGACCAACGCCATCCCTAAGACATAAGCACCAGCCAAAGTACTGGCTCTTCGTTTCGAAATTGGTTGGCCATTTTGAGTGCCAAAAATCACACTGGACAAAATTGGCAGCATCGGAAGGACGCACGGTGTAAAAGCCAATGCCAAGCCCAATATAAAAAATGCTACGAATAAATAGGCTGAGGATGTCGCCTCTAAAAACTCATTTATGGCATGAATGTCATCGCGCTCATGCCATAAGTCGAGCATACCTTTTTTACCAATCGCGGACTTGCTATTCTCGACCGAACTCTCGGGGATTTCTGGCAAGGGCCCAACCGTTACTCCGGGCGCAGATATTAAAAATTTTAATGTCATCGGCGGATAACATATACCTGCTTCAGCACAGCCCTGTAGCTCTACCTCGGCATTGATTACCTGCTTATCCTTGGCCGCAATCTCTAAATAAGCAGTGAAGGGCTGACGGTATATTTGTACTGTTTTCTGAAAAGTCTCATCAAATTTTTCTGTGCCAACCGGAAGGATAGGCTTGCTCACCATGGCCTGACCCTCCCCCGAGGTCAATGAAAAATGCAATGACTCTTTGTAAAGGTAATACCCCTTGACCGGGGCAAAATGAACTTCTAATTGCTTGGCATTTTCCTGCCAATGCACCTCAACTGGAAACGCCTTTTCAGGGGGCAAAAATTCTGTAGCTGCATTAGCATGCAGTACAAACAATAGCGCCACGGGGAGCGCTCTGAGCACATTTCGTATTTGCTGCATTATTTGGTATCCACCTCTACTTGCACCCAACGACCATAGGCCTCGTCATATTCTGAAGGGGTAATTCCGATCAATTCTGGCAATGCATAGGGATGTGTGCTTTTAATAAATGTCCTGAGTTCTTGCCATTTACTCGCGATTGTTTTTGCAGTGAGAACACACTCCTTCTCTTGGCAAATTGCTCCATCCCAACGATAGACTGACTGGATGCCATCCTGAATCTGCACACATGCTGCTAATTTTTTTTCAATTAACTGGTGAGCCATGACTTGCGCATCATGACTATTGGCAAAACTAGTAATGACTATTAATAAGTCTGCGGATGTACTGTCAGTCATACCGTCTTTATACCCCCATCAATGAAAAAAGCCAGACCGAAGCCTGGCTTTTAATCTCGAAAAAGGCCTTAAGCCTCTTCCGCTACAGTAGCTTCATCAACTTCAGGACGATCCACTAATTCGACCAAAGCCATTGGCGCATTATCGCCATGACGGAAGCCGAACTTCAAAATACGCAGGTAACCGCCTGGACGTGTTGCGTAGCGTGGGCCCAACTCTGTAAAGAGTTTAGTCACAATATCACGATCACGCGTGCGATTAAATGCTAAACGACGGTTTGCTAAGTTATCCTTTTTACCCAAGGTAATTAAAGGCTCAACAACCATGCGCAATTCTTTTGCTTTTGGCAAAGTGGTTTTAATCACTTCGTGCTCCAAAAGTGAATTGGACATATTGCGCAGCATCGCCAAGCGATGTGATGATGTTCTATTAAGTTTGCGTAAGCCGTTTCCGTGACGCATGATGCTTCCTTTCTAATTATTTCTCGAGGTTAGCTGGTGGCCAGCTTTCGAGTTTCATGCCAAGACTTAAGCCACGAGCCGCCAATACATCCTTGATTTCATTCAAGGACTTACGACCTAAATTAGGCGTCTTCAACAATTCATTCTCTGTACGTTGAATCAAGTCACCGATGTAGTAAATATTCTCTGCCTTCAAGCAGTTTGCTGAACGAACGGTCAGTTCGAGATCATCCACCGGACGCATCAACATTGGATCAACCATTGAAGAGCGGCTTGGCGCCAGATCGCCAGATACTTCACTGCTTTCAAGGGCAGCAAACACTACTAACTGATCAACCAAAATAGTAGCTGCCTGACGAATTGCCTCTTCAGGAGACAACACACCGTTAGTTTCGATAGTCATGACGAGACGATCAAGGTCGGTACGCTGTTCAACACGAGCAGATTCAACAGCATAACTAACCCGATTTACTGGGCTAAATGAAGCATCCAACACAATGCGGCCAATAATCTTGGTTGCCTCATCGTGATACTGACGCATATTCCCCGGCACATAGCCGCGACCTTTTTCAACCTTAATCTGCATATCCAACTTACCGCCAGCAGATAAGTGAGCAATCACATGATCAGGATTGATGATTTCTACGTCATGCGGCAAATCGATGTCTTTGGCTGTTACAACGCCAGGACCTTCTTTGCGCAAATTAATAGTAACTTCATCGCGTGACTGTAATTTAAATACGATGCCCTTGAGGTTCAACAAGAGATTAACAACATCCTCTTGAACTCCATCCAAAGTAGAGTATTCATGAACAACGCCAGCAATGGCTACTTCAGTTGGTGCATAACCAACCATTGAGGACAATAAAACACGACGTAATGCATTTCCGAGGGTGTGGCCATAGCCACGCTCGAACGGCTCCATAACAACCTTAGCTTGGTTGGCGGTAAGCGCTTCAACAGAAATAATTTTTGGCTTGAGCAAATTTGTTTGCATATTTTTTCCTTGAGAGTGCCTAATTAGCGTGAATACAATTCGACGATCAAACTTTCATTAATTTCACCGCTAATATCTTCACGGTCAGGCACTTGCTTAAATGTTCCTTCCAGCTTGGCTGCATCAACTGAAACCCAGCTGATTGCGCTCATTTGCTGAACCAAATTGAGTGATTCTGTAATACGCGCTTGCTTCTTCGCCTTTTCGCGAATTGCCACTACATCGCCAGGCTTAACCTGAATAGATGGAATGTTCACTGGTTGACCATTCAGCATTACTGCGCAATGCGACACCAATTGACGCGCTTCAGCACGTGTTGAACCAAAGCCCATGCGATAAACGACGTTATCAAGGCGTGACTCCAACAACTGCAACAATGTTTCACCAGTATTGCCTTTGCGGCGTTCTGCTTCAGCAAAATAGCGACGGAACTGACGCTCTAGTACGCCATAAATACGCTTAACTTTTTGCTTTTCACGCAACTGATTGCCATAGTCAGATGTTCTTGAGCCAGAGGTACGGCCGTGCTGACCTGGCTTAGTATCTAACTTGCATTTGTCTGACAATGAACGACGAGCGCTCTTTAAAAATAAGTCGGTACCTTCCCGACGTGCTAATTTGGCCTTAGGCCCTAAGTAACGTGCCACGATGCTTTCCTTTCTTTGCCGCAGTCTTTCAACCGGCGGTGAGTTCGCCCTTTAAATCAGGCGAACGGTGGGCTTTATAAAAAAATACAAAAACGGTGTACTGCCAAAACCAAGCTTAAATACGACGACGCTTTGGAGGGCGGCAGCCATTATGTGGAACTGGAGTAACGTCTTGAATTTCCGTAATTTTGATACCTAAAGAATTCAATGCACGAACTGCAGATTCGCGACCAGGGCCTGGGCCTTTGATCTGAACTTCTAAATTTTTAATACCGCATTCAATAGCCACTTTACCCGCTACTTCTGCGGCTACCTGAGCAGCAAAAGGAGTCGATTTACGTGAGCCCTTAAAGCCTTGGCCACCAGATGTTGCCCATGAAAGCGCATTTCCTTGACGGTCAGTAATCGTAATGATGGTGTTGTTAAATGAAGCATGAACGTGTGCAATACCGTCAGCTACATTCTTTTTAACCTTCTTGCGAGCGCGCTGTGAAGCTGCGGAAGCGGATTGTTGTTTTGCCATTTCAATAAACTTTCTAGATTATTTCTTCAGTGCGATGCCAGACTTACGCGGACCCTTGCGAGTACGTGCATTAGTCTTAGTGCGTTGACCACGTACGGGCAAGCCCTTACGATGACGAACGCCACGATAGCAACCTAAATCCATCAAACGCTTGATGCTCATCGTTACTTCACGACGAAGGTCACCTTCAGTAGTAAATTTACCTACTTCATCGCGTAACTTTTCTAAGTCGGCGTCAGTAAGATCTTTAACTTTTTTGTCAATTGCAACACCTGTGGTTTGGCAAATTTTGTGAGCACGAGTTGTGCCAATGCCAAAAATTGCTGTCAAACCGATGACAGTGTGTTGATGATTTGGGATATTTACCCCAGCGATACGTGCCATGAGATTTCCTCTTAATTAACCAGATCAGCCTTGACGCTGC
>Ga0316231_1001337_pt1 | contig 27605 bp, 27 predicted proteins | sample TBH18027metaG_FD_206002 | JGI IMG/M metagenome (GOLD analysis project Ga0316231, IMG submission 206002) | Freshwater microbial communities from Trout Bog Lake, Wisconsin, USA - TBH18027 | ecosystem: Environmental > Aquatic > Freshwater > Lake > Hypolimnion/Profundal zone | place: USA: Wisconsin... | reverse complement strand
CCGCCGACTTCCTTCAGATTCCGCCTCACGGCGGACACCCTTGTCTTAAGCTAGCGCCTCGACCACCTCTTGACGCGCAGGACTTTCACCTGCTAGACAGCGCCCATGCCGGGCGCACACACAAAAAACAGCGGCCCTTGCCGCTGTTTCTCTGTTTCTCCACCTATTCTTTCTCTTCCGGCCTGTAGCCGTGCCACATGTGCTTGCTGTTGCACATCCACTCCTGGACGTCGTTCAGTGTCTCGCCGAAGCGCTGGAAGTGCACGACCTCACGCTGCCACAAAAAGCGCAGCGTAGCTTTAGCCAGCGGGTCGCAGGTGGCGGCGATAAGATGTTCGTAGGTAACACGTGCTTTTTGTTCGGCAGCCATGTTTTCCGTCAGGTCAGCGATCGGGTCGCCCAGACAGGCGATGTATTTGGCTGACCAGGGTACACCGTTGGCGTCGGTCCAGAACAGGCCGCAGCCATGCTGGGCCCACTGTCCTTCCCAGCCGGCGGCTTTGAAGTCTTCCGGGCCTGCACCGTCAACCAGTTTATATACAAGTGCAGCAATCATCTCCATATGAGCCATTTCCTCGGTGCCGATATCGGTGAGGACAGCTTTGGCCATGTCGGTGGGCATGCTGTACCGCTGATTGATATACCGCAGCGACGCCCCCAGTTCCCCGTCAGGCCCCCCATACTGGGTTATGACCATTTTGGCAAACTTAACGTCTGGGCAAGTGACTCGTACCGGATGTTCCAGTTTTTTTTCATATACCCACATGCTCATTGCTCCCTTTCAATTTATAGCTCCCAAGGCCAAGGTCCTTTGGCCCATTGCCACGGAGCCTGGGAATGCCCGCCCCAACCGAAGTTAAAAAGCGGTCCATAACAGGCTACATACTCTTTTTTTAATTGTTTCAAGGCCTCAACGGCGCAATTGTAGTCGTTGACTGCCTCTTCATCGCACGGATGAGTATCTAGATAGAGATTTAGTTCAACTGCTACAAACTCCATCTCTTGTATTTTTTTAAGCATACCTGCTGGATTCTCGTAATCCACAAAAATTCACCTCCGCCTTATTTCGGTATCGGATATACGCCCCACAGCTCAGGGAAAAGCGTGCCTTTCATCAAAGCTTCCTTTGGCGAAAAGGCTTGCTGATAGATTTGCCACGGTACATAGGAATGGGCCAGCACTTTCCCAGGTACGGGAGCCTCACACAGGCACTCTTCAGGCAGGCCTTCTTCCATAGGCATCATTTTTTCCATAGGCATAGGCATCTTCTCCATGCCGTCATCTTGCCATCCAGGATATCGGTGTCTTTTCAAAACAATCGGCCTCCTTTATTGTCAACCTAATACATTTTATGTGAATCTGGCGGCCAGTGTCACAAGACATAAAAAAAAGTCCGACCCATTGGGCCGGACCGGACTGTAATCATCATTAGGTTAAGCAAAGCCTGCTCAAGGAGAGGCCAGTGGCATGATCAGGAAGGCCAAGATATAAAGACCGATGCCGATGCCGCGATAAATAGAGGCTAGTGCCCACACCAGACGTATCAGGCTGACATCGACGCCACTATAATTGGCAACCCCGGCGCACACCCCTAAAATCATTCCATGATCAGGGTCCAAGGCCAATCGTCTGCCGAAAGAAAAACCGTCCAGCAGTGAAGGTCCGCCCTGAAACACCTGCCACAGCATAGCACCGCTAAGCAAATAAGCGCCAACGCGAATAAGCAATATCAATTGTCCCGCCCCTTTTCCGGTTCAGCCTTATTACCATTATTGCCACTGGAGGGGGCGGTTAATCATTATTTGTCGGTAGTACGGCGAATCAATTTAAACCGTTTGGAGCTGGCCGTGCCTGCTGGCTCCTCCGCGCCGGGACGCTGGTTGGCAGATCTGCGGCCAACACTGATCAGCAGACCGATGGCGATTAGATTGATAACCAGGGACGTTCCGCCAAAACTGATGAACGGCAGCGGAATCCCGGTAACCGGCAAGAGCCCTGTTACCATGGCTATGTTGCCGATCGCTTGTCCGACGATCAGAAAAGTTGCTCCCGCCGCCAGAATCATTCCGAAACCATCGGAAGCACGCAGCGCGATCTTGATGCCATACCAGGCCAATGAAGCGAATAAACATAGAACCAGCGCCGCCCCGACAAACCCCATTTCCTGACACAGCACCGCAAAGGCAAAATCGGTGTGAGCCTCCGGCAGGTAGTGAAACTTACTCGCCCCCTTACCCAGTCCGGTGCCAAAGAAACTTCCTGATCCGATAGCCAACAAAGCTTGAACAGCCTGGTAACCGCTGGTTTGCTGGTATGCCCAAGGATCAAGCCAGGCGAGAATACGTTCAGCCCGGTAAGCTGCCGCGAACACCAGATACACTGTCCCGGCGACCCCGCAGAACAGCATGCCATAGACCTCCCGCCTGGGTATCCCGCTAGGCAGATACAGTACCAGACACACCGCCATGATGACCACGGCTGTCCCCATATCCGGCTGTTTGAGCACCAGCACCCCCATCATGCCGGTAAGCGCCACCGGCCAGGAAAAAAGGCTTACCGGCCTGCCTTTGTCAATACGCGGACCGAGATAGGCGGCAGCCATGATAATTGCCGTCAGCTTGGCAATCTCCGACGGTTGAAACGTGAAGCCGATTCTGAGCCAGCGCCTGGCGCCGTTGGCGTCGACTCCGCTAAAATGAACAGCGATCAACATGACGAAAGCGGCGAGAATGATAACAGGCACCATTTTCGTCAGGCGGCGATAATCCATTCTGGCAATCACAATCAGGCCGGTACTCCCGAGCAAGAAAGTAAAAAGATGCTTTTTAAGGAAAAAGTAGCTGTCCTGCAGCAGTTGGCCAGCCATCACGAAACTGGCGCTGAAAATATTGACAGTGCCGAGGGCAACCAGCATGAGAACAATATACACGACCGCCTCACTAGGACTCGACCAAGGTACCGGTATCTTGCGCACTTCGCTGCCCCCTTGTCCGGAAATATCCACTGTAGTCATTATATCAAAAATGGCCAGGTTACCCAATAACCAAACGGCGCTCCCGCCATATTATATATTATTAATCCGGGCTGGAGGTGATAATATTGGAAACCGGGCCTTTTAAACTCTTGGTGATTGACGCCTTGAGCCACGCCGTTCTCCTTGCCGACGGACCCAGTGGCGAGATTTTGACCGAACTGCCCCTGCCCCGAGGATTTTCGGCCGTAGACCTGACTGTGAGCACTGACTTTCAGGCTGCCTATATTTCCCTCGGCAGCAACGACGGCACCGGCAGTCTGCGTTTATTGAACCTAAAGAGCCATACCCTGGATTCCTCTTCGCCGCTAATTCCCTATCCGGCCAATTTCTGCCTCGCTCCCGCCGGAGAGACTGTGTATCTTGCAGACCGTAGCGGGGCGTTATACGCCTTAGCTCTCAGCACCTCCTCCTTGACCGCCTGGAATAAGCCGGCAGGCACCGGACGCTGCGCGGGGCTGGTCAGTGACGGCGAGGAGCTTTACGGAGTCTGGGAAAGCGCTGTTGGCGGCGTCCTGGCCAGCTTCGACCGGCAGGGCAACATCATCGCCGAGCACGCCATCGGCGGCGTACCAACCAACCTTATTCTTGACCGGGGGCGGCTGTTCGTGCCCTTTACCGCCAGCGCTTTCAGCGGCGAAGGAGTTTGTTTCCTGACCCCCAAACAAAACGACGGCCTGTGCGCCGTCGTCACCCTCCAATGTTCCCGCTGTAGTGCCTTCGCCAAGGCTTATCCGGTCCACGTGGCGGTCGACCCTGCGGGAAAGGTGGCCTACGTGGCTTGCGAAGACAACGCCACTATTGCTGTCATCGATATTGCCAGTGCCCGTGTACTGGACAGCATACCGCTGGGGCGTTCCGTCTCCCGCCTAACCCTGCTGCCTGACTGCCGCTTCGCCGTCGCTTCAAGCAATATGTTCGCCAACCTCTGTCTGGTCGACCTTGTCAACAAGCGACCCATATCATTCACCGCCACACGAAGGGAAATACTCAGCCCGCTAGCGGTAATTTAATAACGCAATCCCGATGACAATGAACAACGCGCCCAGACCTTTGCCCCAGGTCAGCTTTTCGCCCAGAATCAACAGCCCAAAGAGGAAAGCCACCAGGGGAAAAGCGGCGACAACCGGCGTCACCTTGCTTACCTCTCCGTATTTGAGTGCGTAGTAGTAAGCAAGCTGACCCAACAGGGCCGCACACAGCCCTTCAAGGACGATGAAAAGCACATCCCGGGGCTGAGCACTGCTAACCGCAGGCCATTTGCCTGTCGCCAGGACAAAGACGACTAAAATCACGGTTATTACACCACTGCGGATGGTTAATGCCGCCAGAGGTTCAAGACTGCCCAGCCCCAGCTTGCCAAATAGCGGTGCAACCCCCCAAAACAACATCGCCAGCACGGCAAACAGCATGCTGTTACTTACCATATCCATCTCCATAAAACCTCATGATGTGCAGACGGTCACTCACGAAGGCCGCTTGCTGCACTCCCATTGTAAAACTGGGTTAAGTATACCAAAACTCGTCTTTCTCGTCAAAACACCTGCTCCTTCAGCACAAACAACGACCCCTTTCCTGGCGAAAGGGGTTTTGTTGCCTGGAGCCTTCTGCGTCCCGAAAGACTTGGCGAAAGCCAAGTCTTAAGTTTTTATCCTTCCTTTTTACCCAGCGGCCGGGGCCATTTCCCCCCCCACTTAACCTTGCCCGGATCAGGTGATTGAGGTTCAGATTCCGGCGGTGATTGCGGGACCGAGAATTGCGGTCCGGCCTGCGGTTCTCTGCCGGAGTAATCTTCTTCGTCCTCCTCCTCGTCGTCGGCATTGCTGTAGCTTCCCGGCTGCAACGGTCCGCTGACAGCGTCAGGAAGATGGGGAACGGCATCCGTAGTTGCAAGAGTTTCGTCGAGGTTTAAGTACTCCATATCGCCGTCTTCGTTAAACGGCACATGGCAGCCCTTTTCCAACAGAGCCAGGATCAACAAAAAATGGTCTGCTTCACGTCGCAGATGATCGGCAAGCAGTGCCGGAATGAGTCCAACCAGCTTACATTCCTTGATCAGGCATTCTGCGGTCCCGAAGAAGTCTCTGAGCCGCGCTGTCGACACTCTGGCGTCCTGAAGGAAGCGCCGGAAAGAATGAATTTCGTCCACTTCTCCTCTAAGCATGCTGACGAAATCCCGTCCTTGCAGATAGAGTTCATCAAACTGGGCCGCAAATTGCACCGAAATTTCGATCAGCTTTCGCTCTGACGGGTCGAGCCGATGGGCGACAAACTCAGCATGATCGGCCATCAACCGCAGCCAAAAAGCGGCTTCCCGGGCGCTGGAAACTTGATACAGCGGAGGTTGTCCGGCACCCAGTTTATCCAGCAGACGCAGCACATATTCCGCTTCCCGGGACATGTGATCCAAAAACAATGCAAAATTGCAGCCAGGTAACTCGCACATCAGGACCAGGTGCAGAACCCGCCGGTTATAACGATAGAAGTCTCCTACCACCACCTGGATTTCGGCAACCAACTGGGCGAATCTTCGCTGGCTGTTTACCCCTTCGACCTGCGCCAGCATGGCGCACAACTCTTGGCGATAATTTTCAGCTTCATTCATTAACCCAGCATTGTCACAAGGTAATCCTGCTTGAATGAATAAGGTATGCTCTTCCAGAATCCGCAGCCAAAATTTCAATTCTTCGAGATTGAGCGGCGGAACCACTTGGCGTTTGGCGTTGGGAACGGTTGGCCGTGGCATAGCAACACTCTCCATTTTGCCAGATTTTTTGCTACTACATTGTATGCCACAGTAAGCCGTTTAGTTAAATTTTACACACACATGAAGCGAATACTGCTTCACAGCGGTATATTTTTTGACCTTTGGCCCTGAACCGCTCTTCATACTCAGTCATAATATTTCCCTCATACCCGCTTCTTTCAAGATCTAAGGTAACATTTTTTAAAACCCACCCGGCTGAGGAAAATTCCTCCAGCGAAAACTCAAACAACTCTTTGTTGTCGGTTTTAAAAAACAAGTCACCGCCGGCAGCAAGAATTACCCGATACTTGTCCAAGAACCGCCGATGCGTCAACCGCCGTTTAGCGTGCCGATTCTTCGGCCACGGGTCGCAGAAATTGATGTATAGCCGGCTGACTTCGCCTGGTGCAAACACTTCGGTAATGCCCTGAGCATTAAACAACAGCAGCCGCACATTCGCCAACTGCCTGTCAACCACCTTTTGCGCCGCATAAAATAGAATATCCCGCTGAGCCTCAATACCGATAAAATTTGCTTCAGGGTGCTCACCCGCCATCCCGCAGATGAACTGCCCCCGGCCAGTGCCCAGTTCAACATGGAGCGGCGCCCCCCGGCCGAATAGCTCCTGCCAGTTCATTCCTGGGCACGGTTCAGGAATAATCGCCGTATAATCCTTGATCGCTTCGGTTACCCATGGTTTTTTTCGCAAACGCATTACATCACCCACAATAAAATTGTTAATTATTGGAATTTTTTGCTTTAATTGACAGGAAATTTCCAATTAGTATAGAATAAGAATTAATCATATGGATAATTTTCCCATTTACAAGGAGGACGCCGTGACTGATCCCGTTTATCGTCAGGACACCCAGTTTCTCTGTGATGCCATTCCGGCCGCCGTTATTGCCGTCAATCTGAGCTATCATATCACCATCTTCAACAAAGGCGCCGAGTCTGTATTCGGGGTGGACCGCAATATTATGCTGGGCCAGGACCTCCGGGGATTTTTTGATGCCCAGCAACTCGCCCAGTTAGCTCTTGCCGAAACGCTGGCTACAGGGATAGTTTGCCTTGCCAGGGAACAAACCTTCCACGTCAATGGCCGCTCTTTTCATGCCCTGCCTGACGTAACTCCGCTGTTCGATTCGGACCACAACATCAGCGGGGCTCTGGCCATTATCCGGGATCTGGGCTATATCCGCGAAGCCGATCAACGCCTGCACCATCTTGAGATATTGGCAGGCATCGGCGAAATGGCTGCCGGCACCATTCATGAAATAAGAAATCCTCTTACCTCGGTTAACGGGTTTGTCCAGCTGCTGCAACTCCGGGCCGCCCGCCAGAATGACCAGACCGCAGTCGGCTATTGCAAGCTGATCAGTGATGAAGTTATGCATATCAATAATATTCTATCCGATTTCCTGACTCTGGCCAAACCCCAGGGAAGCAAAACCGCCAAAACAAATATTGTTCAGCTGGTCCATGATGTTTTGACCCTTATGTATGGCGAGGCGCTGCTGTTCCAGATGACACTTGTCCATCAGTTGCCCAGCCAGCCGCTGTACTTTTGGGGCAATGGGGAAAAAATCAAGGAAGTCCTTATTAATCTTTGCCGCAACGCCTTTCAGGCGATGGTTCCCGGCGGCACCCTGACTATCTCGATTTCCGCCGACACGGACAAAATACGTGTCGCCTTGACCGACACCGGACACGGCATGACCGAAGCCACTATCGCCAACATTTTCAAACCTTTCTTTACCACCAAGGAGGCCGGTACCGGCCAGGGGCTGGCCATCTGTCAGCGTATCATTCACGATCACAACGGGGAAATCACGGTAACCAGCGAAATCGGCCAAGGCTCAACTTTCACCTTAGTTTTTCCACGGCTTGAGGACAAGGCTGTTTGAGTTAAATCTGCTGCGAGGATTATTCAGGGGACGGAAACGGAATCGCACTCATTGTGCGATTCCGTTTCTTGTTGCGCCTTTTTCTACGTTCGGGTTATTTTTCCAGGCCGTATTTCTTCAGGTACCGGTATAGCGTGACCCGACTAACATCAAGCATGCTTGCCAAACGGCTCACATTCCCCCGTGCGTCCTGCCAGGCCCGCAAAAACGCTTGCCGATCCTCTTTCCAGCTGCTATCCGGACCGGCCTTTCCGGGCAGATTGATCATTTCCGGGCTGATCAAGCCGCCGGCGGTATGAAAAAACGCCTGCTCGACCACGGTCTGCAACTGTTTAATGTTACCCGGCCAATCATATTCCTCCATAAGCGCAATCGCCTGGAGATCAATGCTTTTTACCGGCATCCCGTGCTGCTCCGCCAGTTCCTGAATGATATGCGCAGCTAAAAGCGCAACATCCTCCCGCCGGGCCCGCAGTGCCGGAACCCGGATGACAGGTTTGGCAACAAGTTCATACAATGTGGTCGCGAATTTGCCTCTTTCAGTCAAACGCTTTAGATCGCCATCGCTGGCGGCGATAATCCGCACATCGACAGCCTGAGCCGGCCGGTCATTCCTGCTTCCCGTCAGAGTGTCCGCCAGTTCGCGGGCCAGCGCCACCGGCAATTTCTCCACTTCATCCAGAAACAAGGTTCCGCCGTTAGCCAATTCCAGCTTGCCTGGCCGTCTTTCGCCGCGTTCATCCACTGAACCGAAAAGCTCGCCCTCCAGTAGTTCGGGTGGAACTTCGCCGCACTTGACGGTGATGAGCGGTCCTGCCGCCCGCGAACTTGCCTTGTGAATGCCATGAGCCAGCCGCTGCTTGCCTGTGCCTGATTCGCCCTGCAAAAGCAGAAACTGATCGCTCCGGGCCACCCGGGCAGCTTTGTCCTTCATGGCCAACAAGCTCGGAGAATGGCCCACCATGCTCGCCAGGCTGTACCGGGCCGTATAGCCGGTGGCATAAGCCTCAAGCATCTGCAATTCCTCAATTGTCTGGGAAACGGCGACAACGCCTTCAATCTCGCCATCGCGGTATAAGGGAAGGACGGTGGTAATATCTTCATAGGTCTTGCGCGGGGTTATCCAGGTCATTTCTTTATTGTAAGAGGGAATACCCAAAAAACCTTTCGGCAACGGACTATGCTGATAGTTCAGCAGAGCCTCTTTGAGGTCCGGCAGCTCATCCCGTCTCCCGTTGCCTGCAGAAACCATCAGGCGGCTTTGACCCAGCTTGTTGGCGTAGGATACCTTGCCACCAGGCAGAATATGGTAGGCTGCCACCGGCACGGCGTCCAGAATGGCGCGCTTTGCTTCCAGGCGAGCCTGCAGCGCCAGCCAATTTTCCATCGAATATTTCATGATCAGCAGCAGCGTCTCGACGGCGCCTGACGGCAGATCGCCCTGCTGGGTTGACACAAGAGTCAAAATATACTGAAGTTTGCCGGCGATAAATACCGGCGCCGAGCAGGCGTCGCCCGCCTGGCCGTCTTCGATCCACATTTCCGGACCAAATACCAAAAAGGGAGTTTTGTGATCATAGGCTATTGCGATACTGGAAGTCCCAATATCCGCTTCCGACAATCGGGCACCCTCCACCTCGCCGGGTGATTTCTGAAAAAAGGGCAAAGCGAAGCTCTTTAGGGCGTAACAATCACTGTCAAGCAGCAGTAAACTGAGACTGTAGTTGTTGAAATTCCCCTGAATCTCCTGGTATAACCCTTCAAGGTAGGTCAGCGCTGCCTGATGTTTTCCCCGGCGTTCTTCCAGCTCCTGCTTGCTCAGCTTCACCGGAGGCCGCAGCGAATCCCGGGAAATAGACAGCTCCCGGCTTCTCAGCCAGGACTCCGCAACCCACGGGTGCACATTGGGATCGATTGTTCCATACTCGATAAACCGACGATAATACTGTTGCAGCTTTTCCTTGCTGCGGCGTTCACGAATCATAATGTCCTCCGAATTTTATTATCGGGAAATGCCAAGAATCCATCGATATTTCACCACCAGCAAATAAAACGAAAATAATATTTATTATTCGGTAGAATTTATTGTCCACATTTGCTATAATAGATCCAAAGGAGGGATTTTCTATGTTGATCAAAGGAGTGAATGTTGTCGCCGATCAAGCGCTGGCCGAAAAGGAAGTGCTGGCAATTGTTGAGGAAGAGATCGGGTTGTGGAACAAAAACAACAAAACCCTTGGCGCGATCCAGCTGACCCTGGAGGGAGAAAATGTTGTCATCGCGGCCAGTGAAAAATCCCCTATCCGCCGGGTTCGCCGGATCACCGGCTATCTCAGCCAACTCGAGAATTTTAACGAAGCCAAACTCAGTGAGTGCGAATCCCGGGAAATACATACATAAACCATCGCCGCCAACAGGACACAAGCCGTGTCCTGTTGTTTTTTCAGTCCTGGTTAGCCTGGAACCATCTGCTCTATCGTTTGAACTCAGCCGCCGTCATAACCCATCTGCCGCGAAATGCTGAGGGAAGTTTCCTTCACCAATTGACTATACTCGTTTTTTAGCAGCTCTGGTTCCATATTGGTTTCCACGCCGGAGATACTAAGAGCTGCGACCACATTGCCGGTATAGTCGTAAATCGGCGCAGCGATACAGCGGACTCCAGACTCATTTTCCAGATCATCTAGGGCGAATCCCTTTTCTCTCACACTTTTGATCTCTTCAATAAATTGCGAAAAATCAGTAATGGTGCTATTGGTCAGTTGCGGCATTCCTTTGGCGGTTAGCAGTTCCCTTAGCTTGTCGACACTCATCTTGGAAACCAGACACTTGCCATTGGCTGTGGAATGGATATAGTTGTGGGTCCCCACGCCTGCAGCCAGCTTAATGTTGCGGTGACTCTCACGCTTGTCGATATAGATCAGATCACCGTCCATCTTGTCCAAAATAGCCAGATAGATGGTCTCTTTCGTTTTCTGATTGAGTTCATCCATATATTTGCGAGCGTAGTTTGTCAGCACCAAGTCCCGTTTCACAATGTTGCCAAAGGTTAAGAACGTAAAGCCCAGGACGTAATTTCCATTGTCTTTTTCCGCCAGATACTGCCAGGCGACGAGATTCTGGATGATTCGATACACCGTGCTGATCGGCAGGGCGATCTTTTCGGCGATTTCACTCAAACTCAGACCGTGATCATTTACTGTACTGATTTCCTCAATAATGGTAAACGCCCGGTGAATGGACTGAACGTAGAACTTGTTGTTCATAACCTTCTTGGATCTGTTCATAATCATGCTCCTCTTAGCGGACTCCACCGGCAAGCCTCTCCTTCGGTGGCTTACTTTGATTATTATAGGTATTTTTGATTTGTCCTGCTTTTTCACTGGCATTCGTCAGTTTGTTGCATTATTTTTGCCATAGCTGCCGCACCACACAAAAAAAGCGAGCATGCTGGCTCGCTTTTTTCGCTGCGGCTTCTGCTGTCTTACTGTTGGTCAGGACCCGGATAGGATCTTCTTGTGTTAGATCTTTCTAAACGACAGTACGGCCACAAAGCAGGCTCCGATAGCCCCTGCAGTGACCATAAATAATAATCCGCCCATATAACTGCCGGTAGTGGCGATAACATAGCCAACTATGGCCGGGACAAAAGCGCCCAGGAACTGGGAAGAGCCGTTGTGCAAGCCAGCCGCCGCCCCGATGAGATGGGCTGGGGCTATTTTCTGCACAATCGTGAACGACGCCGGAATATTCAGCCCCATGAAGAACATCGACATGGCCATGCACAAGGCTGCCGTCATATTGTCCTGGACGGTTGCTCCCAGATAGATAAACGATGCGCAGCCGATCATGCCCACCAGGAAATAAGGAGCGCGCCGCGGGCCGGTTTTGTCGGATACGATCCCGTATAAAATCGCCCCAACCGCTCCCAGTATAAAGGGCAGGGAAGACAGCCAGCCCATCGCCACCCACGAAAAACCCCGGACGCCCTTCAGGTACGCGGGCAGCCAGGCCATAAAGCCCCAGAACATAATGGTCGAGCCCCAGTAGGTCAACATGTTGAGGATGTAATCCGGGTTGGTTAAGAGCACTTTTGCGCCTGCCCAGAAGCTCTCTGTTGTCCCCTTTTGCTGCTCTTTCTCAGGCTGGTTTCCTGCCATAATGTACTCCAGTTCGGCTTTGTTGACATCCTTATGCTGATGAGGATGGTCGGTGGTCCACCAAATCAGCGGCAAAATAGCAAAACCGATGAACGCACAGAACCAGAAACTCATTCGCCAGCCCCAGCCGCCCACCAGCCAGGTGTACAGCGGCATGGAAATAGCCGGACCAATCATCAGTCCCAGCACCCAGCCGGCGTTGGCTTTGCCCCGCTCTTGCGGCGGCATCCAGTTCTTGATGTACTTGCTCATCATCGGCCAGTGCAGCGCTTCCCCCACTCCCAGCACGACCCGGGACAGATAGAGCACGCTGAGAGTTCTGGAGACCCCGCCCATGATAACCGCAAGCCCCCAGGAAAAAATCGATATCAGAACTGCTTTTCGGGGACCCAGCCAGTCGCCGATCGGGCCGAAGAACATATTCCCCAGGGCGTAGGCAAAAAGGAAGAAGCTCATCAGCAGTCCCTGGGCGGTGGGATCATTCATGATGTTCATTTCCGACTTGAAAGCCGGATCGGCAATAATAATCGAGACATTAACCCTGTCAAGAAAGGCAACCAACATAGAAATAAACAATATTGCGATGATGATAACCCTGACTCTGGTCGGTTTTTCAATTGCGGCAACAGGTTGCAATCGTGACAGTTCAGGCAGATTGGACAATATTATCCCCCCATTTCATTCTGACTGGACTGACAGGACCTCGTCTTCGCAAGCTTGCGGCATTCACCCCTCCCGACGAAAATTCGCTATTGTCCTTCGTAGATGCGCTTCAGCAGGCCCCGTGCGCCTTCTTCCGTAACCGGCACGGGATTATTGCTGGTTGGCCCTTTGAGCGCATTTTGAACCAACTCCTCGAAGTTGCGGTAAAAGTCTTCTGAAGGTACTCCAGCATCCTTCAGACTGTCAGGAATATTCAGCTGTCGCCGCAGTTCCCTGATCGCTTTGATGAAGTCAACATTGCCGACCCGCTTCCCCAGATAGGCAAGCTTCGCGCTGATCTGAGCGTCCTGGGCGTTGAACTCCATCACATAAGGCAGACCAATCCCCACCACCAGTCCATGACTCAGGTTATAGCGCCCGCCTATCGCATGACAGACGCCGTGATTGACGCCAAGACCTGTATTGGTAAACGCGCACCCTGCCATACACTGGAAGTTATGGACCTTTTCCCGCGCCACAGGGTCGCCTGTCGCATAAGAACTTGGCAAATACTTAAATAAGCCCTCCACCGCACCGGCGGCCAGCGTTTCCGTAAAATCGTTGTTGTTATTGGTTACATAGCTCTCAACCGCGTGACCCACGGCGTCCATGCCAGTCTGGGCAACTACGCTTTGCGGCATAGACAGGGTAATATCGCTGTCCAGGATGGCGTAATCCGGCACAAAAGCCGGCGTTCTTCCCGATACTTTAAGGTTATCCTGTTTATAGGTGAGAACCGATACCCAGGTAACTTCTGTAGCGGTACCTGATGTACTTGGTATGGCGATCAGCTTGATCGACTTCCTGGCCGCCGGCAACCCTTGACGGAAAGCGGTAGCCGGATCAAGCTCGGGATACTCGTATAACAGGCTCATCGCTTTGGCGGCGTCGATAGCCGAACCGCCGCCCAGACCAATCACCGCGTCAGGTTTAACTTCCCGCATCTTGGCGATTCCGTCGATGACGATCTCAACCGGGGGGTTGGCCGGCACCCCCGGATACACGAAGACTTCACAGCCTGATTCCTTCAGACTCGCCTGAACTTTCGCCAAAGCTCCGTTTTTGAGCACCGAACCACCGCCAATCACAACAAAGGCCTTTTTTAGGCCCAGAGTCTTCAGGAAGCCGATCGCTCCTGGGCCTGTCACAATTTTGGCCCCATGGAATCTCAATTCTTTCATAATCATCGCCTCACTTCAAAAATTTGTCTTGCCTGATTTCGCGGCAGCACTTGTTATCATATTGTAAAAGTTATTTTCATTTTATTTTAAGGATATTTTTATTGTCAATAGATGATGCGCCCTTTTGGAAAAGATTTGAAACCTATTCAACTGTCACTGTTCTGGCCATAATAATTACAGACTTTCCTGACGCTGAAACTTCACCAACAACCAACTACATCACCGAAAAGACCATACTTACTTTATGAACAAGGACTTTCGCGAATCGACAGCGAAAAAAAATAATGTCTCACCTTGATCAGCGAATCTCATCGGCATCTCAGATTGTCAAACACCACCATGCGTCAACTCATAATAAACAGGAGGTCAAAACATGGCTCAGGCATTCGCTTCCCCCGGCAAATACATCCAAGGTTATGATGAACTATCCCGGATCAAAAAACATATTTCCCATCTTGGCAGCTCCTTTTTTGTTCTGGCCAGCCCCAAACGGCTGGCGGATTTGCAAGAAACCATCCGGACCAGTTTCAAAGATACCGACACCTCCATCGTTTTTGAACCTTTCAGCGGCGAATGCAGCAAACCGGAAACCGAGCGGCTGCGGGAACTCGTTAAAGCCCAAAAGTGTGATGTAATCGTCGGTCTGGGTGGCGGCAAGGTAATGGATACCGCCAAAGCCGTGGCCTATTATGAAAAATTGCCTGTGGTCATCGTGCCGACAGTGGCCTCCAGCGATGCGCCGACCTCAGCGATGGTTATTTATTACCATGAAGACGGGACGTTCCAGGAAGTGATGCTAACCAGAAGAAACCCTAATGTCGTGCTGGTTGATACCGGCATCATCGCTAACGCCCCGACCCGTCTGCTTGTAGCCGGAATGGGGGATGCTCTGGCCACCTTTTTCGAAGCCCGCACCTGTGTCGAAAACCATCGCCGGAACTACGCCGGCGGCACATTCACCCTGGCGTCCTTCGCCCTTGCCAAAGCGTGTTATGAAGCCCTGCTGGACGATGGACCCGGAGCTATACTGGCGGTCCAGAACCAGGTCGTCACCAAGGCCCTGGACAATATTATTGAAGCCAACACCCTGCTGAGCGGCATCGGCTCGGAATGCAACGGCGTTGCCGGCGCCCATTCCGTCTACTTCGGGTTCCGAACCCTCCCAGGCTCCCACGAATTTTTCCACGGTGAATGGGTTGCCTTCGGAACCATCGTACTGCTGGTCCTAGAGAACCGTCCCCAGGAAGAAATCGACGAAGTGGTACGTTTTTGCCTCAGCGTTGGTCTCCCCACAACGCTAAGTGACCTCGGCCAGGAAAACATCAGCCGGGACGATCTCCTCAGAGTGGCCCAGGCCGCCAGTGCTCCCAAGGAATCGATCCACAACGAACCGTTCCCGGTGACTGCCGAAGACGTTCTGGCCGCCATTGTGGTGGCTGATGCCATAGGCCGCAGCTATCAGGGTCAGATCTAGCCTTTCGCCCGGAGTCAGACTCATAGTAAAAGAGTAGCGCCAACAGGCCCGCCTGTTGGCGCTACTCTTTTCTTGTCTTTTCAGTGCTCCTGGATCTCACGTCTTTTTATCCGACAAAACTTGTCAACCAGATCCCGGTCAAACTGTGTCCCGGCGCATCGCTTCAGTTCGGCAACCGCGGCTTCACGGCTCATGGCGCTGCGATACGGCCGGTTACTGGTCATGGCATCATAGGCGTCAGCAATCGCAAGAATCCGGCTTTCCAGAGGAATAGCATCACCAGCTAGTCCCAGGGGGTAACCACCGCCGTTCCACCATTCGTGATGCTTTAAAATCCACTCGGCGATTGGAGCCAAATCAGGTGACGACAGCGCAATCCGATGTCCAATCTCACAGTGCCGTTGCATCTCGATGAACTCTTGCTTCGTCAGCGGCCCTGGTTTTAGAAGAATCCGGTCAGGTATGCCCACCTTACCGATATCATGGAACTGGGCCAGGAGACGAAGATCGGCCAATTTTCCTTCCGGCAGCCCCACAGCTTGCCCGAGGCTGGATACCATATCCTGCAACCGGTCGGCGTGACCCTCGGTGATAAAATCGCGAGCCTCCAGAAGCCGCATTACGGTCTGCACCACCGCACTGCGGGCGCTTTGGCCGCGATGGAGCTTCTCCCGGTACATGTTGTTATCAGCTTCTTTGTACAAATCCTTCACAAAGACAGACGATCCGGCGGCCAGGGCGGACCCGACCGATACGCTCATCGGAATCCCCTGACTATTCACATTGCAATTGTTTAGCTCATGGCGGATTGTTTGGCAACATTCCTCCATTTGCGCTTCGGTGGTATCGTCAAGCACAACCGCGAATTCGTCCCCCCCGATTCTGGCTACCACGGCGCTGCCAGGCAAACACTGTGTGAGTATGTTCGCGGTGCTGATCAGCAGTTGATCACCGTATTCGTGGCCCAGAGTGTCATTCACCATCTTTAGGCCGTCAAGATCGCAGATCATGAGACCGATGGAACGATTAGCGGGGTTGGCGGCAAGGCGCTGCATCGTTTCCTCGAAATAGGACCGGTTATACAGGCCGGTGAGAGAATCGTGAAAGCTGACGTACTTCAGTCGCGCTTCCGCCTGCTTGCGTTCGGTTATGTCATGAATGATATCAAAAAAGAATTCTTTGGTTTTTAAGGTGATGAGGGTTATTTGAACCTCCACATCCCGCAGTTCGCCGTTCGCCAGACGGTGCTTATCCTCCAGGCAGACATTCCGGTTTTGGCGCAGCATCACAGACAGTTTCTTAACTTTTTCTTCCGGAGCCGATGCTATATCGGCAATTCTTTTTTGCCTGAATTCTTCCAGCGAATAGCCATAAAACTGTTGGGCCGCCTCATTGGCGTCAATAATCATGAGCGTCGCCGGATCGGCCAGCCACATCATCGCTTGCTGTTTATTAAACATCTGACGGAACTGCTCTTCGCTTTCTTGGAGCGATTTACCTATTGACCGAGAGTATAGCGAAAACCAAACCAACGCCCCTGAGGAGAAGGAAATAAAACCGCCCACCAGCCAAAGCCAGTAAAAAAAAGGACCGCCACATGACCAGCCGGCGACCGGCACTGCTGCCAGCTGCCAGGACCCGTTCGAGACCCCGACCTCCACGACCACCGGATCGGCCTGAAATACTGTTTCGTCGCCCCAAAATACTTCTCCCCCCGCCCCCAGTCCGTTCCGGCCGCGGACGGCAAACCTCAGCTCCGGCCAGTCATAAAGACTGGCTTCCCGAAACAGGAGGTCCTGCATCAGGACCAGACTGGCCTGCCCCCAGTATATAGGCTCTGTCCCATCCTGGGGTGTCCAGTATATGGGGGTACGGTTTATCAGCCCCACCCCGCCCTGGGCTAGGCCCACAGGTCCGGCAAGCAAGCTTCTTCGGGTCTGGGCCACTTTTTGTACTTCAGCGCGCTGGTCAGGCACCCTGGAAAGATCGACTCCGATCGCCTTTTCATTGCCGCCAAGGGGATAAACATGAGTAATCGTATTGTTTTGGATCAACGTAATGTTTCTTATCCCAAAAAGCTGCGGCATAAATTCCTGCCCGAATTGATCCACCTCTGCCTGGGTGATCTGATGCTGCGGATCAATGGCAAGATGGGTCAATACAAACGCAATCATTCCCTTTTCCAGAAAAAGTCTTGAATTCAGGCCGCCTTCCAGTTTTGCCTGAATGGTGCTCAATTGACTCAAGACTTCTGCCCTGAACCTTTCTTTTTGCTGCTCCCTTTCAATACGGTCGACAATATACACCCCGCAAAGAAATGCAAAAACAGTCAACAAAGCAAAAACAGTGGCCTTTGTTCTCATAATTTCTCCCACAGTGAAGTAATAGACTCGATTTTATCCGAACCAAAAAATGAGTAGTGTGAAGCAAAATGTACAACAACTACTTTCCAGCACAATGCCGAAATACCTCTATGCTTGTCGAAGTTGCTCCGAGTATTTACGCAAAAATATGCTGACTGATTCATTGATCAGCCTGGTGGAATCGGTGTTGTAAAATCATTCCTTTCGTAATCCATACAGCATGATTATGCTGCCGGGAATACTAACAGCGAAAGGAGCGTGGCGTACTTGACTGATTGTGATACCATCCAGTCCGAACTCCAGCAGCTGCACCGCATCGGCTACACTGATGAGCATATCAGCCAAATCATCACTTTGTATAGCGGCGGCTATCCGTCCTGGGAGGTCCTGTCGGCCAACCAGCAACGTCGGCTGGCTGAAGATATCAGCCGCTATGTCCGTATTGCCCGCAAATGGCACTATTCCCTGACCGGCTATCTCCATTAACAGCCAACACCTCTATCTGCAATAAAAAAGATTGTTATCTTAAAAAGATAACAATCCGGCCGGGTAATATAGGCTTGATCCAATAAAGCCAGGCGTCGTCTGTGGTCACAACAATGAAAGTGTATCTTGTTAAACGTTCTTGGCTTGCTCAAGAATGCGCAGGATATTCTGTCCGTAGTTCAGTCCGGGCACAGCCCATCTGCCGCTGAGGCTTTCCCATGTGGGACACTGGGCTAAGTGAATTTCCCGGGCGATGTAATAACGCGGGTCAACAATCGGCTTGACCGGTTCCCGGGTGGTCGCGTAAGCCAGCAGATGCTGAACATGGGCGATGGCTCCTTCACGAACACTCGCAAACCAGATTCCGCGGGAATTTCCTGTAGTTCCGATCCCCGCGTAGTTGTTCTGTTCCGGCAAAACGTCGCCGCCATAGCGAAAGAATCCTGTTTCCAAAATAGCCTGAGCGATGGCAAGGTCCGGTCGAACCCCCTCCAATCCGGCTTCCTCGTAATAGGTGTTAACAAGTTCTTCCACCGGGCAGTTCAGCCTCGGCAGAGGATTATGGCGTTGTATGTACTTAACCATCTGCTCTTTCGTCACTTCCGGCTGCCCGAAGATCGGGGTTTCCCGCTTTTCCGCCATGGCTGGCTGGGGTGGGGAAGGAAGTTCGAGCTTGGGTGGGGACTTTAGAAGAACCATGATACGATCGTAAAAATTGGTCTCCTGCCCATTCGGCGCAGCTTTGGTTTCCGTCGCCGCGGCCTGGGCAGTACCCATCAGACCCGACCAGCCGATGATCGCTAAGCAAGCCGCCGCAAGTACTAATCTGCCGATACCAACCCGCATAAGCGCCACCTCACCATTAAAAAGTATTATTATAATTCAGCGATACCCGGCGTATCTCCTGCATGAAAAAACTGTCAGCAAAATAAAAATCGCCGGAGTCGAAAGACTCCGGCGATTGTCTGTTACTATAGGCGTTTACGCAAATTCTGGCGACTGGACACATACATCCGACAATATCTTTTACCGCAATTCGGCTTGATACAGGCACGGCAAGCGTCCTTATCGCCGCAATCGGCACAGCGGCAATTGCTGCAGCTGATCGGAACATTTACCGAACGTTTCTCCAGCGGCTGGCTGTAAAAAGAACTGGGCTGGGTTTCGCGCACCGAAGAAAGGGTAACATATTTAATGATACTTTCTTGATCAAGCCGATTAATACCGACAAATTTGCAGCCGATGTCGTAACGACCGGCATCGGTTTTTTGCGAACGGACCACTTCAGTGGTTGCGTTAACTGTGCGGTCATCCAAGTGAAAGATCAAATCAAGCCTTGTCCCGACGGGAATAGCAAATTTGCTGGTGTAGCGCAGGCCCCCTGCGCTCAGGTCTTCCAGCGGCAGTTGATAACTTTTGCGAACATCGTTGCCTTGTGGTGTGACAATACCAGTTGTAGTAAGCACCGTCTTAAGGGTAATCCGGCGAAAGTTGCGCTGATTGTTGGCCATCTTCCCTCACCCCCGTTGGTTTGGTTCGACAGCACCTGCGGAATTTCCTGCAAAATCCTTCCAAAGCTGCTTTTCGGCCTGCTGCAGCCTTTACCCTTTTTGAATTTTCGCCCAGGTATCGCGGAGTGAAACGATGCGATTGTATACCAGCCCGCCGGCTGAATCCTTGTCGGCGTAAAAGTATCCTTGCCGTAAAAACTGGTAGCGAGTACCGGCCGAGTTGCCAGCCATGCCAGGTTCAAGCTGACATCCGGTCAAAGTAATCAGCGACTGTGAGTTCAGGTTCGCTTGGTAATTGTCGCCTACTTCCGGGTCTTCGGCAAGAAACAGCTGCTCGTACAGTCTTACCTCGGCCTGAACGGCGTGCGCCGCCGAAACCCAGTGCAGCGTACCCTTGACCTTGCGGCCGCTTGCAGTTCCGCCGCTGCGGGTTTCTGGGTCATAGCTGCAGTGAAGTTCGACGATCTGCCCAGCCTCGTCCTTGATCACCTGCTCGCATTTGATGATAAAGGCGTGCTTCAGTCGCACCTCCTGTCCCGGAGACAGGCGAAAATACTTCTTCGACGGCTCTTCCATGAAATCGTCCTGTTCGATATACAGAACCTTGGAAAAGGGGAGTTTTCGGGAGCCCATCGCCGGATTTTCCGGATTGTTCTCAGCATCAAGCTCTTCTACTTGTCCCTCAGGATAATTATCAATGATCACTTTCAGGGGCTTCAGCACGGCCATTACCCGCGGCGCCTTACTATTCATGTCTTCGCGGATGCAATGCTCCAGCAGCGCGAAATCGACAACGCTGTTGCTCTTGGCAACCCCGATCCGGTCACAGAAGTCCCTGATGGCTTCAGGCGTGTAGCCGCGGCGGCGCAAGCCCGAAATGGTGGGCATGCGAGGGTCGTCCCAGCCGCTGACATAGCCATTTTCCACCAGTTCCCGCAGTTTGCGTTTACTCATGAGCGTATAGCTCAGGTTAAGCCGGGCAAATTCGATCTGCTGCGGACGGCACGGATGGTTCCCCGCCTCCAGCACCCAATCGTACAGCGGGCGATGATCCTCAAATTCCAGCGTGCAGACAGAATGGGTAATGCCCTCGATAGCATCCGAAATGGGGTGAGCATAGTCGTACATCGGGTAAATACACCATGTGTCGCCGGTACGGTGGTGAGTCGACCGCAGAATCCGGTAAAGGACCGGGTCGCGCATATTGACATTTGGTGAGGACATGTCGATTTTGGCCCGTAGCACCCGTAAGCCGTCAGAGAATTCGCCCCCCTTCATCTGTTTAAACAAATCAAGGTTTTCGGCAATCGACCGGCTGCGGTACGGACTTGCTTTGCCCGGCTCGGTCAGCGTCCCGCGGTATTCTTTCATTTCCTGGGGAGTCAAGTCGCAGACATAAGCCTTGCCAGCCTCAATAAGCCGGATGGCATATTCATATAACTCTGTAAAATAATCCGAGGCGTAATACTTGCGGTCTTCCCAGTCGAAGCCCAGCCATTTGACATCTTCCTGGATTGAATCAACATACTCGACCTCTTCTTTGCTGGGATTGGTGTCATCGAACCGCAGGTTACACAGACCGGCGTATTTAGCGGCAGTGCCGAAGTTTAGGCAGATGGATTTGGCGTGACCGATATGCAGGTAGCCGTTGGGCTCAGGCGGAAAGCGGGTATGCACCCGTCCTGCGTGCTTGTTGCTCTTCAAATCTTCTTCGATAATACTGTGGATGAAGTTGGTACCGGAAAAGGCTTCGCTTACCGTCATCGTTTCTGACTCCCTTTGTGTTGATTTTCTTGGAACTATTGTATCATAACAAGGCAAAATAAGCCAAATCGAGCCTGGAAAATACCTCACCAGCTGATTATTGGTAATATTTTACCACAGCTCCTGCTGTTTTACACCAGCACCGAAGTTTTCGTCCTCCTCACCGAATTGACCGCCAACCACCATCCTGGCTGCAATAGATGCGTCAGCGACATGGGAGGCGGACCTCAGAAAGGTTTACTGTATTCTTTGGAGAATATATTGAATGTTTATTCTATTCAAGTAAGGCTTTGATGGACGTAAAACGTGGTACTTCCGCATATTAGGGGGTAGTGGCTGTGGGGGATGATGGGAACGGCACCCGAAACACCTGTGTAACCCTCACGAACGAAGAACAAGCATTGATTCGAAGGGTAGCTACGCCATTCGAGGCTTGTAAATGTCAACTTATTTTTCGTGAGGGAGAATACGCGCAACATGTCTATTTCATCGAGGGTGGACATGTAAAGGTTTATCGGAATTCGCAGTTTGGCAAAATTACGACTGTGGGGATACGTGTACCAGGAGATCTGATCGGGGTTTGGGAAGTGTTGAGCGGCATGCCCCGCAGAGGGTTCGCCGAAGCCATTGACAGGTGCACTTTATGGCGAACAGACGCGCAACAGTTTTTGAATATCTTGCATCAAAATTCAGCGGTTGCGGTTAAGGTTGCTACTGCTCTGGGGAATCGATTGCGAGAAGTTGAAAATGCTGTAGCCAATCTTGTGTCGATGGAGGTTGACCATCGCCTGGCTAAGGTGCTGATTAGCTTGGCTCAGCAGGGAGGAAAACCCGGAACAAACGGTATTCTGATTGCTGCCCCCCTAACTCACCAGGATTTGGCGGATATGATCGGATCTTGCCGGCAAACGGTCACGACAGTAATGCGGAGATTCAAAGAAGCAGGGTATATCGTTTCCGAAAAACGAGTGTTGGAAGTTGTCGATTTAGATGGATTGCAAAAATTTTGCAGCCCATAATACAGAGTGTTACCGATATTAAAGGTACACTCTTTTTTTATTTATCTGAATAATAGCGTAATTGTCGTCTGGACGACGAACGTGGCATATTTCACATGATAGGATTATCTTATGATGAGATAAGTGCAAGAGGAGGTTCACTATGGCCAAAACCATTTTACCGGCAAGTCTTGACCAAGTGGAAGAAGTGACTTTGGAGACCGATATTTTGATCATTGGTGCCGGCAATGCTGGGTGCTTTGCCGCTATCGAGGCCAAAAAAGTCAATCCTGATCTTCAGGTTATGTTGATGGAGAAGGCCCACATTGATCGAAGCGGGTGCCTGGCGGCCGGCATGGACGCCATTAACACATATATGAAAAAGGGCCGGACAGTGGATGATTTCGTGCGCTGGAGCCGTTCGCAGGCAGGCGGAATCATCCGGGAAGATTTGACGATTAGTATGGCCGAGCATCTTAACCAGCCGATTGAGGAATGGGAAAAATGGGGAATGCCGATTAAGTACGAAGATGACGGTGAGGAATATAAGTCCCGCGGCAAGTGGGACATCACCGTCTCCGGTTCGGAGATGAAGCCAATTCTGGCTGAAAAGACGAGAGAGGCCGGTTGTAAGGTTCTAAACAGAGTGGTGGCCACCAATTATATTCTTGACGGTAACCGCGTAATCGGTGCTTTCGGCTTTGGCGTGCGCGACGGCAAGATGTATATCGTGAAAGCCAAATCCATTTTGGTTGCCACCGGCGGAGCGGCCGGCATATACAAGCCCTACCAGGCGGACGGCTATGACAGCCACCATCAGTTGTGGTACTGTCCTTTCAATGTCGGTACCGGATACGCCATGGGCATCCGGGCCGGGGCCGAAATGACAACATTCGAGATGCGGTGGTGCGCGACGAGAACAAAGGACTTTAACGGTCCGATCGATACCATCGCGGTGGGCTATAAGACGCCGATGATTAATGGCAAGGGGGAAAAAATCCTTGAGAAACGCTACGCTCATCTGGGTGGCGACGCTGCTCCGCGGTTTATCCGGGCCAATGTTCCGATGGAAGAGTGGCGGGACGGCCGTGGGCCATGTTATGTAGATACGACCGGGATGACTGAGTCTCAGGTTCGGGATATGAAATACGATTATCTGAATGAACGGCCCACTTTCGTGCTCTTTCTGGCTGCCAGGGGGCAGGATATCCAGAAAGAGCCGATTGAAATTTACGGCTCTGATCCCTACATCGTTGGCGGGCATACGGCAAGTGGCTACTGGGTAAATGTAAATCGGTCGACTACTTTAGAGGGTCTTTATGCGTGCGGCGACGTCGCTGGAGGAACGCCAAACAAATTCGTCGGCGGCTGCGCCGCTGAGGGTATGATTGCGGCACAAGCGGCAGCTAAATCGTGCGAACATTTTTCCAGCCTTGCGGCAATCTCCGCTGATCTGATTGCAACCGAAAAGAACCGCATCTATGCTCCGATTTTCCGTTACAAGAATACGGGTGATGGCGTCAGACCGGGAGAAATGGAGGAACGCCTCCAACGCCTGATGGATGAGTATGCGGGAGGAGTTCATCAATTTTTCCGGATGAATCGTGAAAGCCTGCAGTATGCTTTGCGTCATCTCCAGATATTGCGGGATCAGGTTAAATATTTGATAAGCGAAGACTTTCACGAGCTGATGGAAGTGCATGGAGTAATTGATAGAATCGATGTGGCGGAGGTCTTGGTACACCATTTGCTTTATCGGGAGGAAACGCGCTGGCCGGGATGGCAAACCCGTACAGACTACCCCGAAAAAGATGACAGCAAATTTGACTGTTTTGTGAACTCTCGGCTGAACAGGACAACAGGTGTTGTGGAATTATTCACCAGGGCTTATGAGCAAATGGTCCCGGGCGATAGACTAAAACCCTAAGGAGGAAATCAAATGCCGCCGATTGTGAATACAAAATGTAATGGCTGCGGAGCTTGTGAAGAGATTTGCCCCGGTGATCTCATGGAAGTCGTTCATGGGAAGGCATCTTGCCGCGCCTCACGCGATTGCTGGGATTGTATGTCCTGTGTCAAGGCTTGCCCCCGTCAGGCTCTGGAAATCCGGCTGCCCTATCAGTTGGGTTATTATCCGGCAACCCTGGTGCCCGAGGTGCGCGCCAAAGAAATTATTTGGACTTGTAAAGACATAAACGGGAACGCGGAGACCTTTCGGGTTAAAACGAGAAATGACTAGACCCAAATAAGTAAAAAACGGGAGGGTCTCTATGGCCGATTCCAGCCGGGAACCCGATTCGAAGAAATTCAGTTTGTTTGATCTTTCTGATTCACTTGTCCAAAATGCCTGTTCAGCCGGGCAGAACGGGTATATCTCCATCGCTGGTTTTTTGATTGCCTGGATACTATTTCTCTGGCTATTTTGGTTCTCTCCGGCGGGGCTAGACAATTTGCCGGCTCCTGGCCGCGCTACGCTGGCAATTACCGCCTGGGCTCTGGTTATCTGGATTACCGGAGCGATACCCGCTCCGGTGACAGGCATGGCCATTCCACTACTCCTGGTTCTCACCAAGGCTATACCCCAAATTCCTATTGCCTATTCCGGGTTTACCAATGATACATCCTTCTTGGTTTTGGGGACCTTCGTATTTTCAGCCGTCATGGGATGCGTTGGCCTTGACAAGAGGATTGCGCTAGCGGCGATAGGAAGAGCCTCCGAAATCAGCTCAATTATCAGCGGTATATTTGTCGCCAACACGATATCGGCTTTATTCATTCCCGCAACCGTGTCGCGAGCTACTACCTACTTCCCGGTGGTGCAGGGGATCAAGAATCTTTTTGCCCAGAATGATTCGGATAATAGGATCAAAAAAGCATTATCCATTGCGGCTATCGGGTTTTCCTCCTCAATTGGCGCACCGCTGTTCCTGACCAGTCACTTGCCCAATGTCGTCGTTGTGGCAACCCTTGCCAAAACGAGTGGTGTAGAGATTACCTGGATCAAGTGGTTAATGCTGAATTTCCCGATGATTGGGATGGCTGTCATCATCTATTTCTGGGTCTGCCACCACTTCGGGCTACGGAAAATACAACTTGAAGCGGCAGCTGAAGTGGTAGAGAAGGCCAAGAATCGGCTTGGGCCGATGCAACAGGTGGAAATGTTGATTCTATTCAGCTTTGCTCTGGCGGTCATCCTCTGGGTCACCGAGCCGCTGCATCATATTCAGACAGGCATGGTCACCCTTATGGCGCTGATGTTATTATTTGTACCCGGATTTTTGTCCCTCAAGTGGAATGTCCTGCAAGAAAAAACAATGTGGGGAACATGGCTGCTACTGGCTGGATCGCTTTCCCTGTCGTCAGCCCTTAGTACGACAGGTGCTGCCAAGATAATCGCAGCTACGGTTTTCAACTACATTCCCCACACTCATGGGATATTGGTATTAATTGTCGTCATGCTAATCGTGCAGGTGTTCAGGCTTGGCATAGCCAGCAGCGTTGCCGCCATATCTCTCTTCGCGCCCATTCTGGCCGCACTTGCTCCTATGTTGCAGCTAAATCCGGTACCACTCATTATGGCAATCTGTGTTCTGGATCCGTTTACCTTTATCATTCCTATCGAGCTTGCCTCCTGTGTCGTAGCTTATGGTACCGGGGATTTTTCCTTCGGTGATTTCTTCAAGGCTGGGGCGCCGATTACGGTCATGGCCATTCTATTCATCCTGCTTGTTATGCTTCCCTGGTGGAGTTTTCTGGGGTTTCCGCTCTAGGCACCAACAATTACTGTCCAGTCATCCATTCAAAATGGTCATCGTCCCCGCATAAGCTCCTGTCAAAAGGATATCCTAAGCTAAAAGGCTTCAGCAGGAGGAAACATGGAACAACCTTATTCCATCAGTGTAGACCTGCCACCGACGCTTTACGGCGAGGCTGTCCTGCTGGCAAAGGCCCGGGGCAGAACTTTGAACCAGCTGATTGTCGAGTCTTTGGAAGCGCTGCTGCAAACCACCCAAGGCGACTGTATGTATCCCGAATGTCCAGGCCCGGCTCCCGAATGGGATAATCATTTCCACAGGCGCTAACGAAGAAAGGCGAAGCAGCAAGCTGCTTCGCCTTTCTTTATGAGACCCTATGCCCCTTCACGGTCTTTTTGCCGTATATTGATCACGCCGGATCCAAGGCTAACCCCCAGAAAAACCAGCGCCAGAGCGGCGAGATGGGCCCAGCCCAGCGATTCGCCCAAAAACAGCGCCGAAAAAAATACGCCGAACACCGGTATGCCGTTTTGAAACAGCGAGGTCATTGACGCCCCCACCCGTTGTATGCCGGTATTCCACCACACTGCACCTAGGGCGGTGTTCACAAGGCTGGAGAACAACAGCACCGCGACCGGCAAGGGATCGCCGGCGCCGGCGTAACTCCATACCGGATTCATGAAAAAACCCAGAATCAACAGCCCTACCGACCCCAAAACATGGCTATAGGCGGTAATCACCAGCGGCGAAACCAGCGCTGTGCCCTTTTTGACAAACAAAGATCCGATTACGAACATCGTCATCGACAGAAACATCACCGCGTCGCCGAGGAGGGTGACTGTCCCGGCGGCCTTGTCGTACACAACCAGAAGCACTCCGCCGAAGCCCAGAATAATGCCCAGCGCCTTAGGCACGGTCAGCGGCTCGTCCACAAGGTAAATGGCCAGCAGGGTTGTAAGCAGCGGATTCAAGCCTAATATAAGCGCGGCATGGGTCGCGCTTGTTGCTGTCAAACCCCAGGTCATCGTGAGTTGGTGCAGGAAAATCGAACAGGTGGCAACTCCTGCGATCGGCAGCCAGGCAGCCCGGGGCGGCATATGCCAGCCGTATTTCCAAAGAACCGTGGGCAGCAGCAGCCCGGTGGCCAGCGACAGCCGTAGCGGCGCCAGTGCCAGCGGGGGATAAAAAGTAGTCAGATATTTGACCATTACTATATTAAGCCCCCAGAGGGCCACCACGAACAGGAGCAACGCAAAGATGAAACCATTAGCGCCGTTTTTTTGCAAACAATCCACCGCCATCATGTATCTACCTATTGAGAGAGCTGAGTAGCACTACCCAAAGACTTGAGAATAGCATAATCATATCATAACTGCAAGGAGAGAAAAAGGGCTGATCCCAAAATCGAGTAGAAGGGAGCGATTAACTCCCGTCCTCTCACAACACCTAGCATGCGGGTCCGCACTAGGCGTTTCCCAAAGATTGACGAAGTTCCATATAACGCATTAGCAAGCTTTTCAGCCCTTG
>Ga0316231_1001319_pt1 | contig 27947 bp, 25 predicted proteins | sample TBH18027metaG_FD_206002 | JGI IMG/M metagenome (GOLD analysis project Ga0316231, IMG submission 206002) | Freshwater microbial communities from Trout Bog Lake, Wisconsin, USA - TBH18027 | ecosystem: Environmental > Aquatic > Freshwater > Lake > Hypolimnion/Profundal zone | place: USA: Wisconsin... | reverse complement strand
CTCTTCAGCATTTGTCCATTCATTTATAAACGACTCTTCTCCTGCAAACCCAGCCCTAGAAACTATTTCTGATATGGCATAATAGGCTACCATTCCATCATAGAATGGGCTATTAATAATAGGAATATTCTTTAAAACATACATACTATCTTCACAGTTTATAGTTAATATTTCTTTCCCAGCAATTTCAGTAGAGCTTAAACTTGTAATAAGTCCTGTAAATGTTTTTACTGGAGTATCCCCCCATGCCCATGATATATCTACTGCTTTTTGATACTGGAATAAATTATCTGAAACTGTTCCTGCCTCATTAAACGGATTATATAATGTTATAGTTGCTTTTTTTTCAATATGAAAATAATCTGGCGCAGATGCAGTTTCAGATACTGAAATAACATAATCACTTATATCAATCGGAGTAGGAGTTGCAGGACCACTTGATACAATATATAATCCTTTTAATTGAAAGAAATAAGGACATCCTCCGTAAGGTATAGTAAAATCATTACTATTAGGTAATTTCATAGTTCCATTACCAGCAAACATAGTTACATAATAAAAATCAATATTTTCAAGAGTTTGCTGATCTGTTGATCCTCCCTTTGAAAAATAGACAATTCCCTTCATATGCATTGATGGATCAGAATTTTTAGGAGTATAATCAGAAGCAATACCATGAAATATAGAGCTATCCACCCCAACCCTTTGCGCTACAGATGGTGGAGTTGGCAAACAACAAACTTCCAAATCTCCCATTGTTGCATCATAATTTTGACATTTCCATTTAGAACCATCTTGTACAGCATCTGGATTATCTATATCTACATAATCTGTTATTGGAAGAACCATTGCGCTCATAGGAGCAAAAATCATAGGAGAAACATTTATATTTACCGGCATATTAGTTCCATATATTCTAACAGTACCAGGCGTTATTGCACAAGGAAGTAATGTTCCTCCATCCACTGAATTACCTTGAGATCCAGCATTAATTCTTGTATAAACATATTGATTATTGTTAATAATTATTACCAATCTTCCAGCAATTGTCATAACCCCAATTTCAACAAATTCTGCTTTATTAATAATTCTTGAGACATTACTTTGAAATTGTAAATATAGCCCAGTAGTAGGAGTATCTGAGCTTGAACTCCCAGCATTAACAGTAGAACCACCTGTTTGATCTGGGGTTGGGGGCATTTTATAATCAATAATAAATGGCTTCATATCTAATCCTATCCATATATCAAATTGATTATTAGGATCTTTTTCTCCTATTCTTACAACAAGATATGTAGGATATTTATTAGAAGATGGGGTATCGAGTGGCTTTTGAAAAGTGACCCAAAATGGCATATCTTGAGTAAGAAAAGCACTTGATTCTATTCCCCACCACATTCCATCTCTCGTTTGAGTTTGCCTTATCCAATTAGTATTTGGTCCTTCTAAAGGATCATTTAAGTGTCTAATTGTATTTAATCCATCAATTACTTGACTTGTTGTGCCTGCTGGTATTTTAAGATTAAATTTATTCTGAAAATTTGTTATTATAGTTGCATCGTCTGGCATAGCAACTTTTGGTACTTTAGAATCTCTCCAAGATGGCCCATCCCATGAAGTATCAGAAGATTGACTAGCTCCTACATGATTAGAAATTTTTGATTGATTCGCAGAACTTGGATACGGATATGGATTTTGTTTGTCAGCTATTTTATCCTTAAAGGCTCCTGTAACTTCTGTTAGTGGGGTAAAAGTAATATATGGAAGAGAACCAGAAGACATATTAGCTGGAACTGATGTGCTCATATAATTATCTATATATAATTTTCTTATAGCTGGAAGTATAGCCGAAAAACCATAATTATTATCTTGAATTTGATCTAATAATAAAGGTCTAAATAAATTTGAAGAGCATATTGCATCCCATTGAAATGCACTAATGTCAAAATTATAACGAGTATATGTTCTATCTATTAAAGGTAGTTCGTCATATAAATTAACCTGTACATTCGCTATGCCTAAATTTTTCATAATTTCATAATTTTAAAAGTTTGGGGCAAATTTCCATGTATACATGTCTGTGCTTTGCATACATGTTAAAGTATTATCCCCAGTGTAAAAGAATATCTTGAAAACTCCAGTTGATGTTCTGTATCCAGTAAGTTTTTGATCAACTACATTCCCAGAGCCAATCATGATAGTAGGATTATCATCAATATCTGATTGTATTGATTCTAAAATATTTTGATAATTTCCTTCTGTTGGATCTAAATCTCCAGCCATCATTGAATCATATAAGCTCACATCCATACATAGTTTAATACCTATTTGCCCATTAATTATAAATACAACAATTTCTTTATCAATAAGTAATGGACTTGTAGCCCCTCTTGCAATAATAATAGGACTTTGTTTAAATATATACCCATCTCTTGTATATACTAATTGTATCCCATTCACAGAGTCATATAAAGCAGCTAATGTCCCATCTTTAGTAATAAATGGGAATATAACATTTGTGCCCATTTCTGTTAAAATAACTGGAGAAAATGAATCTACCATCGTTCCCGTTGACTGAGGTAAATTAGCCTGAGATTGTATTGATATCGGTGAATAATTTGATTTAGCTGTCAATACCGATTGTGGAATTGCTAATGGCCTATATAAGAAATCCAAATAACCACTATTCGTAGCCTTATATGCTAAATCTAATAAACTAAGATATGGAATAGTATAACAACCAATATGTGAAGTTGTTGCATCAGTATAATATCTCACAAATATAAATAAAGTGTAAAATTTCCAATGATATACTGACCCTAAGTAATCTACACATGGTAAAACCATCATAGGATATTGAAAATCTGTTGATTGAATTCCTCCTATCTTAATAGGATATTGTAATGCTTTAATTAAAGGACATCCCCATTCATTACTGTCATTACCCTTACCTGTAATGAAAACAGCATTAGATGTTTCCCATAATCCAGCATTCACAGTTTGATTATTTACAGTAAAAGAATTTACAGGATGTCCATAAACAATAACTTCTTCTCCATCTTCAGTCCTAAAAACATCAAAAAGAGTATTATATCTTAGAACCTGATTATTCTTAACATACTCTGCATATAAACTTGTTGAATATTGAGCTGTTGAAATTTTTGATGCAGAAGAATTACTTGAACCTAATAAATAGATTGGAGAATCAGTTGTTGAAATTCCAACATCAATTGAATTTTTGGTATAAAGACAAGCATCTGTACTTGCTTTATATATATAAACAGGAGAGGCATCATACCCATTAAAATTATATGTACTAACATTTACAACTCCATTTGCAACTCCTTGTTTTCTTAATGTTTGTAAGTCTACTTCTCCCTTGCCTCCAATAATATTCCCATAAATGTTTTGAACATTTTTTACTGCGACCATAATATTTTCACCTGAGTTTAAAGTAGTTTCTATAGCGAATGTTATTTTCTTTAATCTATCTTGACTAGAATTTAACGAATAAGGAGAAGAACTAATTGTTTCTGTAAAAGAAGATTGACCTATATCTACTTCACATCGTCTTGGACTTTCTATTCCCTCTAATTCACTTCTTCTTATTATTACTGTATTATAATGTGGATCAGTATAAGCAATCATATCTTCTACTGTAAAATTATTATATAATGCAGAAGTACATAATGCTCCAACATAAGTTGCAAATGCTAAATTCGCTCCATTTTCGCTAAATGCAAATGTTTTTCCATCATTTGACATTCCCCAAAATTTACCTCCACAAACTCCTACAATAGTTCCTCTAGGTATATATTGTAATATTATCTTAGATCTCCAGTTAAAATCTAAACAAACATTCCAAATATTAGGAACAGCAGTTTGAGATTGTAAAGTTATTGATGTTGCTGCTAACCCAGCCGTTACACCCTCTAAAGTTACTCCACCTAAAGAGACTCCAGATGATGTTGCAGATTCAGAAGAATTTAATAAATCTGCTGTTGCATAAAAATCTCCTGCTATATTTGCTGTCGTTACAGATGTGGTTGCATTAGAAGCAGAATTGGCTAAAGAAATGCTATATGGTGTATCAAATGTTACATATACTTCATTACCAACTAATAAATTAGAAGATCCAGTAACTGTTATTGTTGCCTGATACGTTGTATTAAATGTTGTTGGAAAAGCAGAAAATGTTAAATTAGTAATATTAAATATAGCTGTTGTATTTACCCCAACCAATTTCCAATTAAACATCTTATCATATAATGGAATCATTTTGCTTGAATTAATAATTTGATCAGTTGGATTAAGTCTAAATCTGTTATAAAAGCTATTAACTTCATTTAAATATTTAGGATTATATGATGTATTATTACTATTAGTAGCGAATGTTGGATAAATAAATGTTGGGGCAAATGTTCCATTAAAACCTGTATTTAATAATGTGGAATGAGACACTTCTTCTACATTTATAGTAATAACAGTAGTATTATTTCCTTGATTATATTGAGAATTTGTTATTGTTCCTTGAAATATTCCTTTATAATCATCAGTAGCATAATGGCTATTAAGCATCCACGCATATTGATTAAATATTTTTGAATGAGCAAATGCCGTTGTATCAATTGATTTTGTATTTGAAACATCTCTTAAAGCCACATCTATCACATTTCCATCTGGTTGTCCTAATATCTCAAAATAACTATCATTTTGTATTAACCAGCAACTAGTAAGGTTAGGAGAATGCCAATTTTGATAATCTGCATTTCCACCTTTATTTAATTCCATTCTAATATATGGAATTTGAGTATTATCAGAATTATTTGCCCATAAATTATTCCAATCTGTTATATCGCTTGTAGTTCCAGTTTTAAATTTTATTTCTATAGGTTGTACAACAGAAGCCACATTCCCAGTTTCTGCTATAAACTCTACTGTTCCAGTAATAGATGCATATACATTTGATGTTGATGTTGATACTTTTACATTTGCAGCAGAAGCAGATACATTAGATTGATAAGCATATTTAAATCTATTATCTGTTGTATATATGGTAGAAGCATCTGATGGATTTTGAGGATTTTTAAATGGAATCCAAAACCATTCTCCTCCTGTTATACTGTCTAATTCAGTTTGTTCTGATATAATTGCCGTTGTATATTTGCCATTTACATTATTTTTCCATATATATGATCCTGTAAAAGATAATTCATTATATGGTTTATTATGTTCTGTAATATGAGCACTATTTCCACTATTAGTTAGATTAGTTACTTTTTCATCTTCATTACCCCACCATTGTCCACTCATCATTAATGGATCTTCTACACACCATATTTTATCTAATTGATAAAAATCTCCTTCATTAAAAGTAATACCTGATGGAGGTAAAGAAGTTATTATTCCCCAAGTTGAATTAATACCAGTGATATTAAGAGAATAAGATTTCCCATCTATTTTTCTAGTTATTGTAACATTGCCAGTAACCCCTTTAGATAAAATAGATGAAGGAACAGTTCCTTGATAATCAATTATTAATAATCCTGATTTTTTATTTGTTGTAAAAGATAATATTTTGCCATGTTGTATATATATTCTTTTTAAATTAGACCTTTGAAATACATCACTAACACAATCAAATAATGGAGGGTCACTATATGCTAAATACATATAGAAATATATATTTTCTTTATACAGATTACCTATACAATATCCTAATGTTGGAGGAGGGTAAGGATAAATACCTTTTATAGATCCAAGTGCATATATGGCTTTTAATCCTGAAATAGTTAGATAGCAATTTTCAGATACTCCTTGTCCCCATATTTTACTTGCTGGAAGAATACTTTCTGGTATTTTTGCGAAAGGAACTATATCTATTGTATTATTTCCATATTCAGCAGTATTTAAATATTGCCAAGGAGTCCATCCTGGGGATTTTATTAAATATGGAAATGATGTTGACATAACTTATTATACCTTATTTTATTCACAAAATAAGACAAGCAAGAATTAATAATTCTATAGTTACCTATTATCCGTTATTTGCGCCTTTTGCTGAAGCTGCTGCCTGAGCAACAGTAGTAGCAACACCATCAGATTTTTCAATTTTTGCAGTTAATCCATCTGTCAAGCTAATAGTTACCTTAACTTCTCCACTAGATCCTTTACCTGTTCCCATAGCTATATCTTGTATTCTTGATGCCTGTTCTTTTACATTTTTTTCAACAGCAGGATTTACATTGTGTTGTGTTATTTGTGCTTTTGATGCTAAAACTTCAGAAACTTTTGGTTTATCCCAATCAACATGCTTTAAAACCCCTGCGTTTAATGCGTTCATTCCAGCAAATTTACCCTTTCCGCCAGCAAATTTTAATTTTTTATCATGAAAATCCTTTATTAAATCTTCAACTTCCATAGTCTTTCCATGTTTACCGCCTTTTAGTTTTAATGTATCGTCATGAGATTTTTTAGTTTCCTTTGCTACTTTTTCTTGAGTATCGCTAGAAGTTTTAGCATCTTTTGCTATTTTGGCTTGTGCTGCCGCAGCTATTTTAGCATCTTTTGCTTCTTTTCTTTTAGCCGCAGCTTCTTCAGATTTTTGTTTTCTCATTTCAGCATTATGTCTTCTATCTTCAAGTCTTTTTGCTTTTTTCTCATCTGCTTCTCTTCTTGCTGCTTCTTTTTCTTCTTTACTTCTTTGTTTTTCAGCTTTATGAAAAGCTAATTCGGCTTCTCTATGAGCTTTAGCATCATCTAATTGCTGTTGCGCTATTTGTAATCTTTGATAATCAGCACCCATTTCTGCTTGTAATGACGCCTTACTGGACTTATCTAATTCATCTGCTGTAGCGGCTACATTTTTTTGAGAACTTGCAGTAGAAGCTTGTGCTTTAGAACTATTATTTTGAGCAAGAAGTTCGTCATTTAGTCCTAAAATAATTTTATTATTCGCTTCTTGCTCTATTTTAAGTTTAGTAATTAGCTTTTTCTTCGCTGCCTTATTTTCTCCTAATACAGGCCGTGAAAGATCTTCTAATTCAGAAGAAATATTATCTCTATGCTGTATTGCATGAGAAAGTTTTTCACTACTCTCTGCTGTTTTCATATTAATTCCAGTATTGCCACCTAACCCCACAATTTGTTCTGGAGTAGATAATCCAGTTCCATAAAGGCTTTTTCCTACATTAGAAGCTTTTTCTCCTAACTCTCTTAATTTATCTTTTTCCTTCCAAGCATTCACCATTGATTTTGCTAATTCTGTTTTTTTATTATCTATTTTAGACTGAATATCTTCTTTGGAATCTCCTCCTGTTATTTCTAAATTTGCCTCTACTAATTGTGCTCTTTTCGGCGCCACTCTTAATTGATCTTGTAACTTATCTAATTCTTTTTGTATATCTGAAACATTATTTTCGTATTTTTGTACTGTATTATACTGTGAGCTATATTCTCCTACTCCAGATTCTTGAGTTTCCCCACCCTCATTTTGACTCTGCGCTGTTGCATTTTGAGCAGCTTGAGAACTTGCAGATTGTTGGATTTGTAAACCTGAATTTAATGGAGGTGGATTAGCCTGATTACGAAGAGTATTAACACTAGCACTTACAAATGAAGCTGCTGGCATTTGTGGAGTTTGCCCTTGTGTTCCTAATCCATAATCAACTCCAATTCTTGCTCTTTCAGAAGGTATATTCCCTTTTCCATTTATTGCATTTACAACAGCATCTGATCCACCATATATAGCATCTGATAATTGATCTGTTTGACTTTTTAATTGTTGTTCTTGAACTGATGCTATTTGCGATTCCCCTAAATCATTTCTTCCAGCAACAACTCCAGCCCCTACATTTATTCCATTAGTTTTTGGATTATATAATCTTTTCATCATATTAGCATTAGCCTGAGGACCAACTCCTTCTATTCCACCTGCTGTAATTCTCATAGTAGTATCAGTGCCAATACCTTGCTGAACCGGACTAACTCCACCAACTTTCAATGTATTAAGTTTCCATTCACCTGACATTTTATGAACGGTATTCATTATTTGAGTTACGCCCATATTTTGTGTACCAATTATCTTCTCAAATTCTCCTGCTCCAATTGACATCTCTTTAATTGCATCCAGATATCCTTCACGAATATTTTTTGTTATTTCGTAAATTTTTTCTTGTTGTTCCATTGACTTCTTAGAAAGATCTTGATATAAAGCATAATCTTTATTTAGACTATATTGTGCATCTGCTTTTCTTTTACCCCAACTAGCAATCATTTTTTCTGCATCTTCTGCTGTTTCTGAATTATGCACTTGTTCTACCTGTTCATCTGTTAAAGCATATTGTTTCTTTATTCTTGCATCTATTATTTTATTAGTATTATCATATGTTTCTTTTTGTCTGTATGCTAAATCTGCTAATCTTGCTTGCATTTTCATATTAACACCAAGACCCATACCCATCATACTTAAAAGTTTTGCCTCAGTCTGTAAAGCCGCTTCTTTCTTTGATGTTGAAGCTTCCATCTGATTAACTCTAGCTAAATCTTTATCATACTCTGCGTCAACTATTGCTGCTGTCCTTTCTCTTAAAAGTTTCTGTGCTTCAAGTATTTTCGTTTTTTCTTCCATTATAGCCTTATGATCATCTTCTGATCCGATTATTCCTCTTAGTTTTCTTTCTTGAATATCTAATTGTTCTACAACTGCACTTGCAAGCTTATCAGAATCTCCCATATCCCAATTAACATTTATATTAAATTTACCCTTCAATGTATTTAATTGTCCTGCAAGTCCCTTTTTAGCTTCATTAGCAGCTTCTTTGGTCATAACTATCATACCTTTTAAGGCTTCTTCGTTTACAGTTCCAAATCTTGAAGATATGTCAATCAGAGTTTTATAAGATCCAGATGCTTTATCAATAATTCCTAACATGGCTTCCATTTCAGCATTAATTTCCTGTTGTTTAACTTGAGCATTTGTTAGTTTATTCCCTTGTTCGTCAAGCTCATCATTCCCTTGTTTTATTTTATCATTATGTTGTGTAGCAGCATAAATACCTGCTCCTATTGCAATTGTTGCTGCTGCTGCTGCCGCTACAAAATTTCCCATAGCAACAGCGTCAGCCTCATCTATAAGAAATTTTATCGCTGCTAAAGTATTCATCGTTTTTTGCAATATTTGAAATTCTTTATACATTTGAAAAGTTTTTCTAAAAGTATTAAATATCTTTCCATAGTTTGCTACCAAGGCAATAACCCCAATTATAGAAATATGTGTAAGTCCAACCCAAGATTTAGCATAATTTACAATTGCAGCAATTGTTTTTAATACTGCAATAACCATAGGCTGAAGTTTATTCCAAAGAGCAATTTGAGCATCTTGCATTGCTTTATCAACCTTTGCTTGTTCCTCCTTTGCTTTATTTAATTCTTGTTGTTCTTTTGAAACGTCTGCTAATGAAGCCCTTATTGAATTTTGCCCTTCTACTGATACCCCTGTCAACATTTGAGTTGCCATAATATGATCTCTTAAAAGTGCAAGCTGTTCTTTTTGAGCCTGAGTACCTTCTCCTCCAGCAGTATCGGCAGCTAATTTTTGAGCCTTCATAATATCATTGTATAAAGATGGAAATTTAGACTGTATTGACATTAATTCTTGTGCTTTTTTCTTTTGTGCATCAGAACCAATAATCCCTATTTTATTAAGAGTTTCACTTAATGCCGCAACTTCTGAAAGAGACATTTTTATTCCAGCCATTCCAGAATTAATAACTTCAGCAAATTGAGCAAATTGAACTTTTGAAAGATTAGTGCTTTTTGAAAGTTCTGTTATTGCATCATCCGCATTTTGAAGCCCTTTCCCCATTGAATTTTGCGTTTTAAGAATATTGACCATTGATGTGTTATATTCTATTCCAATCTTTGTTATATCCCTAAATGCAAAAGTTGAAACGCCTACCATCGTTGCTAAACCAGAAAATTTTCCAATAGCTCCACTTACTATACCAGTCATTTTTTTAAAGACTGATGTTGAAGCTTCCGTATCTCCTATAATCTTTTTAATTTCCTCATCATATGCCTTTTGTGCTTTTGCTGCATCATTACATAATTTTATTTGATCTTCAACTTCTTTTTTATTTGCTTTAAGAGCAGCTTGTAAAGATCCATATTTTACTGCAAGAGCTTCTAGTGTATTCTTTGCATTCTTTGTTTTTTCAGAAAAGGAAGAAAATGCCTTATCTGTGTTTCCAAGCTCTTTTCTTAAGCCACTTGCAGCATCAGCAACAGCGTCTAAAAATTTTATTATTTTCTCTTCATCTGCCATAAATTATATCCTAGAATATCCCTATCTTTTAATAAGCAACATTAGAAGCAAATCCTGTAGGCATACCAGCCCTTGCTCTAAAGATAACAAAAAATGTAGATACTAAAAATAAATATTTAGGATTTAATCTATTATCTATTGTTACCTTTTCAGCCACATTTAATCCAGGATACATTGATTCTTCATCTCTTTCTTCTAGCATTTTCATTGGATTAATATTTTGCTCATATTCACTAATAATAGAAGTCATATCATTTCTTGTTAAAGTACCAGAAGCATTCATAAACATCATTTCTATTAAATCATGATTATAATCTCCCCATTGTCTTTCATAATGAGGTTTTTTAAGTACAAATTCAGCCCATTTTTTACAAATGTTCACGTCTGATGTATTTACCGAATCAAAATTTATATATTTATGCAATCCTGAATAAATAGGTTTTGCTAATATCCCAGACCTTACAGCAGAAGCTAACTCAGGCATCTTAGAAGATTCAGCAGCAACAGCAATATCGTCACTAAACTTAGTTAATAAATACTGTAACATGCTTATTCTTTTTTGAGGTATTGATTCCTTTTCTGGCTTATTGTCAATTTCCTCTACAGCACTCTTTAAATATAAACTCTTAATCGTACTTAAATCAGTTATTATATCAGCCTTTTGATCTAGAGCATTTTTGTCTTTAAATCTCTCCGCAACTTCATCTATAATGTCCCTATATGGTTGTAATAAATCACTAACAGATTGATCATCTACTAATTCCTTCATTGCAATAATAATAGGTATTGTTTTTGCATTCCTTGGATTTGCAGCAAGAGTTCTGACTAAAGTACTTTTATCTATAGGTTGTCCATAAGAAAATGAATTTCTAATATTTGATAATACATCCAATGCATCATACACAGATGAGTTTATAATACTTGCTCTAATTCTGTTGTTTCTTAATAACCATTTCCAAAAAACATCAATTTCTATATTTGCCAATTTGATAAAAACTGATTCAATTGTTTTATTGCCAGTTTTACAATATAGTTCCAATATGTCTTTTGTAAAAGTATTAAAATCTTGATGTGTCATTTTCATAGATTATTATTCAAAAATTATTGAAAATAATCCTTTAGATAATCCCTTCTGTACCAATTTCTTTTCTAATGCCACTTAATATACCCTTAATTATTTTTGGATTAATATTCATGATTGTTTCATTATTAATCTTCTGGGGCAATGACCATTCTCTTATAAGACACATAAATCTTGATATTTCTAATAATATAAAATCATTAACTGTCAAATTTTCCATACTTTTAACATTACTTCTAATAGGATTATTAGCTATTGCAGTTACATCTCCTTGATTAGGATACTTAAATGTTACAGATATTTTCTTTGTTTTTCTTGTTTTATCAAAATTATCATCAACATTTTCAACTATAATATTATTACCTTCATCTTTATAATACTCTACTGACACTGTAAATCTATTTTTCTCTGTGATAAATATGTCATTATAATTTTCATCTAATACAATTACATTATCCTTAGTTTCTGTAACAACATTGCTTACTTTGCTTACTTCGTTTAAAGATTCTTTATTTTCTTCATTATTCATTTTTATCTCCTTCTTTTTTTAGAACTATTAGAACTAGATTCGTTTTTATTCTTAATAGATTGAACCTGTTGTTTAGCATCTCTAGCATTTATTTTTGTACGTCTTATTAAATAATACATCATAAGGCTTTTATAGGGTATTTTTGCTATATCCTGTGGCAACCAATGATGTTCTTCAATTAAGTCGTTTTCCATTATTGCTCTTGCTACACCAGATGCACCACGACCATTCATTATAAAATTATGCACCTGGCCCATTATTTTTTTTCATCATCCTCATCCAAAGACATAATATTATCATATTCGCTTAAAATTATTTCTGCTATTTCAGGAGCCATATTTGTAATAGCATCTTGATTTACTGGAACTGGAACTAAATCTCCCTTTTCATTTTTTCTCTTAGCATCCCAACTTACAATAATAGATTTTAGTTTATTTTCCTTATATAGCTTATAATTCCAATCTCTATCGCTATTATTTGTTTTAACTACAGCCGCTTCATTAATTTGATTATATAACCCCCAAGTCAATGTTCTCATTTGAACTGTAACTGATGAAAATTTCTTTTTATTATCTTCATCTGTGATTTTATTCTCAAACTCTTTTGCAGATAATGCAATATAATGCATACCTACTTTTCTATAATATACTGTAACATTAACATTATCATTAACATCTATGAACATAATTTTTCTCCCTTTAGTTGTGTCTTTATTATACAAAAAATGATAAATTTTCACATGAAAATGTAAATAATTTATTATGATTAGCCCTTATGACTAAAAACGAATAATGATTAAATTAATTAAACAATGTTATTAATGGAAAAAGAATTTAACTTTCCATTTCTACTACATTATAAAATATTCTTATATTTTTAGAAATTATAAGAATTTAATCCTGTCTGAATACCTACGCCTGTGAAAGCTATTGTTGACATAATTGGACCAACAGATAATGTAGGCTCTACTCTGCTAAATTGGACATAAAGAATAAATGGAGCAGCATCACCAATTTTAAAACTAATTTGTGATCTTCCAGAATCAGCATCCCAAGCAGGAGCATTATATCCTAATACGGCATCAAATGGCTCTGGATCATAAGCTGTTAAAGTTCCAGTAACAGTTCTTAAACCAGGAATAATTGCTGTTGGGAAATAACCTAGATTATTTACACCATCATATGATTGAGAACTTGGTAAAGAATAGTATGGTGTGCAGTTATTATTTATAGAGAATTCAAAACTGCTTAAAAGAGCATCTGTTGGAACAACAATTCCGCCACTTGTAATTTCAACAACACATGCATCCCATGTTATAATTTTTTCAATTGTTTCATTTACTGGAAGAGGAGAATCATTTCCCCATGTAGGAGCAACAGCAGACATTAAATCCATAGTAAACTGAGCATTATCACCAGCAGAACAAGAAAAAGAAACTTGATTAGCATATACACTTGTAAAACTTCTTGAACTTTGTCCACTAGTTCCAGCACCTTGTCCGTTAGAATCGCAATAATAAATTAATTCGAGATCTTTAGCAGCTAATTGACCACAACCACCACGTCCAGCAGCCCAACCAAAAACTCCACTTGCAGCACCAGTAGCAAATGTCGCAGTAGCAGGACCAGAAACAGATCCGCTAACATCAATCTTACCTGCGTGATATGCGGCTCTGTCCCAGTTGCCCATCACCATGTCAGGTGTTTCCCATGCTTGCTTTGCAGTCAAGGATGCAGATTCAAATCGGAATGATGTGCTTCCTCCAAGAACCACTTTTCCCATATATCCAGGATGTATAGCCATTTTTTATCTCCTTCTTAAAAATTAACCTAAATTAATTCTTCTATCTATTTATTCTAAAATCCTTTTTCAAATACCTATTATTATTTTTCTAATTTAGAATTGATATATCCTTTATATTTTTTATTTCCTAAATTTGATTAAATCCCTTCAAATTAAGAGCTGGTTGAGGGAATGAAAATTCATTAATCATCTTTCCATACCAGCCAATCTCTGCTGCCCTTAATATAGCACTTCCTTTTTGTGTAACCCCATATGTCGCAGAATCAGCCCTTGAATCCCATACATAATATTTTGGCTTTCTAATAACAGCAAATTCCGATAATAAAAATGGCATAGTCATAGGTATATCCATTGTTAATATCATGGTATTTCCACTAATATCTATATTTGTTATACCAAACCACCAGCTTGTTCCATTATTGTCTTGTAATTGATAAGTTCTCTTTAAATCTTTTAACATAGGAGGAACAATGTTTGTAATTGTTATTCTATCTATATTTTCAGGAGTAGCAGCTATAATAACTTGCGTATCCCCAATATTAACATTTTGTAATAAAGGTGTAGAATATTCTCCTGCTCCAATATGTATATTCTTATTTAAAAGTTCTACAACATTATCGGCATATCTAACAAGAATTCTCAATCCTTCATCTGTTTTCATATCCTTGCCATATATCATTATTTTTAACTTATATTCTTCATTTAACCCCCCTTGTAAATACATCCATTCATTTGACATATTTGATGGCTCAACAGTTATTGCCATTTGATCTGCTGGTATAATTTCTCTATCTCCAAATAAAACCTGATTTGCATAGAGAGGGCTATGTCCAATTGTTTTTTGTACAAAAGAATTACTAGCAACTAACCAAGTACTTTCAAGAGGATCATATAAAGTAATTGATGTTGTATTATTTACTGTTTTAATCTTTGAATATTCAAATCTTTGATAATGAGGGGTTCCACTTACATTATAATCATAATCAATTAATATAATTTCTTGATCAGGCATAAAATGAAATGAGTTATAGACACTTATTGTATTTGATCCCGCTATAGCATCAGAAGTAATATCTGTTTCTGCTATAATGTTATCTTTAACAAGTTCTATTATCGTATCAACTAGAGGTTCTACTGGCATTATTTAAATACATCTCCTATTCTATCTTTTATAAACTGTATTTCTGGATTCTCTTTTGATTCATTTACTTCATTAACAGAGCTTCTTAATCTTGTTACTGGCTCTAAAGAAGTAGTAGAAATTATTCTCTTATTATCTTTTTTATCTTTTTTATCTTTTTTATTTAATTTAGATAATGCAATATCTATATCTGTTTTCACAGATTTTAATTTATCACTTAAATCTGAAAAATATTCTGATAATCCTTCCATTTTTATCCTTTTTCTCTACCAAATTGGAAATCAGGTGTAGGATTACTATAGGCATCCAACAAATCTCCTTTCACATATCTTCTACCTGTTTTATCCTGTCCAAATAATGTAACTGTACCAGAAAGTATACTATCCATAGAATTTAATGCTAATTTTCTTTGTTCTTCCCCATAATGAGAAACATCTGGTTGTTGTTCTGCATTAAATAATTGTTCAAATGCATAAGATACTGCAAGTCTAGCGCAAAGTATAGTAACTGGATCAGGGAATTTTAATATACAAATTTTACTTTCATCTGCATCATAACTATACATAACCTTTTGAAGGACAACATATCTAGTATCATTGGGATCTACTTCTTCAACTATTTCAGACTCCATTAATGATTTATTTTGTAATCTTACGGTTTGACCTTTTGAAAAGTTACCAGAATCCCAAACCCTTACTCTAACATTTTCTCCAGGTAAAACATTTTCTAATATTTCTGTCTCAAATGAATTAATACGACGCAAAGGAGTAAAATATTGTGTCGAAAGACGACCATTTATCTCTCTAGAAGCATAATCTATAAAATAAATTGCTTCTTGCGTTGTTAAATTAGATCTTTTTGTTATTGGGTTCCCAGGACTAGGTTTGCCATAATTTGTATCGTCTATTTTAACATTATAAGGTAATATATTCTTTAGATCTTGTAAATTTGCGTACACACTATTCTCCTTATATTTTAAATAAAAAACCTCTCAATTATATTTCAATAATCAAGAGGTTTTGTCCTTTTTATTTAAATTAATTTTACTTCATTGGTAATTGGGCTTTACATCCGCTTCCAAATTGATTGGCGGTATGGCCCTCTATAAAATCGTAAGTGTAATCTTCTATCATAGCATCAATTGAGGCATATGGAGCTGATGTATTAGTTGCGCTTTGTTTCACTCCATTTAATGCTAAATCAGACAATCCAGTTACTTGAACAGGAATATATTTTGTACCATCTGTTTGAGTTGCACTTGTTATGAATTTGAAGTAGTAAACCATTTCTTGACTACTGGTATTTGTAACTGTTTGACTCCATAAATCTGCAAAAATATCTACAGTTATTGTTCTTGTTGTAGCATTTGCATTATTATATATTGAAATTGTTGACATTTTAATCTCCTTTAGATAGCTGTTACTGTTGCGCTTCCAGTATATGAATTTGAGTTAGAATATGTGCCATCTGGATATGCTCCAGCCTTAATAAATGCATCTGTAGAAGTTGGATAACTATTTTGTGCTGAACTTATTATCCATTCTGACCCTGTTGAATAATACCAAAGAACATGTGTTCCTGTTCCATTTGTATTTGTCCAACTATTTTTATTATTATAAGGTGTTGTTAATGTATATGTTCCATTTACATTAGGATTATTTGTTCCAGCAACTAATCTTCTATGTCCACCGCTTGAAGAACTTGAACTAGAACTTGAAGAGCTTGAACTTGTCTCTAATAGGGTTGATTGTTTAATAAAATAATCAATATATTTTCTACAAAGGTCTGAAAAATCTGTTGCTGTAGAATCTCCAGGTGGTACATCTGCTAATGTTCTAACTAACCAATTTCCTAAAGGTTGTCCATAAGGGTCTGTCATTGTTGTATTAATAAGCAAATAATATTCAGATTCACCTGTTATTGTTCCAGTTGTTTTAGAAAGAACGCTCTGTTGTAATGTAAAATTAACACGATAATATGTTGAATCTGCATTATTCCAAAATTGTACATAAGTTGACATTTATTTTCTCCTTATTTATGCCTAACCATAAACCTTATACTCTAATTCGATAAATTAAAATAAAAATCCTTTAGTTTATTAAAATTAAAAACTCTTAATTATATTTCTATAATCAAGAGTTTTTATCCTTTATTGAATTAATAATACTAATTGGCATTTTTATTTGACTTTTGGTAATCACCCTGTGCTCTTAAACAAGCTCCTTGTCCAACTGAGAAAAATTGACTTTGAGCCTTTCTGATTCTTAATATTTTAAATGGTAATGATTGCTCTTTTAATGTTTGTTCAAATTTTGAAATAAACCCATTTGGTAAACTCGTGCCTCCAGCTATAACAATTTCTATCTCACCTTGTATTTCTGACTCTCTTTTTGTAAATTCTTGAGCAATTAAATGACAAATTCTGCTAATATATTCTGTGTAATAAATAGAAAGAGCAGATAATACTCTATCTTTATGATCTACTTTTTCAAGATCTAATTCTTTCTCTTTTCTTTTAATAATTTTGCTTTTTGCAACTCCTGTAACTTTTGAAACTTGCTCATCTATATAATCTCCACTTTTCGTAATAGAAAAAGATGCTAGTTCCATACCCTTAAATAATAGTGCCAGATTTGTCATACCGGCCCCACAAGATATTGAAACCCCACTTAATGGTATTATGTTTTCTCCATCTTTTGAAATAGGAGAACAATCATATGCCACACACATTGCCTCATTTACAGGTTTAGCATTATACCCCAATGAATTTAAATAATTCATCAATATCATTTTATGAAAAGTATTATCGTTATCTTGATTTATTGAGTTTGCTGGCGTTGTAAAACGAATATTTTCTCCTTTTACTATCGGTTTCCCTACTAGAGCACCTATAATATGGAATAAAAGGTCTGATGATTCCTTTATCTGTGGATTTAATAGACCATCCTTCATGCTTCTTATTACTTCTCCTTTAGTAGCAGCCGCAATAGATAAAGCATCATCTCCCAAAATATAATATTTATTTCCGATTTTAACATATAAATAATCGCTTTTTTCTAAAAGATTATCAGCTTCATCACTTACATCTAATGGAAAAATCATATTTCTATGAAATTTGTTTACAAATGTACCATCTTCGGTCTGTCTCACGAAACACAGGTTTGAAGTACCAACATCCAATCCGCAACCTTGTTTAAACTCTAATTTTGTTTTATTATCTTTTTTATTTTCTGTTTTTTCATTTACATCATCAAAAATATCATCTTTTTCAGTACTCATATCTTTCTCCTTTCATTAATCATCTAAATCACTCAGTAGATTAATCGTATTATTTGTTTCTTTATTATCCTTTTTAATTTCAACTATATTTTTGCTTATATCGTTTATATTTGATTCTTTTTCATTTCTATTTATTAACATACTTTTAGCGATATTTTCCAGTGTTTTAGATTCATCAAAAGTATCTTTTTTATTTTGGTCATTTTGATTATTTTGAACATTATTAACATTAGGAATATTATTAACATTAGGTAAATAATTAACTAAGGCTTTTGCTACTGCTTGGGCAAGAATATCTATATCTACCTCTTTTTCAACAACCTTTTCTACTACTCTAACTTCTTGGCTTTTTTGTACTTCTCCACTTTGAGAATATTGTCTTTTGATATAATTTCCCATTTATAATATCCTCGACTTATATCCAATGAATTCATCTTTATATATCCTCTCTGGCCTTAATGGAATATTAATTGGTTTATTTTCTCTAATCCATTTAATCCATTCATAGGTATTTTTTATGTTTTTTGACCTAACAACATCCCTAGCTTCAATAAAATTTAAATATTTGTTTTTCATAAATTACATTATTCTTATAGCCGGAAGCGGTGAATGTTCTTGTTGTTTCTTCCAAGACTTAAAATCTAATATGTTTTCATGTCTACATTCTTTATTGTGACATATATATGTTATCCTTTGTTCGTAATAATCAAGCTCAATCATAAGTTCGTCCTCTGAATTCATGAAGATTTGTCTACATTTTTCACATCTTAAAGCCATTTTCATATTATATTGCTATCTCCTTAATAAAAACTCCCAGTGCATCTTCATAATCATTCGGGTTATATTTTTGAAAAAACACTGTTAAATTCACTGTGCTATTTACTTTATCAATATATGAATTAATAATATTTAAATCATTTTGTTCCAAGTTTTCTAATTTAATTTTTGGAATTCTTATATTTGATCCTTCTGTAATTGTTTCTTTATAATAATTGCCCCTTTCTATTATACAAAAAACACCTACTTTTTAGATAGGGGTTTTAAAGATTATTTTGCTATATTTATAGGTTTATAGCTCTAGATTATCCCTTAAAACTATTTACTAATCCCCATAGTTGTTTTTTTGTCAAATTATTTCTCTTTGCAAAATCTGAAAATTCTCTCATTGTATTTACTGGCATAGTTCCATCTTGTGATGTCTTCTGAGCTGGTTGAGTTGCGGCAGGTTGTCCTTGAGACACTGATCCAGTTTGGGTTGGTTGTGTTGCTGGTTGTCCTTGTTGAGTTTGATTTGTCGGAGACTGTACTGATACTTGTTGTTGAGCAGGTTGTTTTACAGCTTCTTGTGTTACTGCTGTTGAATCCTCTTTAGCCCCATCAATAACTTTATTCCACGCCAAACTAGCTTGATTAACTATGTCATATAAATGTTTCATTCTTTGTGCTATTTGTACATTATTAGATTGTGATGCTTTACCCTGTAATGTTTGTAATTTTTGCAACAATATACCCATTTGTTTAGCAATTGATCCAAAATCTTGTTCTAACGATCCAGCTTTACCCCCTTGCCAAATATTCTTAAATACTTCTTTTAGTCCACCACCAATTCCACCTAAAAATCCTCCAATACCAGCTTCTTTAACAATATTTGCCTCATCTTGAAATCCTGCTTGTATTAATTCTTTCTCTACTTCAGTAAAATATTGTTCATCATTTTCTTCATTTCTTATCTTTTTTGCACATGCTATGATTTTATTAGAAAGAATACCCTGTCCAATATTATCAAGATTTTCTGAAATCTTTATCAAACTTTTAACGCTATCAGCTTTTGTGGCCTTATTCATATTTTTTCTCCAATTTAAAACTCTGTATCTTGGAGGCAAACCAGTTACAGATTGATGCCTATCTTTATACTCCGAATTTGTCTTAGGATATGATTCAATAAGATGCATTATTTCTCCTACTTCCTTTATTATTGCACTTATTTGTTTTGGTTGTAACTCCATTCCTAATAATTTTTCAGCAGATGGTAAATCAGCAATTCTAGACTTAATAGCATCTATCGCTGTAGGATCAACAGAAGTATGTAATTCTTGCATTTTAAGAGCATGAATTATCACTCTTAACTCTTGAAGTGTTAATCCTTGGTCAAATTCTTTATTATTTAACTTATTTGGTTTATTTGGCAATTATATCCCCTAGATTCCAAGATTTTTTAAATTAGGAATAGATGGTGTTTGTAATAAATGAGATTTTGGTCTTTCTGCTTGAGTGGCTGGAGCAGGAGGAGCATCCATAGTATTTAATGTTTCATCACTTGCAATATCGGCATTAGGATTCTCAGAATTCTCTCTAATAGATTTAACCCCTGTTTTAGCGATATCTAACAAATCTTCATACATTTTAGCTAAAGATTCTGCATGAGACTCTATTTTGCTCTTAATATCAGTAAGGTCTTGGGCTTCACAACAAGCAGACACTTTTTCTTGAAAATCCATAAGATCTTTAGCAAGACTTAAAATAGCGGCAACTCCACCACCTTTTTTAGTTTTTTTAACCTTTTCTTCTAGTTCTGCGCTTCTATAAATAATACCATCTTTTACATAAAAATCCATATTTTTTCTCCTTTTATGACTTTAATCGTCATTACCGTACCAAGTACTTTTCATTTTATTTCTTACTTCTTCATCTTTTATTCTTTGTTCTTCGTCTAATTTCCTTTGCCAATTTTCTTGAACTTCTTTTAATTTAGTTTCATCAACTACTGCAACCAAATCAATTCCAGCCTCTATATAATCATATAAAAATGGATATTTCTTTAAAAACTTATTTAATGCCCCATAAGGAGTAACATCCATCATTATTATTCCTTTTAAACTTTGTATATCTTCAGTACTATCACGAACAACTTTTGTTATTTTATAAGGCCTCTTCATTTGTTTTTCTTCTTTTTGATGATACCAAGCTGCCATTTTATATTTTTTTGAATCTGTCCTTTTTATTGGATCAATGTCATTAACTTCATCACCATATCTTGAAAGACAATCAAAACTTATATTATTAATACCGTATTTCTCTTGTAAATGGCTTATTATATTTTCTTTTAAATGACGAGGTATATCGTGCCATGAAAATATAGCTTTTTTATTTGGCAAATATGTCCAATTAAAAGAGAAACTAACAGTCGTACTCCATGACATATTTCTATGAGTTTTGTCGGGATTGGCTTTGTAACTTTCTGTACCATCTTCATTTGTTAATCCTAAAATAACATAATCATTATTTTTAGCTATTTTATACCAATCATTTGATTTAGCATAATAAGATTTATATTTCTTTATGCTCCCATTTAATATTTCATAAAGATCTTCTCTATTAAGTCCTCTGTAAGATATTCCATCTTGAACACTATCAATATAAATTTCTCTATTCCTTGCCATTTCCATTATTTTTTGTTTTTGTTGTTCGTTTACAGATGGTATATATAATTCAATATAAAATGAATTTCCACTATTAATTCTAACAAATCCAGCTTTAAAAAATTCAATCATGCCGTCTTTAATATAATCCTTATTTTTATCAAGATTATATGAAGCTGCTAATATTGGAATCATGTTTCTATGTATTACATCTTCTCCTGTAACTTCTTGTAATTGGGCAGTCGGAGTTAACCAATATGACATCATACCTTCTGCATATTTTTTTATATCAATAGAGTTATTAGCTCTCATCCATTCTGGTATTTCCGAATCTTCTTCTATTTTACTCTGCATTTCTGAATCGTCTAAAAATTTTAAAAGGTCAGATATATTAAAAAAAGCTCCTTGTTTTTCAAATTTAGCACATATTGTAGAACAAGAGTTACTATTTGTAAAAATATCTACAATTGCTCTTTTTTGATTCTCATTTACTGTTCTAGTTGAATTACCTTCAATTAAAAGATTTCTAGAATATAAAGTTGCTCTTATAAAGTTTCTTAAATACATATATTTATATCTTCCATCATAAAGACCCTGAGGTATTTGGAAATTATAATCTTTTGCGATTTGATTAATTGCTTTAATATGACCATATGGACAAAATATTGTTTTACCCATAGGATCTATCCAATAGGATTTCCAATAAGTCTCTATTTCTTTATTTGCTATATGTATTATTTTCATTATCTAAATATTATTTCTTTTTTTCTATCTGGAAATGCTTCTCTTATTATACTTATATTATTTGAACTAGGTGAATGCTCCCCTAGCCTAAAGGCGTAGGGGCTTCTATAGGAACTTTAACATTCCTAAGAGAATCCATTCCGATTCTCAAAATATTTTTACTAGCATTCAAGTCCCTATCCATTATTAATCCACACCAACTACATTCATGGATTCTATCTGATAGTTCCTTGCTAGTTAATTTACCACAGACACTACACATTTTAGTAGTATCTTTTGGATTTACGAAAATAACTTTTGTACCAGCTTCTTCCGCTTTGTACTCAAGTTGTTGAACGAACTGATTCCAAGCAACGTCAGCAATACTTCTATGGGTTTTAGTTGCTTTTATTTCTTTACCATTTACTGAGGTTGTTTCTTTTTCTTGCATGGATTTTATATTTAGTTTTTCCAAACAAATAATTCCATACTGTTTTACAAGTTGTCTGGATTCTTGATGGGTAAAATTGAATCTCTTATTGGCAATTCTTTCGTGAACTTTAGCGACAACAATTCTTTGTTTTTTACGCTCTGGAGATTTCTTGTCTGTTATCTTAGAAAACTTTTTTTGTGCCTTTTCCAAGTTTTTCTGTTCTTCTTTAAAGAATCCTTCTCTTTTAATTTTTTCACCATTAGATAGAACTGCAAATTCTTTTAATCCTAAATCAATTCCAACAGCAGGATTAGTATTGGTTCTTTTTACATCTGCAATAACACAAGAAAATGTAGCATACCATTTTCCTGATTGAGTTTTCTGAATTGTTAATCTTTTTACGATTTCTGGCAATTTACGATGTAGTTTGATCTTAACACAACCAATTTTGGAAAGTTTTAATCTTGTGTTTTTTGGTTCTTTTTCTTCAAGTATAGAAAATCCAGATTGAGGAAAAGTAAAAGAATCATATCTTCCATATTGTTTGAATCTTGGGAAACCGCATTTTTCTCCTTGAATCTTACATCTACGGAAGAAACCTTGAAATGCTAGGTCAACTCGTTCTGCTATGTTTTGAAGAACTTGAGAATGGATATTATTCAAGGATTCACGTTCTTTTTTCCATTCTGTCATTAGGTTGTTAGTAGCATATTTGTTCAGAGTTTTCTTTTCAGTCTCATATACTTTGATTCTAGTTTCAAGGATTTTATTGTAAGTCCAACGGCATTCCTCTAGTGTGGCAAGAAGCAGTTTTTCTTGCTTTTTCGTAGGAAATATGCGATATTTGTAATTTTTTTTCATTAAAACCAAGTGAAATCTTGTATAATATTTATGTATCTGTTATCAGATATACAAGAAAAGCATAAAAATATCCTGCAAGAAAATGAAAAAAGTTGAATACAAGAAAGGAAGCCATAGTAAGTATCTTTTGAGATATCATTTTGTTATGTGTGCCAAATACAGACATAAGATTCTGATAGGAGATATAGAAGCAGAAATCAAGAAAATTTTAGAAGATATTTCAAAGGTTGAGGGATACGATATAGATATTATGGAAACAGACATAGACCATATTCACTTATTGATAGAAGCCAAACCAATATTTTCGCCTTTCGGAATAGTTCACAAGATTAAAACTATTTCAATCAACAGAATTTGGAAGAAATATGGTGAATTACTCAAAAAGTATTATTGGAAAGAAAATACTTTTTGGAGTGATGGATATTTTGTATGTAGTATTGGAGAAGCAAATAGTGAAACAATCAGAAAATATATTGAGGAACAGGGTTGAAAAATATCTAAAGAAACTTGTTAATTTCAAAACCGATATGAGTATAATAGATAGCAAAAGGAGAAATACTATGGAAACAGAAGGTTTACTATTTAAGAAGGAATTTTTAAAATTGGTTAAAAAATATCCATGTTCTATGGGCTATTATTTTCAAGATCAAATAGATGAATTTGAAAATAACCATAGACCAAAAGAAAAAGCAAATTGTAAAACTATCAATTCTCTTGTTGAATCAATAAAAAAGTTTGCAAAAAAGTATCCAAAATTCAAGATTTTACCTGCCGACGATAGTTATTCTTTTTTACATGGATATGTTGTTTATATTGAATTGGATGGAAAAGAAATAGCACATCACCTAACAATATCGCCGCATAATACAAAAGACTGTGACCTAAAAAAACTTCTTAAAGAAAAGTTTAATGATCATTTTGAACAATAATTCGCTTACATCCCCGAACCTAAAGGTCAAGCAAAATTGTCTAAAGCCAATTTTGTCGGGGTTTTACGCTCACAGTATAAAGCGTTTTTTCTTGGTCTTCTGTACATCTGACAGCTTCTTCTATAATCAACTGTTCTACCAAAATTTCTAACAAATCCAAATCTTTGATAAAACCTGATAAGTCTATTTTTTGATGTTGTTTCACCCTTTTCTTTATCGCCTAAACTTAATTCTATATCTTTTCCAGTTCTATCAGCATAATCACAAAGATCTTGCATATAGGAACTTCCTAATCCTTGATTACGATATTCTCTTTCCACTCTCAAATGATCTAATTTTACAACGTTCTCTGATTCATAAGTATCTGCCTCAACTCCTTTTTCTCTATGTTCTTTTTCAATATCATTTAAGTTTTTATCTAAAGTATTTTTTATTTCCGATGTTATTATATTTTTATCAGCATTTGCATGATGTAATCTGCAATAAAAGCTATGAATATCATTATATGGAGCATAAGAAAATACAACATCAAACTGTTTATTATGTCCAAAAAACATATTGACTGTTTTAGGATTTACTCCTGTTAATTTAATAAATTCTTCTTTTGATATTTGTAATTCTGGATTATGAAAATAAGTTTCTCCACTATAAGCTAAGTCATCTTGTTGAACAATTTGTTGAATTTCATTTGCATCTCCACCAAAAGCATCAACGCATGTTCCAACAAATACATAATTATTATTTAAAGTATTAGAAGCTTTTGGTTGCAATCCTAATCTCTTTTCCCATTCTTGGACAGGAGCAAAATCATGTTTAGAAACTCTTCTGACTTTTGAATCAACTGTTCCATCATTATTATTAATAATTTCAGTATCGTCTAATACAATAGGAACAACCCAATATTTTTTATATCCTATTCTATTTACCATATCTTTAAAATCTGAAAATAGAGTTCCACCTTTACCTACTCCATTATTAGAAATCAAATGAGGATGCTCTAAAAAATCAGAAGACACATGATGTTTCCAATAAATATGCTTTCCTGCCATTATTTTTTTATGATTATCCGATGATCTAATATCAGGTAATGAAGAATTAAATCTTTTAGATAAAGGGACGATTTCTTCATTGGAATCTCTTACAATTGTATCTATTACCTTTATTTGATTAGGATTATTAGCTATTTTGTATATTTTCATCTTTTATTTGCCCAGGTCTTCTTTCTAAATATAATGGGGTTTGTTCTGGAAAGTCTTTATAAGTATCTTTTCCCCAAGAACCACTAGATATGTCTTTCCCAAATCCTTTTCTCTCGTACCACTTCTTTAATTGAGGAGTAGATAAAAAATCTTTTACTCCACGCTTCTTTTCTGATTGTAATGGCCACAACCTTAATATAATACCATGCTTATCTGCAATCTTTTTAAGCTCCTCTAAGGCTTTTGAAGCATATCCCCTCCCTCTATCTTTAGAAGATATATTTTCAATATAAACTGTTATCCAATCTTCTTCTTTTTTATTTAGGTGAGGCAAGAAAACCCCGACATCTTTAGTGTCGGGGATGAATTGACAGTATTCAGCCTTGTCCCTCGATGTACTTCTTGATGGTCTCCATAACACGATTTGCCGTCATAATCTATCTTTCCAGAACTATTTGCAGAAATCCTACATAGGAAGAAGGATTTTGTAATTTTCTTCTGGTAATAGTAGTTATGAAGGTGAATAAGACATTCAAATACAGACTCTATCCGACCAAGGAACAAGAAGTTCTTTTGGATAGGCACTTTGGGGCAAGACGCTTCATCTTCAATCATTTCCTTGACAAGAGCAAGACGGCATACCTTGAATCCAAGAAGTCATTGTCCTACTACGACAATGCCAAGTCGTTGACCGAAATGAAGCACGACGAGGGGTTCGAGTGGATGAAGGAGATCAACTCCCAATCACTTCAGGCGTCGTTGCGTGACTTGGATGCCGCCTACAGTCGTTTCTTTTCAAAGCAAGGCAAGTTTCCAAGATTCAAGTCAAGGCACGACAGGCAAAGTTTCAGGGTGCCGCAGAACGTCTATTACTCCGAAGGCAAGCTGGACATCCCTAAATTCAAAGAGCCGATCAAGGTGGCAGAGGATCGTCCTTTGTCCGGTACGATCCTCTTTGCTACGATTTCAAAGTCGGCGGCTGGAAAATACTTTGTGACTATCACTTGCGAGACAGAACATATTGCAATGCCAAAGGCTGACGGAAAGGTGGGGGTTGACCTTGGGCTAAAGGACTTGGCTGTGCTTTCAAACGGCAAGAGATACGAGAACATCAGAACAACAAAGAAACACGAAAGGAGATTGGCATATGAGCAGAGACAGTTAAGCAAGAAGGTGAAAGGTTCGGCAAGCAGGGGCAGACAGAAGATCAAGGTGGCAAAGGTTCACGAGAAGATCACAAACTCAAGAACCGATCATATCCACAAGATTACTACGGCAATAGTTCGTGAAAACCAAACGATCTGTGTCGAGAGCCTGTCCGTAGCCAACATGATGAAGAATCATTGCTTGTCGAAAGGAATAGCCGATGTTGCTTGGGGTGAGTTACTGCGACAACTGAAGTACAAGTCGGAGTGGAACGGCAGGCAGTTCTTGACGGTAGACAAGTTCTTCCCTTCCAGCAAGACCTGTAATCATTGCAAGTTCATCAATCAAGGCTTGACTTTGGCTGACAGGACTTGGACTTGCCCAAAATGCGGAGCGGAACTGGATAGAGACCTGAATGCTTCAAGGAATATCTTGGAGCAAGGTATGAATGATTTTCACTCTGGCTGCGGTACGCAGTCGGAGCCTAAACAAAAACGGGGGGAGGCGTTGCCATTAGGCAAGTCTGTGAGACCCGAAACCCAAGGATCTTTAGTCCTTGGGTAGTTCATACCAATCCATATATTTATCTCCTATATTCTAACAATTCACCTGTAATATTTCTTTCAATAACTGAGAACGGGACATCATAGAATACTGTATTATTTGATTCTACATAGATATTAAATGTTTGATCATCATAATTATCTTCAGATTCTAATACTTTGCTTAATCCTCTTTTTATTGCCATCATATCTTCTTCTGTCAATGTCCATGTAGACACATCATCATTATTTACCTTTTTCCATCCTAACTCTTTAACTGCATATCCCTTAGGATCTACCTCTCCTCTTCCTATATTAATTCTTGCTATATCAATTTCCTGACTATTCATTCCTAATTCCTTCTGCAAATATTCTCTTAAAAATTCGTACTCACCTTTCCCGCTTTTTACTATATCTTCTTGATGTTCTTTTATAATAGATTCTTCAAACTCTTCCCAATCTACATATTCACCACGATCAAATTTATAATCATCACAATATTTTCTTCTTATATAATCTATTACATAAGTATCATGAT
>Ga0316231_1001312_pt1 | contig 28082 bp, 24 predicted proteins | sample TBH18027metaG_FD_206002 | JGI IMG/M metagenome (GOLD analysis project Ga0316231, IMG submission 206002) | Freshwater microbial communities from Trout Bog Lake, Wisconsin, USA - TBH18027 | ecosystem: Environmental > Aquatic > Freshwater > Lake > Hypolimnion/Profundal zone | place: USA: Wisconsin... | reverse complement strand
GATTTGGGAATGAGCCGGCTGTTCTTGGAACAATTGGTCGCCCGCGATCCGCACGCGGAACATGTGGTCATTCAGGATCAGGCAGGGTTTCATTTGAACCCGGAACTGCATCAACTGCCCGCCCACATCCATGTGATTCCACTGCCACCCTACAGCCCAGAGTTGAATCCAGTGGAAGCGATTGGCGATGTTATCAAGGACCGGATTGGAAACACGCTGTGGGCAACACTCGAAGCACTGGAAGAGGCGATGAGTGAAGAACCCCGACCGATTTATGAAAGTGCCGAACGGGTGCGGAGCCTGGTTTCACATGGCTGGCTCATCGATGAAGTAAACGCTATCGCTGCCAAGAATAGTGCAAATACGTAATAGAAGCGGTATAAGATATATTTTTGGTGCGAACGGAGGGCTAGGGACAGCCCGTTCCGGTAAATCCGGGGTAGGCGCGGTGTCCCGACCGCGCCGTCTGCAGGATCTGACCCACCGGGAGTTACCGACACACTTTCGACTGTTACTCGTACCGCTTGATGACGAGGGTGGCATTATGGCCACCAAAGCCGAGGCTGTTATTCACGCAGGCGTTGACGCGCATCGCGCGCGCAATGTTCGGCACGTAATCCAGATCGCAGTCCGGATCCGGCGTTTCGTAGTTCACCGTCGGCGGGACGATCCCATTCTGGATGGCGAGAATACAAACTGCTGTCTCCACAGCGCCGGCGGCCCCAAGCAGGTGGCCGGTCATGGATTTGGTGGAGCTGATCGCCAACTTCCTGGCATGCGCTCCGAAAATGGTTTTGATGGCCTGAGTTTCGCACTTGTCGCCAACCGGGGTGGAGGTGCCATGCGCGTTGATATATTCCACCTGGTCAGGATTGAGTTTGGCATGCCGGAGCGCCATGGCCATCGAGCGGGCCGCTCCTTCGCCATCCGGCGCCGGTGCGCTCATGTGGTACGCATCCCCTGTCAAACCGTATCCGCCCACCTCGGCATAAATCCGGGCGTGGCGTTTGCGGGCATGTTCCAGAGATTCGAGAATCACCACGCCCGCCCCTTCGCCCATGACAAACCCGTCGCGGCCGGCATCGAACGGCCGGCAGGCATGTGTCGGATCATCATTGCGGGTGCTCATGGCGCGCATGGAACAGAATCCAGCATAGCCCAGACCCGTAATGGCCGCTTCACTGCCGCCGGCAATCATCACGTCGGCGTCGTCATGGATGATGGCGCGCGCGGCTTCCCCAATGCTATGGGTGGCGGTGGCGCAGGCGGAAACAACCGAAAGATTCGGGCCTTTGATGCCCAGCAACATGGAAATATAACCGCTGGCCATGTTGACGATGAGCATCGGGATCATGAAGGGAGAAACACGGCTCGGGCCTTTGGTGAGCAGGATGTTGGCCTGGGTTTCAATGGTTTCCATCCCACCAATGCCAGAGCCAACCAGGCAGCCGATCCGATTCAGATCTTCCTTGTCGAGCTCCAGATGCCCGTCCATCACGGCCATCCGGGCGGCCGCGACAGCGAATTGAGTGAACCGATCGGTCCGCCGTGTTTCCTTGGCCGGCATGAACTGCTCGGGCTTGAAGTCTTTGACTTCGCCGCCGATTTTACAGTCGAATTTGGTGGTATCAAACCGGGTGACCGGTCCAATCCCACTTTTGCCGGAAAGCAGGCTCTGCCAGAAAGTCTGGAGATCGTTGCCGACTGGCGTGATGACCCCCACGCCGGTGATTACAACACGTCGTTCACTCATGATAATTCGGGAAGCTGGTCAGCAAAATGGGGCATCAAGCGATTTTTTGCAACTCACTTCATGCCCCAAATTGGATGATCGAAGAATGCCGGTTGGTTATTTCTCGCCGCGTTCTTCAATATACTTGATGACATCGCCAACGGATTGAAGCTTCTCAGCATCCTCGTCGGGGATTTCGGCGCCAAATTCTTCCTCAAACGCCATGACCAACTCGACAGTGTCGAGCGAGTCGGCGCCCAAGTCCTCAATGAACTTGGCTTCCGGTGTAACTTGGTCAGGGTTCACGCCGAGTTGTTCGACGATGATTTCCTTGACGCGATCGGCTATTGGTTTATCTGCCATAGTTTTCTCCTCAAATGCTGTTTGTCTTTACGCGAATCAACTCCACCTGTCAAAGTTTTCTTTGCCCACCAGCGGGTCAAATCCGCAGGCCGCCATCCACCCCGATGACCTGGCCGGTCACGTAGCTGGAAAGGTCGCTGGCCAGATACAACACCGTCTTGGCCACATCCGCCGGCTGTCCGAGCCGCGCCAGCCCAATATAATCGGTCTGCAACTGCTTCTGTTCGGGGGTCAACTTATCCGTCATGTCGGTCTCGATAAAGCCCGGCGCAACCGCATTGACCCGAATCCCACGCTTGGCATACTCTTTGGCAGTCGTTTTGGTCAAGCCGATCAGCCCGGCCTTCGATGCGGCATAGTTCGCCTGCCCGGCGTTCCCTGCCACACCCACAATGGAGGTAATGTTCACAATCGTGCCCGCCCGCTGCTTGATCATGGCCGGCAACAGCGCTTTCGTGAACAAAAACGTCCCCTTGAGATTTACGTCCAACACCAAATCCCAATCGGCTTCGCTCATCCGCACCAGCAGCCCGTCGCGCGTGATCCCGGCATTGTTGACCAGAATATCCACGCTCCCAAAGTCCGCGAGGATCTGCCGGCTCACATTGTTCACCTGCTCGCCATCGGCCGTGTTGACGGCATACGGGAGCGCCTTGACGCCGAGCTGGGCCACTTCGGTGGCCACCTTTTGGGCGTTCGCCAATGATAGGGAGCAGACGGCGACGTTTGCACCTTCGGCTGCAAATAACTGAGCAATGGCCGCGCCAATCCCCCGTCCGGCGCCGGTCACCACCGCGACTTTCTTGTCCAAGAGCTTGTTCATGATTGGTGTCAGTACCCGTTTCCCGCCCAGCCTGTCAACTCACAACCGACTCAGCCGGTCGGAGTATCGAGTGGAATCGGCTCGCGTTTGTTGTGCCGGTAAACGGCGAAAAAAGGGGCGATCCCGTCACCAGGATTGCCCCTTGATTGTGAATGACAACCGGCTTATTTTACGTTCTTGGACACCAGCTTGATCATTTCGAACATGCTGACCGTCTTTTTGCCACCGAACACGGCTTGAAGAGCGGCATCGGCATTGATATTGGTGCGGATCTTCTTGTCCTGCAACCCATTCTTCTTGATGTACACCCAGAGCTTTTTGGTGAGCTCGGTGCGGGGTAACGGCTTTGCGCCGACCACCAACGCGAGCTTCTCGTTGGGTTGGACGGGTTTCATGAATGCAGCACTCGGTTTACGCTTTGCTGCGGTCTTTTTGGCTGCCATGGGACTGATCTCCTGTTGGTTGGTTGGTGAAATTACTGCGCTTCTAACGCGGCGATCTGAGCTTTGACCTTCTTGGCTTCAGCGATCTTGCCATAACGATTGAGCGCGCCCAGCTTGATCTTCAACTTGCCCAGGGGACTCATCTTCTTTTTCTTGGCTGGCTTGGCATCAACTTCTGGAGCATTCCCTGCCTTCGCGACATTGATCTTAGCCCACCGGGCTTGCTGCGCCTTCTTCATCTTGGCTTTGGTAGCTGCTGAAATGATGCGTTTCCCTGCAATAACAGGAGCGGTAACAATGTTGGAGAGAGCGGCCGGAGCGGCTGCATCACCGCCTTCTAAACCTGTCAATGCCGCAATGACTGCTTCGATTTGTTTGACTTCCCGCTCCAAGCCACTGATTTTGGCGAGAAGTTGGTTCTTGGCTGACTCAAGACTTTCGACTGCTGTGGATACCATGGTGACGACTACCTTTTGTTGGGGTTGATTAGCTTGCTGCCTTGAATACCTCGATTGGGTCGCTGAACTCGCAGATAGTGACCGCGGGACAGATATAGCACTGAACAAAGGGATGGAAAGAGGAAATTCCCCAGTCCAGGCCTTGCGGGCTCGTCCTCCCAAACCATTCCAATCCAGCGTGCTCGAACGTTAGGAACTGGGTGGGCAGGGCAGCGCAACCGGCTGCTCGATCTGGCTGAGTTTGACGTCGAGCTTGGTCAGCGTCTTCTCGGTGTCAGCATAACTGCCCGCGGCGTTCGTCAGATGTTTGCCGACGAGCCGGAAATTCTCCGCCAGCCGGTCAAAGTCGCCGCGCAACCGTTGCAAGCTCGCGAGAATTTCCTGGGCCCGGACTTCCACCTGCATCCCCTTCAAACCCAGCAGAATGGTCTGGAGGTAGGCGTAAAAAGAATTGGGGGAGACCGGAATCACATGTTTTTTCAGCGCGTAGCCGAGCAATTCGTGTTCTTCGCCGGCCTCCTGTTTGATAATCGTTTCGTAATAAACATTTTCCGCCGGCACATACATCAACGCAAAATCATAGGTGTTTTCATCCGGCAGAATGTACTTGTCCGCGATCGCATCTACGTGTTTGCGGACGTCCCGCAGAAATTGTTTGCGCGCGGTTTGCCGATCAGCATCCGTCCCGGCATCGACCACCCGCCGGAAATTTTCGTACGGAAATTTGGCATCCACCGGCACGAGGCGGTGGCCCACTTGAATCACGGCGTCCACTTTTTCGCCGCTCTGAAAAGTGTGCTGGAGCCGGTAATGTTCGGGGGGGAGAATCTGGGCCAGCAAATCGCCGAGGAACAATTCGCCCATGCCGCCGCGCAGCTTGGGCGCCCGCAGGATGTTGACCAGCTCCGCCGCCGCCTTGCCGACTTCGTGAATCTGCCCGACTTTTTCGCGGAGGTCGCCGACCACTTTTGCGGCATTATCCAGCCGCGTGTTCATGGAGGCTGTGGATTGCTGAAGGTTTTCGGCAACAGTCTGGCCGAAGGCGTCGAGCCGTTGTTGCAGGGTCCCGAGTTGCTGCTGCAGTAGCAACAGCGATTGGTCCGGCGGTGGCAGGGGTTTGTTCCGCTCGCGCAGAACCACCACCAGCACCACCACCACAGCGGCGAGTGTGAACAGACTTAAAATGACAACCAGTGGTTCCACGGGGTGCATCCTACCACCGGCCCTGACTGTCGGCAACGCTGGGTTGCCGGGATTTCAGAGAGGTCGAACGTTCTGGGCTTTGGCGCCCTTGGCGTCTTGGGCAACATCGAATTCGACGGCCTGCCCTTCCGCGAGTGTTTTAAACCCTTCCCCTTGCAGGGCTGAGAAGTGGACAAACACGTCCGGTCCGCCGCCCTCCTGCTCGATGAAGCCAAATCCCTTTTTCTCATTGAACCATTTAACGCGACCTTTTGCCATAACATGACCTCCTACGAACGTTGCGCGTTACCTAGCAAACCGGCCGACATTGGGCAATGAAAATTCACCGTTCCTTGCCGGCTGGTTCCGGCTATACTGCCGCCCATGAAGAAGTGCGCGACGATGCCGGTGGCTCTCACGATTGCCGGTTCTGACAGCGGCGGGGGCGCCGGCATTCAGGCCGACTTGAAAGTTTTCCATACGCTCGGTGTTTTCGGTACCAGTGCCCTGACCGCCATCACCTGCCAAAATCCCGGCCGCATCCGCGCAGTCCAGCCGGTCTTGCCGCGGATTGTGGCGCAACAAATTGCCAGCATTCGCGCGGCGTGGTCCGTGGCGGCGGCAAAGACCGGGATGCTCTACGAGGCAAAAATTATCCGCGCAGTCGCCGCCAATGTGTCGGGCCGGTTGGTGGTGGACCCGGTCCTGATTTCGACCAGCGGCGTCCGGCTCCTCCAGCCGGGGGCCGTGCGCGTCCTGCAAACCACCCTGTTTCCGAAGGCGACCGTGGTGACGCCAAATTTGGCGGAGGCCGAAGTTTTATTCGGATGCCGGATCCGGTCCTTCGCGGACATGCGGGCGGCGGCGCGGACGCTGGCCGACCGGCATGGCGTGGCGTTTCTGGTCAAAGGCGGTCACTTAACCCTCGGCAATCGGTCGGTGGATGTGCTTTTTGATGGCAGCCGGTTTCATGAATTCAGCGCACCGCGCGTCTCGGGCATCCAGACCCACGGAACCGGCTGCGTGTTCTCCGCAGCCTTGACGGCACATCTGGCGCTGGGTTGTGGATTGGTGGAGGCCGCTGGCCTCGCTAAAATCTTCGTGACGCGCGCCATCCGGACGGCCGTCAAGATCGGCCCATACCACGTGCTGAATTTATGAAGCGACCGGCGGTCGGGCTGGCGCTGGTGCTGGCCGCCGGAATTGGGCTGAGTGCGCAAATCAATGAGTCCCCGCTCTGGTGGGCGGCTGGCGCTATTCTCGGATTGTTGGTCTGGCGGATTCGGCCGGCCGTGTTGTCCTTATGGTTGGCCGTGGTGTTTGCCGGAATGTGGAGTTACCGGTTGGCTGTCACCCATTCGGATCCGAGTCAGATTGCCAACCTGCTCGAACCCCGGTCGCAAAACATTGCGTTGCGCGGGGTGATTGTCAGCGCGCCGGCTTCGGGCAATGCGCTGGGCAGTTTCAAGTTGGAGTTGTCGGCCCTGCGGCGCGCGGCCGAGTGGGAGCCAGCCCGGGGCCGGGTGTTTCTGTTTACCCACCAGCCCGTGCCGCTCGGCTATGGCGATGAGATCGAGTGTTCGGCAATCCTGCGGTTACCGCCACCGGCGACCAACCCCGGCGAGTTTGATTGGCAACAGTGGCTGGCGCAGCAGAATATCCAGTTCACCGGGACGATCGGTAATGAGGACCGGTGCCAGGTGCTGGCGCACGGGCGGGGGGGACCGGTCATGGCGCTGGCGTTACGGTTGCGGGCGCGAATGGAAACCGCTTTGCAGTTGGGGCTGGCAAACGACCCGGCCGTGGCCGGCACATTGGCGGCAATTATCATCGGTGAGCGGGCGGAGATTCCGCCGGACACGGCGGCGGCATTTCAGCGGACGGGCGTGTTTCATGTGTTTGCGATCAACGGGCTGCATGTCGGATTGGTGACGGCGGTGGTGGTGCTGGTGCTGCGGCTGTTGCGTGTGCCGCGCCGGTGGACGGCAGTGCCGGCCATTCCGCTGCTGGTGTTGTACGTGTTCGCGACGGGGGCGCACCCGGGCGCCATCCGGGCCCTGGTGATGGTGAGCGTCTGGCTGATCGGTGGGATGCTGGTGCGGCCGGTGGATTTGTTGAGCAGCCTGGCGACGGCCGCGGTGGTAATTTTAATTTGGAATCCGGTGCAGTTGTTTGACAGCGGCTTTATTTTGTCGTTTGCAGTGGTCATCACCCTGGCGACGCTGACGAACAAAGCGGCGTGGGAGAAACTACTGCTGCACCCGGATCCGACTATGCCGGAACCCGCCGGGTTGACGTGGCTTCGGCCGGACCCGTTCGTGCCGCGGGTGTTGGTGCCGGTCTGGCGGGTCAAGGTTGTGCGCGGGCTGCTGGTGATGGCTCGGCTGGCCGGTGGTTCATTCGTGGCCTGGTTGGGATTGGTGCCGTTACTCGCCGCCGATTTTCATTTATTCACGCCCGTGAGCATTGTGGCCAATCTGCTGGTGATTCCACTACTGGGCGGGGTGATTGCGTTGGGGCTGGCGAGCGTGGTGGCTGCTCCCATCTGGCCGGGGCTGGCGGTCATCTTTAACAACGCCAATTTTTTTGTACTCAGCGGGCTGCGGCAGTGTGTGGATCGGCTGAGCCGCTGGCCGTGGGGACATTGGTTTGTGCAGGCGCCGCCGGTCTGGCTGACGGTCGGCTACTACGCGATCCTTGTGCTCTGGATGAGCCGGCGAATTCCCTGGCGAACGAAGGGTTGGATTACCAGCGGAGCCGCCGCAGTCGCGGCACTAATATTGGTGGCGCAACATGAAGAAGCAGTCGAGATCACAATCTTGGATCTCCGGGACGGGATGGCAGTCTTTGTGAATTTACCAGGCGAGCAGCACGATTTTCTGGTGGATGGTGGCGGGCGCTGGAGCGGGGAGCGTGTCGTGGTGCCATTTTTACGATCCCAAGGCGTGGACCGGTTGGCGGCGCTGGTGCTGACACACGAGGATCAGGCCCATGCCGCCGGTTTGATATCGGTGCTGGACGCGCTACCAGTCCAGCACGCCATAGATGCCGGCCCGGGTTCGCGATCGGAATCTTTCAAGAGCTGGCGGACTGCTGTTCACAGGCACCAGTTGGAGATTGTCACACTGCGCGCCGGGACGGATTGGCAGGTTGTCGGGAAGTTTCGCTGGCGGGTATTGAATCCACCGGTCGATGTGAATTCCCCACGAAGCGATGACAATTCTCTGGTATTGCTGCTGGAGTACGGTTTCACCCGGGTGTTATTGACATCGGACATCGGACAATCGGTCGAACACCGGTTGGTCATGAGTAATGCCGAGATTCGCGCGCAGATTCTTGTCAAAGGCCGGCATCGGATCGAACCGACTGGTTCGGCTGAATTTCTTGATGCTGTGAAACCAGAAATTGTCGTTCAGGTTGTCAGCACGGATTCCAGCAGCCGATACCTCGAATCCGACTTGCGGAATCGGCTTCGTGAGCGCGCCATCCGCCTCTACCGGACCGACGAAACGGGGGCCGTCACAATTCATCTCAAACAGATCGGCTACACAGTCGCGACTTTTTTAAAACCGCACCGCGAATCCGCCATGAACCCGTGATCCGGCCGACAGAGGGCATTGGGGGGCTTTCTTGATGGCAAAGAAAAAGGGCACCCGGCGGTTGCCGGATACCCTCGTCTGATTGAATGAATCGAGTCGCGATTTAGTACCGCGAACGGCTCTCTTCACGGCGTCCGCCGCCGCCGCCGCCGAAGTCGCCGCGCGGGCGTTCTTCACGGGGTTTTGCTTCATTGACAGTCAGTGCCCGACCATCGAGCTCCTTGCCGTTAATATCTGCAATTGCCTTGGTGGCTTCTTCCTGCGAGCTCATTTCCACGAATCCGAACCCGCGGGACTTGTTAGTGAACTTGTCCACGATCAGGTTGCAAGTGGTGACATTGCCGGCCTGTTTGAACAGGTCCAGAATGTCGCCTTCGGTGGTGTTGAATGACAGGTTTCCTACGAATAGCCTGGTAGCCATTATGTGTATCTTTCTGCTGCGGTTAGGAGGTCTCAGTGACTGTTCTCGAACAGTTCGAGTTTCGGATCATCACCGAGCAAAGTATCGTCTGACAATCTACCAATCTCACTGCAACTGCTACTATCTGCGAGCAGGATCACAGTACCCTGCTATTCCCTGAATAGCAACAGATAGTTTAGAATTACTTTAATCGGCAAAAAAAGTTGCCAGACCAAGCCGGACCCTGAATCGCCACCGGCGGTTTTATTTTTTCCGCTTTGGCGCACCGTGGATACAGGTGCCATGCAACGCGTGCGCAGCTTCCATCCAGCTCTCACTGAAGGTCGGGTGCGCGTGAATCGTGCGACCCAATTCGACTGCAGTCAGCTCGGCCCGAATGACGGCGGCGGCTTCGGCGATCAACTCGGTCGCGTGCGGGCCGACTGCGGCCGCGCCGACCAGTTGATCCGTGCTGGCATCCGCAATCCATTTTACAAAACCGGTGGTCTCCCCGGCCGCCAAGCCTTTGCCCAGCCCGGCAAACCGGAACTTACCGGTTTTGACCGCGCGATTTTGTTTTTTCGCATCCTCTTCGCTGAGCCCCGCCGTACCGACTTCCGGTGCGGTAAAAATAACATTCGGAACCAGCGTGTCGTGCTTGTGCGGTTTCGCGTTAACGGCGTTTTCCGCCGCCGCGACGCCTTGGGCGGTCGCGTAATGCGCGAGCTGAATTTTACCGGTCACATCGCCGATGGCAAAAATGTTGGCGACTTTCGTCCGGCAATAATCGTCGGTCTCAATGAACCCGCGGTCGCTCGTTTTCAACCCGGCGTTTTCAAGCTTTAATCCATCGGTCACCGGCTTGCGACCGACGGCGCTCAGCAACAGATCAGCCGTCAGAACTTCGTCGCCAAAGTTGCCGCGCACGCCCTTGGCGTCGGCCGAGATTTTCTCCAGCGCTTTGCCAGTCAAGACGCGGATGCCAAGTTCTTTTTCCATGGCCCCCCGGACTTCCCGCCGCACATCGGGATCGAGTAACAACAGGATGTCCGGAAGCAATTCGACGATGGTCACCTTCACCCCGAGCAAGGCGGCCATGCAGGCCAGTTCGCAGCCAATAAATCCGCCGCCCAAGACGATCAGGCTGGCTGGGAGCTTGGAAATATCGAGGAAGCCGCGGCTTTCGACGACGCGCTCGTGTTTCGGCAGGAAACCCGGCATGACGGAGGTCGAGCCAGTGGCAATGATGATTTTCCCGGCAGAGAGTCGAACCGAACTGTTGGCGTGCGTGACTTCGAGGGTGGTGCGGTCCACGAACGACGCTGTGCCGGTGACAGTTTTGACTCCGTTGCCGGTCAGCAACGCGCCGATGCCGGTGCGAAGCTGGCCGACGACTTTATTCTTGTGGCCGATCATGGCCGGGTAATCCACCTTCGCACCCGTGACGTGAATGCCGAACTGCTCGGCGTGTTTGATTTTGGCAAACGTGTCGGCAGCGGCGATGAGCGCCTTCGTCGGGATGCAGCCCCAGTTCAGGCAAGTCCCGCCCAGTTGTTCGCGTTCCACCAGGGCGACTTTGGCGCCGAGTTGGGCGGCGCGAATTGCTGCGGGGTACCCGCCGGGGCCGGCGCCGATAACGATGAGGTCGAATTGTTCCATGATTGATTCCTTAATTCTTAGGGTTCAGTGAACGGAGGATTGGTTGCAGTTGGCGGTACCGGGCGAATTGTTCGTCGTACCAGCGGGCGGCGGTGGGCCGCGGCGCGAGCGTGGTGTAGGGCTGGATCCACTGCCGGGCCAGCGAAGGGACCGGCTGACCGGTCACCGCCGCGCAGGCGAGCAGCGCCACGCCGAGACAGCCGGCTTCGGTCACGTTCAAGGTGGTAATCGGCCGGCCGAGCACATCGGCTTTGAGCTGGGTCCAGAAGACCGATTTTGCGCCGCCGCCGATCGCGCGCAGTTCCCGGATCGCGCAACCGGATTCTTGGAGAATTTCCAAATTCAAGCGCATTTCGAAGGCGACCCCTTCCAGGAGGGCCCGGAGGATTTCGCCGCGGGTGGTGGTGAGCCGCAAACCAAGGATCGCGCCCGCTGTGTGCAAATCAAAATAGGGGGTGCCGGAAGGGGTCCAATAGGGCAACACCAATAACCGGGTGGGCTCCGGTGCGGCGCTTTTCAGGATGTCGCCGTACTCTTGGCCGGGCGCAAATTGATCGCGGTACCATTTGAGAATGTTGCCGCCGGTCAGGCTGTAGGCGACCGTCGTATACAAGCCGGGCGCCGCATGATCGTAGGTGCAGAGATTATGGCGGCGCAGGGCTGGCGTGAAAACCGGCCGGTCGAAGGCCGGGGTGATGCAGTCAACCGTGCCGGTTGCGTACATTGCCAGGCCCGGCTCTGTTGTGCCGGCGCCCAGCGCACCACACGGTTGATCGTGGCCGCCGGTCACAACCACGGCCCCCTTGGCCAGCCCCAGTTTGGCGGTGATCGGGCCCGCAATCGTCCCGGCCCGTAATGGCCGAGCCAATTGGTCCGGCGTGATGCCCAGACGGTTGAGGATTTCGCTGCTCCATTCGTGGCGGCGGACGTCGAATAGCATCGTCCGCCCCGCCAGCGGCCAGCCCATGGCCGGCGCGGCACCGAGCCGGTGTTGCAGTAAATCTTCAAAACACAAAAACATGGCAGCCTGACGCCACACATCGGGCCGGTGTTCCTTCAACCAGATCAGCTTGAACAAGGTGAACATCGGGTGCGCAGTGTGACCGGTAATCTGATAGAGCCGCTCTTCCCCAAATTCCAATGGCCACTGTTTGGCGGCGGATTCAGCGCGGATGTCCGAGGAAACCATGGCGCGGCAGAGCGGTTTCCCCGCGCGGTCGATCGCGGTGAATGCCTCGCCCTGACTGGAAATCCCGATCGCCTGGACAGTGCCACGGCCGGCCTGCTGGGCGGCAGCGGCGATGACCGCCAGACATTTGTCCAGGACTTCGGTCGAATCCAATTCTGCGCCACCGTCCGGTGTGAAGTGGAGCGCGTACTCGCGCTGGGCGGTGGCAAGTTGGCAGCCGTTGGCATCGAACACGACCGCTTTACAGCCGCTCGTGCCAATGTCGATGCCGAGAAAGTTCATGCCGGTCTGACCACGCCAACAGAGCCGGTGAGGTCCAACTCGTCCCGGAGCAACTGGACGACTGCGTGGTAAACCGCCTGTTGAGCCTGGACCACAGAGGTCTTCATTAATCGCTCATACGGCTGGCGGGTTGCCGTGGCGATGTTGATCTTGGCGATGCCGTGGCGCACCGCATCCAAGACACATTCCTTGCGAATCCCTGTCCCGCCATGCAATACGAGCGGGATGCCCGTGGCCACACGGATCTTTTCCAAATGCTCAATATTCAACCGCGCCGCGACCTTTTTTTCATGTCGGGTCGCTGCCGAGATTGCACCATGGACGCTGCCGACAGCCACCGACAGCCAGTCCACACCGGTCGCGCGGACGAATCGCGCCGCTTCCTGTGGATCCGTGAACCCCTTGCCGGATGCGAATAATTCCTCGTACGACGGCAGCGGCCCGGCTTCATGCCCGAGCACGGCGCCCAGTTCGCCCTCGACGGCCACGCCGCGCGCGTGCGCGAGTTCAACGATCTGCCGGGTGGCGGCAATGTTTTCGTCCATCGGCAAACGCGAGCCATCCACCATCACCGATTCATACCCGGCCGCCAGTGCCCGGGTGATCTCGCCGACAAAATCAACCCGGAGCTGATCCTCATCAATGACCGGCACGTGGTCGAGGTGCAACCGGGTGAATTGCCGGTCGCCGATCCGCCAGTATTCCTCTGCCACCGCCTCGAGACTGCGTGCCGCGAATTTCACCCATTCCAACCGTGCCACCATGATCAGCCCAAAACAGCCGGTATCCCGCAGCGCCTGCACCGTCGGCTCCAGCATCGGCAGGTACGGAATATTGAAAGCCGGGACCACCGTTCCGTGCTGCCGAGCCGCTTTGATTAAGTGGTCAGTCGTTTCCAAAGTTCAATGTCCTCCAGCTTGGCTTTGATGGCATTGACGAATCGTGCCGCCAGTGCGCCGTCCACGATCCGGTGATCGCTCGACAGTGTGATTTTCATCAGTTGCCGCACCACGACCTTGCCGTCCCGGACGGCCGGCTGAGGCAATGTGCTGGCGACCGCCAGGATTGCCGCTTCGCCGGTGTTGATGATCGCGGTAAAATTCTCGACATTCAGCATGCCCATGTTGGAGATCGTGAACGTGCTGCCACTCATCTCGTCCGGAGCGAGCTTGCCGGCGCGCGCCTTCTCCGCGAGCGTTTTGGCGGCGGCATTGATTTCCGCGAGCGTCAACTCATCGGCATTGCGGATCACTGGGACAACCAGTCCTTGTTCCAGCGAGACCGCCACACCGAGATGCACCCGGCTGTTCCAGCGCACGCTCTTGCCGTCGGTGGAACTGTTGGCGGCGGGGAACTCTTGTAATGTCAGGACGACCGCCTGGGAAATAAAATCCGTCACCGTATACGGCGCGCCGGCGGCTTTGAGCTGGGTCCGGTAGGCAATCAGGTCGGTCATGTCGACTGATACCGTGACAAAGAAGTGGGGCTGCGTGACAACGCTCTGGGTGAGGCGCTGGCCAATGACCTGCCGCATCTTCGACATGGCTTTCGGGCGTTCGGCCAGGGCCCGCTCGACGTCGGCGATGCTGATGCGGTTGCCCTCGCCCGGTGTGACTGCCAGCAAATCTAGTTTTTCTTTCGCCGCCAGGTTCTTTGCCGCCGGCGAGACGCGCAGCCGATCGTAGCCTTTGGCGGAAAGATAATTGCGCACATCTTTCTCCACAATGCGTCCATTGGGTCCGGTGCCGCGGATCGGCGTCGGATCAATCACCGCATTCTTTGCGAACGTGGCCGCCCGGGGGCTGATGCGAAACAGCGCAGAAACTGCCGGCGCTGAGGCAACTGTGGGAGAGACGACTGACTCGGCCGTCCGTGGTGTGACGGATGGCATTGCGACCGGCGGCGCGCTCGGGACAGCGCGCCCGACCGGGGCTTCTGCCTTCTGCGGGGCCACCGCCGGCGGTGGCGCGGCGACAGCCGGCAACGCTTCGCCGGGCTGGCCGACGAAACCAACGGTGCTCGCGACCGGCACGTTGACGCCCGGTTGGACGAGAATCTTCAGCAGCGTCCCATCACAGAAACTTTCTGCCTCCATCACCGACTTATCGGTCTCGACGGTGAACAGGATGTCACCTTTGGTGACTTTCTCGCCTTCCTTCTTGCGCCACTCGACAATGGCGCTTTCTTCGGTCATCTGACCGAACTTCGGCATGATAATTGGGGTAGCCATAGGGGCCTTACAGAATCGAATTGGCGGCGGTGACGATGTCGTTGACGTTCGGCAGGAACGCGGCTTCGAGAATGTGTGATTGCGGGGCGATGCCGTTTTTTGCGCCCACGCGCTTGACCGGGGCATCGAGATAATCGAACACCGCGTCTTGAATCGTCGAGGCAATTTCGCCGGTATAACTGCCAATGTGAATCGTGTGGCTCGCCACAACACACTTGCCAGTCTTTTGGACCGACCGCAACACGGTCTCGATATCCAGCGGCACGAGGCAGCGCAAATCAATCACTTCGGCACTGATGCCCTTATCCGCTTTCAACTTATCGGCGGCCTTGAGGCAGTCATGGACGGCCGGTCCCCACGCGACGAGCGTGATGTCACTGCCTTCGCGCAAGACGTTGGCGACGCCGAGTGGGATGAGGTAGTCGCCCTCCGGGACGACCCCTTTCATGCCGTACAAGCCTTGGGACTCGACGAACATGATTGGATTGTTGTCACGGATGCAGGTCTTGAGAAGGCCCTTCGCATCCGCTGGTGTCGACGGGACGACGACATACAATCCCGGGATGTGACAGAACATGGATTCGAGCATCTGCGAGTGCTGCCCGCCATAGCCCTTGCCGGCCCCGGCGCTCACCCGGTATACACAGGGGATCTCGGTCTGGGCGCCGCTCATGTAATGCCATTTTGCGGCTTGATTACTGATTTGATCGGACGACATCAAGGCGAAGTCGAAGTACATCAGCTCGACCACGGGCCGGAGCCCGATCATCGCCGCACCGATGGCGGTGCCGCAAATGCAGGCTTCGCTAATCGGCGTATTGAAAACGCGGTCGCGCCCAAAAGCTTCGAGCAGGCCTTTGGTCACCTTGAATGCACCGCCATAGTCCGCCACGTCTTCCCCGTAGAATATCACGCGGTTGTCACGCTGCATTTCCTCGACGAAAGCTTCTTTCAGCGCGTCTTTATAATTCAACTCGCCATTGACGCGCTTGATCTCGGGCAGGGGGCCGAACAGCGCCACTTTCTGGTGAGGGGCCGGGACAACTTCCGACTTCGTGTCGGTGTACATGTATTTGATGACATCCTCGGCGGGCGGGTCGGCGGCTTCGCTGGCACGCTTGGCGGCCCGGGCATTGCGATCCCGGCAGCGCTCCTCCAGCACGGCAACCCCGTCCTTCGTGAGCACCTTGGCGGCGATGATTTGTGCTTTGAGATTTTCAATCGGATCCACGGCCTTCCACGCCGCCTCTTCCTCCTTCGTCCGGTATTCCATGCGTGGATCGCTGAGTGAATGGCCGAAATACCGGTAACAATCGACGTCGAGCAGCACCGGCCCCTGGCCCTTCTTGCAAATCGCAATGGCGCGGCGCATCGCTTCGCGGACAGCCAGCGCATCCATGCCATTGACGACTTCGGCATGCATGTTGTTGTCGGCAAAACCAGCGGCCCGCCGCGCGATGCGCGCGATGCCGGTGATTTCGTCATCGGTGCGGTGCGTCATGCCGTAGTGGTTGTTGATGACGACATAAATCAGCGGCAGGCCGAACGGATGATCGCCGGCGTAGTGATTTGTAAACTGCTGCTGGCAGGCCCAGTTCATGGCTTCCATGGCCACGCCATTGTTGAATGCGCCGTCGCCAGCGAAACAGGTCACAACGGATTCGTCGTGGAGATAACGGAGTCCCATCGCTGCGCCAGTGGCAATCGGCGTGCCGCCGCCGACAATGGCGTTGGCGCCGAGGTGGCCCACTGTGAAATCCGCGATGTGCATCGCGCCGCCCCGGCCTTTGCAATAGCCGTCATCCTTGCCAAAGAGCTCGCCGATGGTCCGGTACAAATGTTCTTCGAGCGCGTCCTCGATCAGCAGGTCGCGCTGGGTGGCCTTGCTCCACGGGACGCGGGCTTGGAGCTGTTCGACGCTCATGCCGCGGATGGCCACCGTGCCTTTCGCCAGCGACTCGCCGTGGCCGCGGTGGGTGGAAGTGATCTTGTCGTGGATCGTCAAGAGAGTGCACGCCCCGGCGGCACACCCTTCCTGGCCGATGGAGACGTGGGTCGGGCCCCGGTAATTATAAGTCGGGAGCGGCGTGTACGCGCCGGACCGGAGTTTGACAATCATCTCCTCAAACTCGCGGATGAAGAGCATGTCTTCGAGGAGGTTGATCGCCTCGGCCTTGGTAATGGTTTTCGCGGTGAGTTCCTGCTTCAGATTGCCGGTATATTGAAACGCTGGAATCTTCCCGCAATTAATTGTGTACGGTGCGAACTTGGGCCGCATATCGCTTAAGAATGCTGTGTGTGCCATAATTTTCTCCTATGCGCGGACGACTTTGATGCCTTTCTTAGTGAGTTCTTTTGCAAATTTCGGATCGAGTTTTGTGTCCGTGATCACGGTGTGCAACTGCTCCAGCTGACCCGCGCGCGCGAACGAAACCTTGCCCGCTTTGCTGCTGTCGGCAAGTAAAATGACTTCCCGGGTATGGGCCATGACCAGCTCTTTGGTAAAGGCCTCGCTGGGCTCGGTGGTGGTCAGCCCTTCGGCCAGCGTAAAGCCAATGGTTCCCATGAACGCCTTGTCAAAGTGCAGGCCGTCCAGAACCGGCCGGGTCAGCGGTCCGACCACGGTCTGACTGATCCGGCGCAATTCGCCGCCGATCACGATCAGCCGCGGCCCGCGCCCGGCGAGTTCGCTGGCCGCCCGCAGGGAATTGGTCACCACGGTGATGTTGGTCCGGTCGGGGAGCAGGCGCGCCAATTCCAGGACGGTGCTGCCGCCATCGAGGTAAATCGTGTCGCCCGGCGCAATCAGAGCCAGAGCTGCCTGAGCAATCCGGTGTTTCTCCTTGGCGGCGAGGGCGGTCTTATTATCAAACAGCGGTTCGTCGAGCCGGCTCTCCACGCTCACGGCGCCGCCGTGGACCCGGCGAATCGCCCCGGCTTTTTCCAGTTCATCAAGGTCGCGGCGGACCGTGGCTGGCGAGACCTTGATCTGCCGGCAGAGCTGTTCGACGCGAATCACGCCGGTCTGACGGATCAGATTGCGGACGCTGGCGAGTCGCTGCAGGGCCAATGACTTGGGTTCAGCCATGATTGGTTCTGATTGTTTCTAGCAATATTGTGAGCGATTGCAATCAAAATCTTTCAACGCAACTGTGGGCCAAGAAACCTCGTGGTACTGCCACCATCGACCCGATTGCCGGTCGGGCACGCTATTGCGTGCCGCTACGTCTGTTGGATAGCGAAATTGGCACGCAATAGCGTGCCCGACCATTCATGGTGGCAGTGTCAGTGAAGAATCTGCGCCGTACAAGGGACAAACGATTCCAGCGGCCCGTAACCCGAGCGATTTCAAGGAAGTCACAAAAGTGGGTCCCCATGAACGACTATCAAAAGAATTTACAGTTTACAGAGCTGCCCCCATTTTCTGACCATTCTGATTGCTCATCGACGTTAATAAGAATGGTTATAGTTGTAGGCTTCTTTTCGATGCGGTCGTTCGAGCTTTCGCTGAAGCAGCTTTTCAATGTCCACATTTTCAAACGGATCAAACGGCAATATATCGCTTGCCCAGACGGGATCGGCTTGTTCATTTCGCAACCGTTGTTCGGCAGCGGCTTTTAAAACCCTGAACCCCTGTTTGGCATAGTCACCATTGACTTTCACTTGTAGCATCTTATTGCAAAGTTTGATGACAGTCGGATACTGGGCGGCGTGGAAAGCACACATTGCTGCGGTATATCCTCGGTACTCTGAGTTCCCGCCATGTCCCCAATCGGTATTTGCATCATATTCCGTCGCCTTGATGATCGCATCTGAGGCCCGTGCAAATTCAGATTGGAGTTCGTAGTAGTAGGCTAGGTCCAAGTAGCTGAAAAAATTCGGCTGTTTCTGCACCCATTCATTAATGACAGCGTCCCCTGCGGGTCTTGATTTTTCTTGGGCAGTTATCAGTGCATTCACCAAAACGGCCCACCAGTCATTCGGAACTCTTTTCAAGAGATCTCGACAGACTTCGCGGGCTTCTGGGATTCGATTGAACCGCAATAGCGTCTGAATCTTGTTTTGATGAACACCTTCTTGTGAATCTTCACCCGAGCCTGCTGTTGCGATGAGGGAATCGTAGCCCTCAATGACCTTCCCCAGCAGGACCGCTTCTTCGAGATGGTTGGTCGCCGGGACCTGAATGGTTATCAGGGGCTTATCGTCTGAGTCCTCACTAAGAAAAATCAGCTTCCAGATGTTCGTGTCGCTGGAAGATTGCTCTTTGTTGCGCTCCAGCCTGTACCCAAAGTGATGGAAGCCACCTCCAAACTCCAAATAGGCGTCCTCGGGATCGATCCGTCCATGCGGATATCCAATCTTCCGAACCTCGGCAGGTAGCCATGCCGCGCCGATGTATTCTGGAAAGAAATTGGTGTCAGACTGGCAGTAGAGGGCCATTTGAGCAGCAACCGTCTGATAGACTTCTGGCTTCTGCAAGACCGCCTCAACCTTGTTGATTTGGTGTTTGGCAACAGTAACCCACATTATGATGCCAATAAAAGGTGCTGCAATCACAGCCAAGACGACTCCCCCGATTGCCACGCACACCCAAATAATGATTTTCTTGCGGGTCATTTGTCCTCCTTTCCCTCCTTGGAATCCAGAGGAGCTCTGGCGAGCCACTGCTCGACTTGCGATTGGAGGTCACGGCGCTGCTCCGTTGTGAACCCCTGCGGATCAAACCGATAGGCATAGTGCAGGGCGATAATGTCTCGGAGCGGCGGAAATTTCATTGCAGTTGCCAACCGGTCCGCCCACACCCCCAAGGGTTCACCTGTGCGGCGTGGCAGCCCGGCTTTGGCGAAGTGTTGCTCGATCAGGTAAAACTCCGAGTCGTGGCCTGCCCCCAACACCGGTGCGCTTGGTTGCTGGCGGTCTTGTCGCCGAACGCGGTTTTTCTTCGAGACGAGCCGCCACAGGAACCAAAGCAGAACCACCCCCAGCGGCCAGACCAGTAATTTCGCGACCGCTCGCCGGTCGCCGAAGTAGCGCCAACTGGTGAAGGAGTAGCGAATGGCGGAGAAAAAATCCTCCACGGGTTCAAAAATCGATTTCTGCGCCTCCTCGATTACACTGCCATTGCCAGGTGTTGCATCGAATTCCCGCCAGGCGCCGTTCACATACGCCAGCGCCCAAGCGTGTGCGTGGCGGGACCGCACGATATGGACGTGACTGCTGCTGGATGCTTCCGGTACGGCATAACCTGTTGCGTAACGAGCGGGAATACCAGCTTGGCGAAGTAGCAACGTGGCCGCCGTGGCGAAATATTCGCAGTGACCGGCGCGGGTGTGCAGCAGAAACTCACGCAGGGGCGTGTTCCGCCCCGTGGGGTCGTAGTTTGCGCTTTTCAGGTACGTGCTGTAGGTGAACTTCGATTGGAAGAAATTATCCACTCGCTGCAGGACTTCCATCGGTGGCTGACCGGCCAATTGCAGTTCTGCAACGATCTGCGCTACGGCTTCCAATTCCTTGGCGGGAACCACCAAATCCGTGGGGGATGGAGATGCATCGAAAGTCGAGCTGTCGTTATACTTCACTGCGAATCGCGCCAGCGGCAGTGATTCGTGGACGCGGACTGAGCCGCTCCAGTTCGTCTGAACCTCACCCGCGAATAATTCAGTGAGCTCAGTTGAGCCGCTTGGGACGGGCAAGATCCCCACATCACGGGACAGGAACATCGAGATGGTGACAGCCGATTTGGCTTCGCGGATATTTCTAAACACCCAAGTCGTGCTCTCTGGTCCCGATGAAACGGAGGTAAACTTGGCATTGGCGATCGCCCAGACGGTTTTGTTGCCCTCGGACTGATAGAGGTTGAAACTCGCTTTGCGGAGGCGTTCGGGCGCGGAATTCTTGCCGTCCGTCTGAACGCGCAGGATGATCTGACCAGACGACTTGAGTTTGCCGACGGAGCCGATTGCAGTATGCGTCTGATTTAATTCCGTATCTCTGGAGGTGATGTCTCCCAAGATCTGGCTGGCTTTGTTTTCGACAAAACCTTGCAGCCGACTCAGCCCAATGTGGCCTTGGTAACCGGTGGCGATGACGAGGAGCAGAAGGCTCACCCACGACCAGACTGGTGCCGTGCGGCTGCGGATCGTCCACAACAGCCAGCCGCCGACCGTCACAGCCCCGGCATAGAAACGGAGATCACGGGCATTCGCGCTGCTGGCGGCAACAAAGCAAATCACCAGATACCAGTACGGTACAAACCTGCCCAGTCCAGTCGGCGTGTCGGTGGAGCGGTATTTCCGCCGCAACAGGAAGTAGGTGCTGTATCGGATGCGGTCGACGGAACTGTAGGTGGCGGTGACTGCAAATGGAAAGAAGACGACTGGCAACCACGGCAGAAAGCGGGTCGGGCCGGCGACCAGATCGGTTGCCGCAAAACTGTAGATCATCGCGCCCACAAACAGGAGGGTGCAAAAATCCCAGACGCGGTTCAAATCCGTCTGAGAAAAATCCCAGCGCCAGCGAACCAACCGTGGCAGTTCCAAGATCACCGCCCCGATCACAGCGACCGGCAAGAGATGCGCTTCCCATCCCCAAAACAGAAGTGTGAAGCCCAGAAGCAGTGGCGGCAGGCTCATAATTGCGCCAAAGCCTCCTGCATCCTGTCCAGCGGCAAGCGGTGAAAATTCTCAGGCTGATCGCGCATTGGACCGGGATCGAGAGTCGGATCATTGGTAACGACACAGACCCGGATCGGCACGCGCAACGCTTGGAGCCGTCGGACCAATTGTTGACGCGGTTCATCCCACGCCAGCAACACGCACACACACCCGCTGACACGGGCGGCGTGGTGGAGCACGAGTGATTCCAAAGAAGGGAAGGTCTGGTCAACGCACATCTGCACACCAGCCAAAACCTCCAACATCTGGTCCACGTGGCCCACGCCGCGACCGGCGGTGAAACAGAAGGCCTCCGGCCCGACAAACAGCAAGTCCAACAGTGATTCCTGGGTTGCAATCGTGCAGACGAACGATGCCGCAACCGACACGGCTTCCTCGAACACGGATTCTTGATCCGGAGTGGCAAAGGTGTCCAGGATCAGTGCGTGGCGCACGAAATATTCATCCTCGTGTTCGCGGACAATCAGCCGGTCCGTCTTGGCAACGCTGCTCCAATGAATGTGCCGCACGGGATCACCGGGTCGGTAATCGCGCAACCCGATAAACTCGTCGGATTGTCCCACGGACGAAGCGAGGGCGATGCCGGCGGGTTGATACTCTTGCGTGCCGGGCAACGCGATGGGTGGCAGCCGATAGCGCTTCGGCAAAATCACCAGTGATTGCGGGGCTGCGAGACGCCAGTGATTGTGGACAAGCCCAAACACATCCGAACGCGCCAGTGTCAGTCCGTTAAAATGAACGCGGCCACGCCGTTTTGGAATAAACTGAATCTGAACCTCTGACTCGCCACGGGGTGGGACAGTCGGAACGGCAACGGCTTGGATTTTGGCTGGTTGACGTCGCGCCACCAGATTCTGCCAGTGCGAATAACCCACGAGAGCATCGAGCCGGCTGATCCCGTTTCGAACGGGCTGCAGCTTGAATTCCAGCCAAGAGGGTCGGGGATCCTCCACGTTTTCCATTAGGGCCAACGAGCGGCGGGGTTGGGCTGTTTCGTTCTTCACAATGACCGTGTAGGATAACGGACTGCCGACGGTGCCAAATGAAGGCAGTACCCGGCGCACTGCCAGCCGCGGGTGCCGGCGACTCACTGCTTGACCCAGCATCCACAAAACCGAGCCACCAAAGAGCGCCGCCAGAAATGTGAATGCCTGATAGGCGGTGGTCTGATCGGTATCGACGCCAATGGCCGCCATCACCAGCAAACAGGCGAGGGCGAATCGACCCGCCGGGGTGAAACGGCGATTCAGCCAATACGAGATTCCGAACGTCCGGCGATAGCTGCGGTAGAAGACGCGCCGGAACATAGCCGTCAGGCCGGGACTGGCAAGTGACGTAAAATCTCCTGAACGACACCCGTTGCCGTCTGCCCGGAGAACTTCGCCTGGGAGTCGATCACCAACCGGTGGCCGATCACTTGACTCGCGACTTCCTGGATGTGGTCGGGCGTAACAAATTCGCTGCCGTCGAACAACGCCAGGGCTTGCGCCGTCTTCATCAATGCCAGCGAGGCTCGCGGGCTGGCGCCGAGTTGGACACCGCTAACATTGCGGGTCGCACTGACCAGATCCACGATATAGCGTTTCAATTCCTCACTGAGACGGATCGTCAGCACCGCCCGCCGCAGTCGCACCACGTCCTCGATGCTGGCGCAGGGAGTGATGGTATCGATGGGATGATTATGCACCTGATCGGTCAGAATGCTGACTTCATCCGCAGCGGACACGTAGCCGAGTTCGAATTGCAGTGCGAAGCGATCCATCTGGGCTTCCGGCAATGGATAGGTGCCGCGAAACTCGACCGGGTTTTGCGTTGCGATGACAAAAAATACTTCCGCCAACGGGCGCCGTTCACCCTCGACACTAACCTGTCCCTCGGCCATCGCTTCCAACAGTGCGGACTGGGTGCGGGGAGAAGCCCGGTTGATTTCGTCGGCGAGCAGAATGTTGGTGAACACCGGTCCCTCGTGATAATGGAACTGCCGGTCCCGCTGGTCGAACACCGACATGCCGACGATATCGGACGGCAGCAGGTCGGGTGTGAATTGGAGCCGTTTAAACTGCACGTTGACGGAACGGGCGAGCGCCTTGGCAAGGGTGGTCTTGCCGGTTCCCGGAAAGTCCTCCACCAGCACGTGTCCGCCGCTGGCGAAGGCGGCCAGCAAGCGCCGCGTGGCAACGCGCTGTCCCTTCATCACTTTCTCAATGTTGGCGGAAACGACTTGATACACTTCGAGCGGGGTGCGGGTGGAGGTGGTAGTCATAGCTGGCTTTGATTTTTTACCGATAAACTCTGGTAGAAGCAAGCCATCCGGATTATTTGCCTGACCGATCCCACCGGCTCCGCATCAAGGCAATGAACGTGCCAAGTCCAAACAAAATAAACGCGAGCAGGATAGAGAATAGCCCGGACGGGACGGTAAATTTGCTCAGGGGAATCGACTTGGCGGGCATCACCAGCATTACCAGAAATGCGGCTGCCGGGATAACCTTGGGAGGCCAGGCGCTGCGGATCAGCCAAGCCACGAAGAAGCAACCCAACACAAGCGCGGCAAGTAAGGTAACGGTCCAGCCACTGCTGGCGGCAGTTTCGTCGACCGCAGCGAATGTATGCGCGACCCACGCGATTGCAGCAAATATGCGCAACCCGGCAGCGCCGGAATGCTCCTGATCCACCCACCGAAAACTGTGGATGAGCAGAAACGCCAGCCCAGCTTGGATGCCCAATTGTGGTGTGTGCCAAATATCGCGGAGTAATCCATTCACGGCACACGTCGTTGCCAACGCTCCGGCCAAGGCCAACTTTGGCGAACGTGATAGTAACGATCGGAAAATGATGTACCCCAAGATGACGCCCATCACACAGGCCCCACGACTGAAGCTCGGCAGGAGCGCTTGTCTGATGCTCTCCGGCATCGCAGCCAACGCGGTCGTCAGGGAAATAGTTAATAAATGAAAAACGGTGCGATTATCGCGCCGGTTGAAGTATACAGTTGCGTAGATCGCCGCATTCAGACCGGCCAGCCATAAGACAATCTGGCTGTTGCCGTCCCAAGCCCCGAGCAGTGGTGTAAACACAGGCAGGATTGATAGGAATGTGCGCAATTGATCTGTCGGGCGGTTTGCAAAATCACCGAGGCGGTTGAACATCGTCCAGCTTGCCACCCACAACAACGGGGCCAAGAAGCTGGGTTGCCACACCAGATCATAAATATATCCGAGACAATACAAGTGTACCGCGCTGGCCGTGAGCCAAATGGCAGTGATCAACAAGGGGAGCCAACTGCGTTGGGCCGCAACTTCGCCCCAGCCGGTAGGACGGCGCAGGCCATTGGCCAATCCGAGCAGCAGGGGCAACACCACCAGCCAGCCGATCCGACTATAGGCAGTCACGTGTGCCAAGCTGTCCATATGGACGATCCGGAAACGGAATGGCGCTGCCAAATTCACCAACAAGACCACCAAGCCGATGGCCAACAGCCGTTCGGTCAGGTTGAGTTCGCGGATAAACCGTTTCAGGCTCCAAAACTTCACCACCGCCAGCCCGGCTCCGGTGCCACAAACGATCCACGCGACCGGATTGCCCATGAAAACCGCCAGCGTAACCAGGATGAAGGGCACCAGCACGAGCATTGTTTCCAAAACTACCAATAGCGTCGAGTCGTACCAGATCTTCCGCCAAGCTAGAAAAATGGCGGTGCTAACCAGTAGAACCTCGTAGAATTGAAGCGAACCGAAGATTGTGGCGAGTTGACGGTGTTCTTCACCACGGAAGGTTGGATCAATGGTCAGTTGGTACATCCCGTACAGCAAACAGGCGGCGCTAATCAGATAAAACGGATTACAAGCCAGTAAACGCCGGCACCAATAAAAGATCTGCGATTCGGTCGTGGGGTTCAACAGCGGAGGAGTGGGTGTCTGCTCTGTGCTCATCATTGCATCTCCTTATCGTTAGCGTAGTCATAGGTTCAATAGACTATCTAATATCACCATTGACTATCATTGACTATCGTTTATACTGTTTTAGGTTCATTTGCAAGAAATATTTTGCTAGAAAGGAAAAAATGAGTGCTGAACAAGAAAATACAAAGCCGCGATGGTACGGAATCAAAGAGGCCGCCGATTACCTCGGCGTCACCGAACCGACAATCTATCGATGGATGCGTGAGAGCACAATCACCTTCCGCAAGATCGGGGACGCGACGCGATTTCTCCAAGAAGACCTGGAAAGTCACGTCCAAGTGTTCCGGAGCGCGAAAGATCTGGAGCAAGCCAAAGAATTCTGCCCAGTTTGCCACCATAACGAACTGGTGAAAGGTCGTATTCAGTCCACTGGATTGACTTACTTCCATCCTGAGAAGACTAAGTTTTGGACATTCAAATCCAGCAACATTGAGACGAAAGCCAGTATGTGTACGCGGTGCGGAGCCATCGTCTGGTTTGGCGACAAGACGAAGCTGACTGCGATCAAGCAGGAAAGTCTGGCGCCAACTGTTGCGGATGACGCTTCGCTGCCGCAATCAAAGTTATAGCCGTCTCGCTTTCATTGGAGCCAGCTCTGTAAACTGTAATTTTTACTTGGGGCAGTCGTCGTGAGGGTCACCCCTCAAAGGTTGATTTTGCTGAAAAACCTGCGAACACGCTAAAGCGTGGCCACCGAACGTTGGTTTCTTCGAGATTTAGCGCGTTTGGTGTCCAGCCTTCAGGCTGCGTCGATGGGGAGTATGGGTTTTTCAGCAGCAGCAAAGGGTCCGCTGCATTTTGTCGACGAATGCAGCACCAACCAGTAAAATGCCGACATGAACGACTGGCAAGTGGTGCTGTTGCGCATTGGCGCGATGTTCCTGGTGATCTGCCTCGGCTGGGAGGCACGCCGCCGAAACTTTCTCGGCCCGGAAACGACCGGCGTCCTCAGCCGATTGCTGGTGGACGTCGCTTTCCCGGCGCTGGTTTTGACCCAGATGCTGCGCACCGTGGACGCGGCAGCCCTGCGCGAGAATTGGCTCTGTCCAGTGTTTGGGGGGCTGCTGATTGTGCTGGCGTATCTGGTCGCGCTCCCATTTGTGCCCCTGTTTTGCCGGCCGGATCAGCGGCACACCTTTTTATTTTTAGCGGCGATTGCCAACTGGATTTTTCTGCCGTTGCCCATTGCGGAGGGGTTGTACGGTGCCGCCGGTGTACGCGCGACATTGTTTTACAATGTCGGCTCACAATTGGTGTTGTGGTCATTCGGCGTCTGGGTCTTGAGCGGCGGCAAGGCGATCGGTTCCGCGCTCCGGCAATTGGCGACGAACAGTGGATTATGGGCAACCGGAATCGGGATCGGATTGGCGCTGACGTTCCCTGGGTTGCGTGGTTTGGAAGCGGTGGATCCGCGGCACGCCTCCGGGTGGGAACTGGTCGGCGGAATGGTGGTCCAAGCGTTGGCGATGATTGGGAGCCTGACGATTCCCATGTCGCTCTTGGCAATTGGGGCACAACTCGGCGGGTTGGCGGGGCCCGTCCATCGGCTGTCACGGCCGGTCTGGGGGCTGATGCTGGCGCGGTTGGCGGCGGGGCCGCTGGCGGTCCTTGCGCTGGTCTGGGGATTGGCGCTGGTCGGCATTCATATTCCCGTGATGCCGCGGATGATTGGCATCTTGATCGCGACCATGCCCGTGGCCATTAGTTGCAGTGTGATGGCGGAACGGTTTGGCGGCGATGTTGGCCTGTCCGCCCAGGGAATTTTCTACAGTACATTTTTCAGCCTGCTAACGGTGCCGCTGTGGTTTTATCTGCTCCAGCACGTGCCGCTGTAAGGGCGGCTGGGTGAATCATGCGTGGAGCTGTTCCCGCGCGCTATGGTTGGTTCTCCGAATAGATCCGGGTGACCACGCCGTTCCGAAACATGATCGTTACTATTTGCCCTTGGGAGCGTTTGACATAGGACCACCTCGTCAAGAGTCGCCAAACGGTCCAATTCTCGATTGGCTCATCCTTGGCAGTGGTCACCACGTTCTTTTGGATATTCTTCTCCAAGATGCGCAACGACACAAGGACTTGATTCTTCGTCATGCCGACCAGCACGAGCCGCGCGTCGACTGCCTCCCGAATGGATTTTGGCCAAGTGCGGAATTCTTTCTTGCGAATTTCAATCGTCGGGTCCTCATGCGGATCGGTGACTTTCCACATGATGTCCTGGATTCCGGGGCGCGGATCCCAAATCTCACACCCCGAGACCAAACCGGCTAACAGGAGGATTGGGAGCCAGGTTTTTATATGGAAACCCGCACTCGGCAAAGCCGCGAGCCACTTCGGCACCGGGTCCGAGCCGACGGTTGTCGTGGGGATGCGCGGTGGTTTGGGCATGGTCAGTTCATTTCTTGGCCACCGGTCACACTGAGAGCGATTCCGGTGATGTAACTGCTGGCATCACTCCCGAGGAAAACAACGGCATTACAAATATCGTCGTAGGCGCAGCCGCGTTTCATGGGGACCTGATTGACATAGGCTTGCCGGACATCCGCGACAGTCTTGGCGCCGGGCACCTTGCCGGCGTTCAGGTACTGGACGAACAAACCCTTGGCCGGATCGGTCCAAAGTGGCGAGTCGAGCAGGTTGCCGGGGCAGATGGCATTGCAGCGGATCCCGTACGGCGCCATTTCGAGCGCAACGCTTTGGACGAGGCCGATGCCACCGAATTTGCTGGCGGCGTAAGCGGAATTGGCCGCGCTGCCTTTCTTACCGGACTTGGAATTGATCTGGATGATCGCGCCGCTCTTGTTCGGCTGCATGACCCGGCACGCGTGTTTCAGCGTCAGGAAATTGCCAAAGAGATTCACGTTCATTACCGACCGCCATTTTTCGGCATTGGCTTGGGCAATCGGCTCGGCAATCAGGATGGCGGCATTGGCAACCACGATATCGACCCGGCCGAACTTGGCCACAGCGTTATCGAACAGTGCTTGCACGTCGGCCTCATTGGTCACATCCACTTTTGTGTCGGTGCCTTTGATGTCGGCCGCGATGACGTGGGCACCCACACCGGTCAGGTGTTGGCAAATGGCTTG